>SDBU01000574.1_pt1 | contig 51452 bp, 66 predicted proteins | sample 2277071 | NCBI WGS metagenome assembly SDBU01 (sample SAMN10397929, study PRJNA504765) | marine sediment metagenome | isolation source: marine sediment core GS08_GC12, 126 cmbsf | place: Arctic Ocean: Gakkel Ridge, Loki's castle | collected 2008
CCATTTGCACGTTATCTAATCAATGCCGGTGTAGATATAGGTCTTGTAACTAACGGCACGCAGTTCGCAAATACAGATATAGTTCTACTATCTAATTTTCAGTGGATTAGAGTTTCCGTGAACGGCATGAGTAAACATAACTATAAGTTATTTTGCGGGGTCGAAGCAGGAAATTACTGGCAAGAATTAGAATTGTATGTACCTAAGATTAAAGAGTGTGGTTGTATGGTTGGCAGTAGTTTTCTGTTAAGGCAAGAAAATATTAGCGAGATGTTTAGATTTGCTAGTTGGTCAAAAGAGGCGGGTTTTGATACATGCAGATTTGGATATGTAATAGATACCAACGGGATTATATCTTATACGGATTACCAACAAAGCTATATAAAGGATCAGATTATAAAGTCTCTTGAGTTATCTGACGATACTTTTTATGTATATCCGTTTTCGGAGCGCATGAATCTCAATAAAAGGAAGCAGCATTCTCATTGTTATGCGAGTGATTTGATTGTTGTTATATCAGCCAATCTTAATATGTACAGATGCGGGCCACTACAAAACGAGCCAAGTGGATTTATTGGTAGTCTAAAATTCGGCCAGCTTAGAGATATTTGGAAACACCGAGGTAGTCAAGATTTATCTTCTTGTCCTACTTGCTGGGCTGACGAAAAAAATAAATTTATGACATATCTGGTATGCGAGAACCACCTGCATAGAAACTTTATATAGAGATCTATTATGATAATGAATGTTATTATATATATACAGCAAGCGGTATACTGCAAGTTTAATGATATGTTATCAGCATCTTTTCTTTACGGCTATACCCTCGGTGGAGTAACTCATACCAGAACCTTTGAGGACTCAGTTTATCCACATAAACATATCGGTGTTTTTACTAAGCGTCGCGAGGTTGCTACTAATTACACAAGGGCTTAATCATGCTGTCTAAAATAGAGATTGTTTCTCGGCTTTCTTGTGCGTACTATTCAATTTTATCTTGGATTGCTCCAATATCGGCCGTAGTATTTGCACAGGGAGGTTATAGTGCGCCAGTAAGCGGAATAGCTATGATAACCGTTTTGCCTAAGAAAAGAGGGGTGCTTGCTAGAATAGGTACTTTTATATTCCGCAATAAGCCAGTAGCAACGCCGCATGATACTACCGGGTTTGATATAGCTCGTTTTGATATAGATGTATTCGACGATATTTAGGAGATGATCTTATGACTAGACGTGATATTATAGATAGATTTCAGGGTATGATGGATTCCTATAATCGAGTTTACTGGAACGATACAAGAGCTACAGATTTATTGAATGGGGTTAAAGATCGTTTAGCGCAAGAATTTACTGTCAACAGAACGGAACAATACTATACATTTAATTCTGTCGAGGGGCAAGAAAACTATCAAGTACCATCTACTTATGTCGCCCATAGATTACTGTATTTCAACTCTAGTTATAACCGCAGAATAACAATGCACGACGGCCCGGAGTTGATGCACGGCCCGGTTGCAGACCCATCAATAGAGGGTATACCTAGTGATTGTTATATTTGGGGAGTAAGCGGACGCAGAGAACTAACAGTTTACCCAACCTTTAATGATGATGATATTGAAATACAGTGGTGGTTTTATGGGTGGCCGCCGAATGTTACTAATGACAACGATGAGCCGCATCTTCCTTTAGAGTGGCATCCGTCTATAGTTGAGATTATGACAGCGGAACAACAGTCGGCGGACAAGCAAATTACTGTTGGCGATAAGTTTCTTATCTGGGAAAATAATATCAGGAGGCTCAAACGCCTTGACGTTACCAAGCAGTTGACTTCTCTTGGCGGGCAGTCAGGATCAATAGATGCTCATTTCCCGCAAATACCAAAAGGAATAGAGTCACCTGTTGGTTTTTTAATAGAGTTTCCTCACGGAGCCGTGGAGCCGGGCTAATGAAAGATAAAATATTTATTTCTATATTCGAGACTGTGGAGTTTTTAGGAAAGGCAATAGGGATAAATATCTACGGGGGTGCGCCTATTATCGAGAGCGGTACAGTAAGTCCAAGTGTAATTGTTGGACCGTCATTTGTGTTTCCTATAGATACCGATGCCAGAATAGATAATTTTTGGGTTTGGTCTGATGATTTTGATTTGGTAGAATTACCGGATGGCAAGATTTTTTACAGAGTAACCGATAATCTTGGGTGCTACAAATATTTTCAATACGATACAGTAGCGGCTGAGTTTGTAATTAACAGCGGGTGGGCGGCGACAGTAAATTCCGAGGGTACTATAATAATTCACGGCCCTCGTAATGATCCGCGTGGAGAGATAGCTATACCCGTACCTTTTGGTTATGGAATTGATCTTGTTACAGGCGATTTGCCGTATTACGATTGGCGGGAAGAGGGCCAGACAAGATTCTGGAGAAACAAAACAGGCGAGAACGGAATCCCGTATTTTACGATGGATTTCAGGGGAGGGTTTTTAGGTGTTGTTCCGCAACACTGGTCTCTTGAACTTGCTTGGAGTCCAGAAGAAGGAACTCCATACGTTACAACGACTCTATATAACGACGGAGTTGACAAATACGACATTAAAGAATTTGCTACTACATGGTATAAGAATAGCGAACCAATGGATACTGCTGAAATATTCGTGGTCGTGCCTCCTGATGAACATTTTTCTCCGGGCTATAGATCGTTGTTAGGATATATACCCGACCTTCTCGGTAACCTTATAGAGCTTTACGAGAGCGGCGAATCGGATCAATTTGATGCTTACAGAAATCCAGACGATATACCTTAGGTAGTATTATGAATTACAGAAACATACCTCATTTTGCAGATGGATTACTGGTAACCGGGTCGCGCTCCGGGCGAGGCAAAGCTCCCCACACCTCTTTATTAGAGGCGGAGAATATTCGCGTGCATAAAGGAGAGGCAGAACCCAGAGCCGGTCAGACTTATCTTGATGCTGATAATCTTGCTGCTGTTGATATTGATTGCGTATACCAGTATACAAGGGAGTATAATCTTGGCGGAGATATGTTATTCTATAAAGATTTTGTATTTTCTGCAGGTACAAAATTATTGAGCTGGGAAGAAGGGCAAGATTGGATATTTGAGATTAACGATGGTTATCCGTTAGCAAACTCAGACTTTTGGATGGCTGAATATATGGATTGGGCGTATATAGGAGATGGTACAAGCGTTCCGTACAAGTATGATGGTGCTAACTATTTTAGGGTAGGTATAGTTACTCCATCAGTTGATCCTACCGCCGTAGTAAGTGCCGTTGCGTCGGTAAATGTTACCGTTGGGTATAGAAAATACAAATACAGATATGTTCGGCGGACGATAGATTTGTCTGGTACTCTTATTGACTATATAAAATCGCCGTTTTCTGATCCTACAAATGGATTGCCCGATTTTAATAATCTTAAAATGCTTGTCGGGTATACAGTTTCTGCTGATCCGCAGGTTACACATATAGAAATATACGGAACAAAAATAGCTGATACTCCTCAGCTTATTGACGAAAATAACTACTATTTATTAACAAGAGAAGCTAACGCTACAGCCACATGGACGGATGATTTAGCCAATGTTACCATAGACGCTTATCCAGATATATACCCTATTTTGGTTGATGAAAACTGGGATAATCCGCCAGAAGGTCTTACCTTGTTTGTGTATTTTAAGGATAGACTATACGGCGTAGACTTAAAGACAAATCCGTCTGTTCTTAGATACTCCGAGATAGGCGAACCGGATTCATGGCCAGGAGATAATTGGCTAGAGGTTAGACAAGACGATGGAGATGTTATTACCTGTATCGCTATACGCGGGAACTCGCTTTATATTTTCAAGAAACGATCCGTCTATGTTATTACTGGCGATCCGGCTTCTTTTCCTATGATGGAAGTAGTTACAGGTGGCGAAGTGACTGGCGGTCAGACTGAGTTTGGTTTAGGCTGTACGGCTCCAAGAAGCCTAGCTTCCTATGGTGACGATACATTAGTATTCTATAGCAATGTGCATGGTGTCTGGATGTTTACAGCAACAGGCATTGTTCCTCTTTCTAAGAACATCTCAGATATTAAAGGGTTATCCGATGAGTGCGCTGGCGTTGTTTATGTTACAGCAGATAACGAATCTTACTATGTGTTATCTCCTCCGACTGGTAATGCTCGTTTGTGCCATCTAGCTGACGGTAAATGGGTTAGTGATACTAACGTTAATGCGTCATGCTTTCTTGTAGATGATCAAGGTAGAGTAATAGCTGGCGACGGAAGGAAGCTAAGTGAATTCTATGATCCTGATGCTACAACAGATAACGGAGACGATATTACCTGTGTTAAAAGGCATGGCTGGCTTAATCTAAGAGACGGGCTGATGCACGCCTTAATAAGAGGGCTTGCTATTCAGCAGAATAATGTGTCAAGCGTTCTGGTCGAGCTTTACAATCAGGACGAAACTATAGAAGCCACTTATACTGTAACGGATTTTGGTGAGGCTCAGGGATTCGATTCTATCGCGGGTAGGTTATTTTCTGCTCGACTTACATGGGTTCTAGGTACTATCGAATCCCTGACTTATCTATTTCTAAGGAGGCAAGGACACAGTGGCTAAATCAACGGTATCTATATCAACAAAAGCCGTTAATAATCCAGCTCCGGGCAGAACGGCGAGAGTGCAAAGATTAAGGAGTACTCCTACTACAATAACAACTACTCATGTGATTAGACAGGAGAAGGCGAGGTGAGTTAAATGTCAAGCGGGATATTAGCAGGTCTTACATTAGCTGATTACGGTATGCAGAATGTTCAATCAAACATATCTATGGAACAAGAACTCGAAGGTGGTGTCCCCTGGTGGAAAAAGGCTCTAGCTCTGCCGTTTGGAGTAGTGGGTCAGAAAGCCTTGAATATAAATTTAGGCGGACAACTGCAGCGGCAAAGAGCAGACGCAGACCCTTTACGAGGAGTCGAATCCGCCGGTATTACCGCCGCCGCTCTTAAAGAGATGGAAGCCGCTCGGAATATTATGCGCCAAGAGATTGGTACTGGTGTCCAGAATATACGCCAGCGATTCGGACAGGCTGGTACATTTCAGAGCGGAGCCAGAGGTAGGGCGGAAGATGCTTTTAGACAGCAAGGCTTAGGCAGATTGTCTGATGCTTTTGCTGGTATTGAACTTGAAGCTATAAGAGCAAGGCAATCTGGAGCTACAAGTACGATAGCCCTCCAGATGCAAGAGGCTCAATTTGCGTGGAATAAAAGACAAGCAGAAAACGCCATGATAACACAGTTAGTTACTACCGCTTTACCCTTCTTTATGAAGCAGGATCAGGTAACTACTCCATCGCTTGATCCTAGTAGCGGGCAAGATAGAGTTAAGATATGGGAAGATTTAGGTCTCGATCCGTTTATTATGGAGTCAGGCGGAGGCCAGAGTCCCTGGACTCGGATTCAATAAAGGAGGTGAGTAAGTTGGGTAAAAGCAATGCTGAGCAGTTTCTTCCTAGTAAAGAACTTGCGACCATTAGTGCGCTTGCTCAGGGATATTCTGATTACAAGAAGCGGCTAGAAGAAAAGGAAATGGCAAAGCAAGCTCAACGCGCGGAGCTTCTCAAGGTAATACTACCGCAGTACTTAAAACAGCAAGGTGAGCTCGCTATATTTGAGCGAGAGCGGCCGCTGGACATGGCTAAATTTCAACTTGAACAACAGAAGGTCGCACAGACTGGCCAGTTAGGTATTGCTGGTTTACAAGTACAAATGACTGGTCTAGCAAACGCATGGAATATAGCTAACATGCAGGAGATGGGGCAAACAGAAAGAGCCGACGCTAGGAACAAGCTTGATGTACAGCTTAAACAAATCGAAGCTAGCATACAGGGCATGATGGAGATGAATAAAGCGGGTATTGCCAGAGCGCAGATTGGAGGTCGCAAAGATGTCGCGACAATAGGAGCGGAAGCTGCCAAAGGACGAGTAGATGCTTTGATAGCTAATGATCAACAAATAGCTAAATGGAATAACGATACGAAGATGGCTATCGCAAAACTACCTAAAGCGATAGATAAGTTTCCTAAAGCGTTGAGCGAGCAAGCCGATATGTATCAGGCAGAAGCTAATCTTTCCGCCGCTGTATGGGGCATGGCTTTACAAAATCCAGAGTATGTCGGACTGGCTAATCAAATGATGCAGCAGGTAGCAACATCGAAGGTAAGTCTAGACGCAGCGTTAGTGGCGCAAGGCGGCGCGCCTATGCCAACCATTCCTACTCCTGCGCTGGCTGTAGAAACAGATGAGAGTATTCTTCCGTTTGGGTGGGGCGATAAGGAAAGAACTGTTCCCGCGTTAGTTCCCGGCCTTACTCCAACCAGAGGCGGTGCTGGAGCTACCGGTCTTGAAGCACAAGGCCCGCCAGAACCCATGCAGTTACCGGCACTCAAGACCAGCGGTACGGAGTTTGATAAATTTGTCAGTATGATGAAAGCACAGAACGCAACCTTTATTAACGACGCACAAAAAGAACAACTAAGAAAGATGGGGATTGATCCAGATGCCGTCGAAAGAGCAGTCCAAACAAAATAAAGTAGCCGACTTATTTCCAGCAGGAAAAGAGGCTAACCTGTTTCCTACTACAGGTAAAGAAGCAGACCTTTTTCCCGACATATCAGGATTAGAACAACTGCAAGGCGTTATGACTCCGCCCTTAATTGATATAGGCATGACAGAAAAGGATGATTTCAATAAACCTAACTGGTTTCTAAGGCTGGTCGGAATACAGGAGGGAATGAATACTACTATCTCAAGCTCAACTTATAACAGGCTAGGCGAACAAGCAGATGAACTTGAACAGGCTGGCGGATGGCTTAATCTACTTAAAGCTGGACACATACGAGATACGCAAGGACGTATGATGACTGGTAATGTTATGTTTTCTGTATTAGATGTTGAGTCTCGTCCACGAAGATCACTTGTTAATATCATAGCTTTAACATCGCAGCGAAGAACAGATAAAGTTAAGAACCCTCGTATAGTACAAACACCTCTTACCAAACAAGATTATATAGATGCTATTTCAAGAGGCTGGAGCGGTAATCAAGACATGGGCATGATCCGTGCTTTAGAGGGAGCGGTTGCTCCTGGGTACAGGGTTGCACTTGATCGATTTATGATTAGACACCCAAGAGTTGCTAAAGTTATGAATGTCGTTGATGCTGTTGAAGAGGTAGGAATAGCTATTTTATCCGAAATTGCTATAGCTAAGGGTATTGGCGTAGCTGGTAAGACTGTTCGTTCTTTATCTAAAGTCAAGTTTGCGGGTCGGGCTAAAGCGGCCGATTCTATAGCCGACTTCGTTACCGATACAGTACATCATAGTATTCGTCTTGATACAGACGCCGATGATATAGCAGACGCTTTGCTCAAACAGTTTACCAATGATCAAGATGCAGTTGATAACGCATTTAGAAATGCTGGTGATATGATATTTGGTATCAAGCCTATCGAGGGTGCGCTTATACCGGATGATTTAGTTAGAGGTGCTATACATCGCCAGTACATCCTCGATGCTATCCAGACAAAGACTAATCCTACCGGCGTTATCAAACAGACCGATATGAATAATATTATAGACGCTTTTACTTTCGGCAAAAAGAAGATGTATAACGAGTTGGATATACTGGAATTAGAAGATATAGCCTTACAGGTAGAGTCTATCAAATTAGCTCCGAAAACAATGCGTGATGGTATGATAGAAACTATACGCCGCAAGTCTTTCGGTCCGCCAGTTAATACATTTGCTCGGCTTGGATTAGAGCCTAATTACGGTAGAGTATTAAGTGCTAGCTATCAAGGGCGTGATGAGTTTAACGGTATCACTCTAGCGCTAATACGAGCTAAAAGACGATTCAAGAAGATGTTTAAGAAACAGTGGGTAGAGAATGATCTTGTTGATAACGCTATGAGTTATGCTCAAGAGGGTGTGAAGTATAACGATCTGCCTGATGATATTCTTGATGTGGTTACATCGGCAGAATATGACTTTCTTCTGGAGACTGCCGATGATATTCGTGATGGCTGGCTGAATCCCTGGGCGGATATTGCTGAATTTCAAGGTAAAATTTCATCCGATCCGGCACAGATAGCTGCTGGAGTTCCTCCAAGAATTGCGAATCACTATCACAGAGTACATGATGATATATCCGGCTACGTCTTAAAGAGAATACAGGATGCAGAAGAGGCTGGAAAAAAGATAAGCATACCTGTAGATTATGATTTAGATAAACTTATCAAGGAAGGTGTCGTTCCTAAAGGCAAGCCGTCAGGGGCATGGATAGCTCGTAAGTCCGAAAAGGGTACATACAGTCGCAATTATACTGCGGTTATGCAAGCCTACGCCAGAGGTGTTACATACGATCTGTTTGCTCGCGAGGAGATAATCAATCTCAAAGCAGTTATAGATGCTCTTCCTGTAAAAGAGGGGCTCAGGCAAACAGCTAAGTCCGCTGCACGACAATGGGCTTTACAGATCCAAAACCAACCTACAGGAATAGATACTACACTCAACAAAGCCTTTAACTTTGCTTCCCGCAAGATGGAGAACGTATTTCCTAGATGGGAAGCACAGGAGAGATCGTTTGAGAACTTTGCAAAGTGGCTTAACAGGCGAACTGACCAGGCGTTACTGCTAGGTAATCCTCGACCAGCAATAAGAAACCTCTTCCAGCCTTTATTGACTACCAGCGGTATATATGGGCATCCGTCTACGCTATGGGGATACCAGCAATTACTTACTCCCGGCGGTAGAAAACTGTTAAAGACCTCGCAGGTATACCTTTCGCGAGGTGTTCCGCTTGCAGTGTTTGATGTGACTGATGCTAAAAGCTGGCGACAGTTAAGCTATCTTGGCATACATCTTACAGACAAATATCTTAATGTAGCTAACTCCTATCTTGCTGGATGGAGATACTATTTTCAGCGAAGTCCTAAAGCGTGGGATGAGCTGGTAACGTTTGCAAAGACAAAAGATATTACAGAGCAGTCGCTCAAGCGCGGAAGTACCTTTTCCGGTACCGTTGCTGATGCTATCGAAGCAGGACATTTCCAGAATATCCGCAGAACAATAGATTTTAGAGGCATTGGTACTACTCAATGGCTATATGATGCGGCATCAATGCCGCCCAGTTTACGAAGTACATTTGGCAGAACTGCAGGTAAGTATTCTTCCTGGACTCAGAATATGTGGGGGAATCACATGCCGCAGATGATGCACCAGCTAACACATGGTACAGATATTTTTGGCATGAAGATGACTCCGTTGAGAAGAGCGGCTATACTTGGAACAATGGCTAAAGGAGCTTTGTTGTATACTCTGGGCGAGAGTATAGGTGTCAATATGTCTCATCTGGTTGTTACTGGAAGTTTACCGCAGACATATATAATGGGCGCGCCAATGCCTATTGCTGTTGGGCCGTCAACAGGAACGGCACTAGGGCTGGCGGCTACAGGAGCCGGGCTATTTATAGGTGGTGTTAAAGCTATGGGTACGATGAGCATCGGAGCGCTATCCGAAGATAACGCTCTGCTTGATGCTGGTTGGAATCAGCTTGTCTATTCTCTCAAGTCTTATGTGCCTGGGTATGGTGTAGGACGACAGGCGAGTAGGGTAATAAAGGGGGAGCAGCCAGCAGCAGCATTGCTGTGGCCGCTCAAGAAAGAAAAGAAAAAGAAACAAAAATCTATCACACCATCTATTCCTGGTCTTCGTGGTCTTCCGAGTTTTCCGAAGTTTGAGAAGTAGACTCTGGAAGTTTCTTCGGTGCTTCTCTCCACTCTCCATCCACATAGTTTCTATGATTCCTACGGCTAGGTTCGCATATACCGAAGCCACCTTGTCGCCAGAAGTGTATATAATCATCAATACGATTTTCTACCATCTTGCCCACAACATCAGCCACTGCCTGTTGTTTAGGATCGTGTGCGGTTATAGTAACCTTTGGCTTGTCTTCGTCATCATCCCACGCTCTAATCCCCGTCATAACAGCCCTGCCACGAGGTATAAGTCTAGCTCTTGCGGTTCTACCGTATCGAAGTCCACCTCCTGAAAAATTCCACCAAGAAGGTTGCCTTGTTGTATCTATTGGTACGGCTTCATCCACTACGACCCAATCTATATCAAAATTACCTATCATTTTCTTAGCAAAGTAATCCACAACAGGATCGGTTATCCCTGATTCTTTTGCATATCTTTCGATACGCTCGATACTCGTTTCTTCCAAAGCCTCGAAGTACTGATCAATTACAGGATCGGTAATACCTGTCTTTCTGCTAAACTCTTTAAGAATGTCCCTGTTTGTTCTCATGATTAAGTTTTGCCCTCCTAGCAATAATCCAACAACATAGTTTAAGTGAATATTTGATACATACAGTTAATAAAACTACCAACACTAGTATTCCTAGTAGGAATTTTAAGTTCATGGTATTAGTATCCACCACCTTTTTTCAGGATCAATATCTACATGGATATGATCTGGTCGCACCTTAATACGAGGAAAGCCCGCCGTAATTAAAGACTGTAAAATTAGATAGTTATACAATTTGTTTTTGGTTAGTAGTATGTCTACTGCCCATCCTTCTAGATGTGATGATTTTTTTGCTCCACCTATATGTTTGTTATGATACACGCACCTATGCCAGCTTGTTATATTGAATGGAACACCAGCATGATCTCTTGCTTTTTGTAACATCCATACTAGTTTAGGCCTAACCCAGGCATGTTCACAGCCGCCTTTACACTTTACTTCATGTATGCCAAAATTCTCCGCTCCTTCTATAGCTAATTCTGGTATCTCATTAAAATTCATTACTTTCTCCTATCTAAGAACAGCATCAACGACAGCCCTCCCATAGCCCCCTGGTAATCTTTATAGGCTTTATCACCAAGATGGTTATCTTCGTTCTCTTCATAGGCAATAAAGAGGAGAATAAAGACCAGTCCGAGTATGCCGTTCTTTTTGCATAGTTTATATGCTGTTATGCCTATCGGTATATGAATTAAGAATCTCCACAAGCTATGTATCAGTGGTATTTTCAATACATCACTCCTTTAGAAGTCCTCTGTTATCACAGTACATCATAAGGAAGTTAGCTATGTCTGCCGCTTCGTTTAACAGTTCTGAATCATCGGCTTTGTCTAGCTCGTCAATTTCCTGATGCAATCCTGCTATAAGGTAGTCCAAAGGACAGTCCTTCCAGCCACCCTTGTGCCTATTTTCCCATAGCTTTTCCTGCATTGCTTTAGCAAATACTTGAACTTCAATAGATAATGTTTGTTCTAGTGGTTCATTCATTTAGTACATCACTCCTTCTACGTATCATCTACATATCGTTTTCTGTTTCTATCGTGCAGCATTATATCTTCTGTACGATCCATAACTCTTGCTATTACCAGAATAGCACATTCCTCGTTTTCTTCATCCCACCAAGCGCATAGATGATGCTTGCAAGTCATAGCAAGCGCCGGTCCGGTAGTCATAAAGGTCATCGGGCATATTAGATTATCTGTATCGTCTTCGTCTTTTCTGGAGTTAAGTATTGTATCGTATAGTGCCTGACTGCTCTTATCCATCAATACATCACTCCTTCCAAATCCTTCAGGTTCATAGCCGCATACATCTCGGTATCTCCCTTAAAGGAGAAGATAATTACACCGAGAGGTTGCAAGCTATTGTCACCAGCCTCTGACTTGATCTTCTCCAGCATTGATCTCGTAAGTGTAATACCCTGTTTGTTTTGAGTGCTTTTGCTGTCCGCCATGATTACCAGCCCCGTATCTTTATGCTTCATAAGCCGGTCGCCTTTTTTGACAGTCCTTCTGCCGGTATCCTCAACAAGCTCAAATCCCATCTCGATAAGCCGCTCTTCCATTTTATCTTCTCGTCTCTTAGCGAATTGGTTAATCTGTTTTCGGTTCATTTGGTTTCCCTTTACACAATTCCCCAAGCCTTAACTGTGCAGCCAAAAGATACTCTTTATCTTCTGGCTGTTGCTTGAGGTCATGGATGATTAGCACAAGTTCCATTTGACTGAGAGTTTTAACAAACTCCTTAAACTCATCAGAACAGGTATACTCGCTCACCTCTTCCTTCTTCTGTAGTGCATTATAATAACGGCCGCAAGTCCAGAAAACAAACACAAGACAAAGAGCCATTATAAACTGAATTATAGAATACACTATCGGCATACCATCTTCCATGCCAGCCTCCCTTAAATATACTCGAAAACATATACATTGCACTGGTCAGCAATCAGCGTATCAATAGCTTTATTGATCCGTCCGTCCGAACTCTCTTCGATATATAAAACATCGTTGTCTCCCAAAAGACCAAACAACTTGTACCTAGTCCATGTATTTACTTTGGTTATACAAGCACTACGGAGCCATCGGCGGCTCGCTCTAGGCCAGCGATTCTTTTGTTCGATTTCTTTCTTGCTATTACCTCCGATATATATTGTTTTGTGTCCTACGTTTAACTCTAAGATATACGGTCTAGTAAAATAATCCATGCCAGCCTCCAATTCCAACCAAATTATCAGCTTTTGACCCCAAAAATCATGCCAAAAAGGGGGCAAATATGGGCATGGGTTGGGGCAATGGTATATAACCCACATTCCATGCCCGATGCCCTTATACACCCCTTCCTGTGCGTTTTCGGTAGAATCGCCTGTTTATACAGGGATTACGAAATGATCCTAGTCTCGAGATGTATTACTCTTTCACCCAACAGCGCTATATGGGAGGCCAATTCCGCCAGGCACTGAGAGAGTATTGTTGGTGAATCTGGCGGTACATCAGGCAAACTGGCATCTGCCTTCTCGATAGAAGACGGCCCTAGCATCACGCTAATCCTCTTCTCGATAACGTCAACGTGCACCAGTATTTCGTCTGTTGCGTTGATGAGCTGGCCGATTTGTTCGGTGTAGATATTTTCTTTTGCTGGTGACGCTGCTTGTTCTGCGCTCATTGTAGTCTCTCTTTCTAGCTCTGATTGAGCTAATTCCCCAAGCCTACGTTCGATTTGTTTGACTGCATGATCTTTTTGCTGTTGATCGGCTCTAGATATAATCTCAGATGGCATACTTGATCCCGGTGATTCTTCAGTCATAATTGTATTCCTTCCTCTTCTGCGATCTCTTCGATAAGGTCTATCAGCGATGGACACTTCTCGGAGAAATCAGTTTGTTTACCTACTAGCCATTGACAGTAGCTCAGTCCTCTTTCGTCGTGCATCACCTCTCTTATGGTCTCTCCCTTATACTTGCCAAAGTTAAAATACCAGTCCTCTTTCTCGTAAACAGCCCATCTCCCCAACTCGGTCAAATCCTTTTTCTCTTTTCCTGCCCACTTTATAAACGCCCCGCAATCCGCGCATACTATCTTTGCGTTATGGATACTCTCCTCTGGTTCAGGAATAAGTAAGCCTCCTATATGTCCGCATTTCTTACAATGGTTTTCTGCTCCTGCTGTCATTGTTGATTATTCTCCTTTGCTCGGTACAAATGCGCATACATTTTAACTTTCTTACCGCGCTCAGCAGCTTTAAGCGAAAATTGCAAAACGTTATTAAAGTCTACTACTCTCTCGATCATAAGGCTTTGTTTTTTTACCTGATCTTTTAGATCTTTATTTTCGCCAGCCAAATAGTTAATACATTCTTGGTTTGTCATTTCATCAACACCTCCATCTTATCCATCTTCAGTCTCAACCCGTAGTACTTCTTAAACGCAGCATCTCTTCGCGACTCCCATATCCACTCTTCCTTATATCGAGTAGACTTGACTTCTATCTCAATCTTATCCCAGGACAGCCCCCACCAGTCTCTAATAGCTTTAAGACGCTTGTACCTTTTCTCGAACTCATCATCCGGGATAGCTGATTTCTCCACCTCCCCACTGTTAAGGAATTTACTTAGCTCTTCCAGTAATTTTACGAATGTTTCTTGTGCGTTCATAGTATTTTTTTCCCTAGCCATATTAAATAGCCTGTAAAAAGAACTAAAGGTATTATCGTTAGTACGAGTGTCCATGTATTACTCATCTAAAAATCATCCTCCTCTTCAGGTGTATCTTTTGGAGGTAGTTGCTTTTGTACCTCAAATAAACTCTGTAGAAACGTCCTTCCCTGCGGTGTCTTAATATACTTATGTTTATCAGTTACTACAAACTTATTAGTAATCAGGAACGCCATTACCTGATCCGTTTCTGTACTCATCAATCCGCAAGCTGATTTCAGTAGCGTCTTGTTAAACTCGCTAACTTCGAGTATCCATCTAGCTATATCTTCCCATTGCGCCGTAAATACAGCCTTGAAGTTATCCGCAAGCTCGATAAGTTTTGTTTCGCTGTGCATAATTCGTTTATGATCATCGCTCCAGCCGTAATAATTAAGACCATCAGCTTTATAAAACTCATCAAGTATTTCTCTCGCGGCATAAGCATGAGACGGATCAACCAATAACGTTTCTCCGTCTTCAGTATTATATGTTCTACCAGCTATAGCCGCAGCTATTCTTACCAGCTTGTGGCGTACATCGGCTGACTCGATAAGAGGTATGTCTGGAATATAATCTTGACTTATCTCTAACGCCATTGCGAGGATTGTTTTTTCTGTTTCTACAGAAACCTCAATTTGGTCTGTTCGTCGTGTCCATATCCACATTACTAAATCGTGACATAGCTCGGCGGTATAAGGATTGTCTACATCAGGTATATTGCGAACATCAGTATTGATAATATCATCAGTAACATCACCAGCCCTAACACCAACACAAAAATCAAACCTAGATACATCTTCAAGAGCCTGAAAGCAAGGTATATCCTGGATGGCTTGAATAGGATAGCCGTATGAAGCCATTGCTTTTCCCGGTCTAGCATTGGCTATGCTTATTAGTCTGGTTTCGGCAAGAGCAGAACCGGAAGCAACTCGTCTAACATCCACCACCCCTTTACTGCGTACCAATGTAAACTCTCTAAAATCTTCTGATTTCATACCGTGAATCTCATCAATAACAACGAGATAACCATTCATTCTAGGTAACAGTCCAAACGCTACCCACGCCTCTTCCCCCTGCACCATTCTGATCGTATAAAGTAGTCCTGTTCTTGATGCCGTTTCTCCTGCTGCCAACACGCCAAGATCGTAATATCTCATTAGTTTTTCTGCTACATCAGATTTGCCCTGTCTTGTATCTCCGAGTATTAAAATATCCAACCAGCCTTTAAGCCCTACAGTCTTTTGGAAGTTAAGCCGACGTACACTATGGAATGTCAGGTCAACAGCCATGATAAGCTGCTCTCTACCCCATACCCTGATAAAATCATCATTAAAGATTTGGTGTATTTCTCTCATTTTATCCAGTGGTTCTTGCGATACTCTAGCCTGGAATATTTCGAGTTCGCCAAGCCGTTCTTTGGATAGAGTAAAGGTACTTAGTGTTGATTGCAGCGGTTCTAATTTGTCAACTATGAATACTGCCTTTCCTGTTCTAGGGTGATTCCATACTACACCGTATAGATTATACCCTTTATTAAGCTCTATATCATGACCAAGATAGATTGCTCTGGTTCTTGTTATTTGTTGTTCAGCGTCAGGATCGAATTTACCGGATATACGACTGGAAAGATATACTATATTGGCGTTTCCCATATCGGAGTCGTATCTAAAACTGAAGCATCTGTCCTCTACGCCAAACAATCTCTTTATCCTGTTATGTACTCCGGTAGTTGTTATGTCTAGCAAATCCAGAGTGCGAGGATTGTTAGCATCAAATACCATTGTCCGTTCTATAATATTCTTTTCATCGTTGATGTAATCTCCCATCTTGCAGCGACCACACGAAACTGAATCTGGGTTGAATCCGCAGCTACCAACGACCTTTACGGGCATGATAAGTTCAGCAAAGTCTCTACCCACAACATCGGCTTCGACACACAATCTACGTCCGTAGTTTTCAGCCATAGAGAAGTCGGCTAAACTAATAGCTATAACCTGCGATTCTTGTTCAATCCCGCATTTCTCGCAGTCAAGCTTCATCCCGCAGGAGCGCATGCTCCCGCAACTAAAATGATATTGCGCGCCAGAATATACAGAATTAAGAACACGTTTAGTCTGCGCCATTCTAGCTGTTGGGTCTTGGATATGCGTTAAACTTATAGGTATTTTTGCGGACCAGTCTGCCATAAACAGATCAGCATCTCGCAAAACCATGCCCTTAGCTTTACAGTAATTTGCGAGAGCCATGTCCGCTCTATTTTTCGTTCCTAGTTCTCCTAATCCATATTGTAATAGATACGCTACACATTGCGGATGATCCTCGTCAAACAGAGGTGCCTCAAGAGTAGCGTAATCCTCGATTTTTGTTACTGTCTCGTATTCCTGAACAGCGTTTTTGTATAGCTTAGTAAGATTCGGTTCCGGCTCTACTTCACTCGCTCCATCGTTATCTCCATACCAACCATCTCTAGGAGATTGTGCAAGCTCCCTGATGTAGTCGAGTCCCTGAGCAAGATCAGAAGCGTCAACAGGAATCTTATATTGTCTTTGCTTGTCTGCAGATTCTTCATGGTGGATAGTATTGGGTATGCGCCACATTCGAGCAATACTATATACTCGCCAATCCACTGTTGCCAAGCCGAGTTTACGCTCAATACTTTTGGCGACATGCTTCCAGTGACATGTAAGCCTAAGATGAGGATCAGCAGAGAAAATCTCTCCCGGAACAAGGAGATGAAAACCCTTACCCCCGGACCACCATATCTCAGGAACGACATCAAATCCTGTAACAAAATAGTCAACAAGCTTCCGTGCATCATCCAGCGATCGTTCAGGATACTCTTTGTTATCCAGGTCGAAAAACATAGGCGACCAGTGTGGTAATCCCTGCCAATCACCCTTAGTTTTTCCAGACTCACGAAGCGATTGGATTGTTGAAAAGTACTCCAATGCACCTTCATTAGAAGCGATCCATTCCGAGACTTGTTCACGTTTTATTCGCCTCCATTTTGTATGTACTCCGTTGGGTTTGATTAGATGGACATCGCAATATTGGTAGTTTTCCCACAACTGACACACTCCTTGTTCTGGTAAATGCTGGCAAATTCCTCCTCAGATACCACTTCTTTCTCAAAGCACATCCTTCTGCTAGGATAAGTTGTCCTAACATCAACAGCCTGCTCCCAGCATTCTATACAGTATTCGTCATCAAAGTTCACTAAATCCTGTGTCCTCATCAGGCAAATCACTGCCGGCTCCAACTGTTGCGGACTCAGAGTCCGAGGCTCGGAGGCCTCCAGATTCTCCAATTCTGATTTCGATTCCATCCGGATCAATCTCCTTTGCTTTCGCTATCATAGCGTCTATATCAACCGCTCCGTTTAGAAGCTCGATAAAACTGTCCGCATACAGCTCACAGGCTTTAGCTATAATGTCTTTCTTGAACCAGCGCTTGCCTTTCTTGTCGCGAGGGAGCAGCCTGGCTATTAACGCAAGCTTACTGTCAAGGTCCGGAGTTATATGTATATAAACTCCAATTTCTTGTTTATCCATTTCTGGTCTCCTTTAGGTAAAATGTTGCCTCTTCCCATGTTATAAGAGGCAGCTCCTTCTCTCTATGAATCTTATTCCAGTTCATGTACTTAAACATAGATATATCTGGAAGTTCTGCTCGTTTGGTAAATTTATAGGTAAAGCCCGCCTCTTCCATTAGCTTAATTGTCAATTCATCCAGTAATACAACTTTGCCTTTCTGGATAAAATTACGAGTTAAAAGAACAACCGGCGAGCCTATCCCAATTGTTTTATAAAGGGATTGATATACCTTCAGCATCTCCGTATCATACGGCCCGATTTTAAGAAGAGCTATATTCTCCCTGTTGCTGTACACGAAGCCGCGATGACCGCCTACCTTACCTTTCTGTAGATTATCAATCTGTTTAGCATCGTGCTCGGTAGTACGGCTGTAGGGCGGCGAGGAAACGATAGCAAGACGGTTCTTAGCAATATTATCTTTGCTGTAATGTTGATTTTTAACAGGCCTTCTATCTTGACGGCCACCAAGCACATCACTACGACTCGCATCGAATTCGGTAGTACCTGAATATGGCGGCGATGATACAGTGATAATCCTATTCGTCCCGATGTTATCGCTATCGTTTGAGTATTGGCGACGACCATCAGACTCCTCCTCTAACTCCGGCCAATCCCTCCCGTCGTCAGCGCCAGCGGTTTGGGTGACATCAGATAATCTGTTACCGTAAGGCGGAGAGCATAAAGCGTAAACTTTGCCCTTACTGTTTAGCCTGAGATTACTAGATGGCAGTAATTCGTGAGCGTTTCTGGCATCACCGTTGATGATAGCGATACGACCCACGCTCGGAACAGCAGCTGTAAGTTTGTGAAACCTCTCGATATTTCCCTCGACATGCTGTCTGTTCACAAAGCTGGCAAACAAATCATCACTGGCATCTATCTCGATATGTTCATCATAGCCGAGCATATCTCTACAGAACCTCTTTTCGAGCTCTATTCCTACACCATTATATCCTTTAAGAGCGGCTACTACGAGAAAGCTACCTATACCGCACATAGGATCGAAGACCAAATCGCCTGGCTTAATCCAATCTAACCGCTCTAGTTCCTCGAGGCAGTTCGTAACAAATCTACAGTTACCCTTAGCCTGATGATCTTTGACAGACCTCTTAGTAAAGTATGTGTCGTGCCAGTATTTATTGCGCTCTTTGATCTCCCAGTCTATCCAGACACCCTGCTCTTTCATCCAGTTTCTGTTGAAATTCTCGAAATTTTGCTTGTATTTATTAACCTCCACGTCGCCACCCGTCCCGCTCGATGCAGGACGGGTTTTAGCCTTTACAGTTGCCATTTAGAAGTCCTCCGCCAGATCATCCGCGTCTGGAGTACCGTCATCATCGCCGGTAGGATAATCCTCAGTGGTGAGCTCGCGATCCTTAAAGATGCCTACGAGCGATTTGATGAGTGTCTGTTCCTGACCTCTGATGTTGACTTTGGCAAGAAGCTCATCTGTTATTGCCGGCGTAATGGTTTCCATCAGCTTGAATTTAACCACAGCGTAGGTTACACCAGGAAAACTCTTCTCTTCAAGAGTCATTTTGGTGGTAACGTAGTGAGGTTTAAGATTACCGATAGCAAGCGCACTGCCGTACTCGTCCCATGCCTTGATGGAGCTAGTGGGAATAGACATGATAACAGGAATATTCCATCCAGGTTTCCAGATACATAGTCGTCGCAATTCAGCACATGCCTTACCGCGCCCCTCTTTACCCATCAGCTCTATTGAGCCCCACTTATTCAGAGGGCAGTGAGACTCGGAGCAAACAAGCGCGCCCTCGGATATTTTAGCTTTGAGCGCTTTGGCTGACTCCGGAGCGTTATCCCAATCAGCATCTATCAGATTACCGTTGACATAATCAGAAGATGAGCACAAAGGGCGGTTAGCGGTAAACTCAGAAATCTCTTTGGTTGCACTTTTCGCTCCCATATTGCCAAACAGTACCCTTACTCTCATAGCGGAAAGTACTATCACCTCCAGGGTATCCAGATTGCCCATTCCGGGAATATCAAATAGTGCGTTCTGGTGATTGATTTTCACCTGCACTGGTATAGGGTTAAAGCCGACATCTCCGTCGAGCTCTGCATCTAGGGCATCAAAAATACTAGGGTCAAACTTCTTTATTTCTGACATTATTCTTTCTCCTCTTCCATTGCTAGTTTAATCTGTTCTACATAAAACTCAATTGCATCGACTTGAGTTCGAGACATCATGGTTATATCGGATTCGCCTCTCAATGTTATTACTCTATTCACTATCCGCTCCAGGCACATCTTGATCTTCTCTTCTGTCTCCGGTTTCATCAGTCTCAGTCACCTCCTCCGGCGGATTCAGCCGGTTGTCTATCTGTTCTATCTTATGATCGGCTACGGCGATTAGCAGCTCGTGCTCTTGTTTGACTAGTGGATGCCTATGCTCTCTTAACTCCGCTTCGCTTCTTTTTCTCTCACAGAGTAAAAGCGTTTTAAGGCACTCGAGAATCAGTCTCATCGTTTCGTCCATCTTTCACTCCAATTCTGCATCTATTTGCTGCATCAGTTTCTCTGTTTCGGTAAGCTTCTTTGCGCCATTCTCCTTTCTCAATGTTACTCTGATTGTTACGACATTTCTTACCTCCAGTCCGGGCGGTAAACAATCCCGGACCGATTTTCCATCCGCCAAAGCCTTCTCTACCGCTTCTCTTATCAGTCTATCCAGCGGATCTTCGATACCTTTAGATTTGTTTCCGATCCTGAACCGCTCCTCAAGATAGGTAGACACAGGCTCGTCAAGAGAGTAAACATATTCAAGTAGAGCCTCGTGATCGGTAATACGGTTTTTCAACGTTCTCGATAGCTTAACCTTGCCGTCATTGTTACCATCCTCTGTTCTGCCTCTCGCCTCCAAATCGGCAGTAAGTCTATCTCTTGTAAAGGTACGGCGGGCTTTAACCATCTTCATTTCAGCGTCAAGAGCATTATACTCTCGCTGCGCCTTGATTGCTGCATCTAGAGGATCAAGAGCCTTTAGGTCATCCATAGATACTACGTCTGGTATTGTTGCCGTTAGCATTTGTTTACCTCCCTTGCCTGGTAATATCTAACTTTTTTTGCCATGCGTCTATAAAGACCCTGGTATCTTTTAAGTTCTGACTCTAGCGAGCGGATTCTCTCTTCAAGTTCTTTGATCGTTAGCATTTACTTACCTCCCTATATTAGCTCCATTCCTTGTGTGTTCTATTAAAAAAAACGACACATTCCGGTGGCCTAAACAAATCGCTCCCCAAAGCATAGGTAATCTTTAGCCGATCATCAATATCTCGCTCTTTATAGCAATGACCGAGTTGGCAGACATTTTCAACAGTATCCTCAAACGGATTATCCTCTTTGATCAAGCAGATACAACCTTCGCAGTAATCAGGATGATCCGGACCGTTGCCGTTAAGAAACATCTGTATTAGCTTGTTTTTGGCGGCAATATGAGTTTTTAGCTGGAGATGAGGTATCGCCTTAAAATCCTGTTCTATCACCCCGCATATTTTACATTCCAGTTTCATACCCATATACACTGTGATCCAACCCCACTGTCTAGCCATGTAGAGTTCGGCTTCGTTTTCATAGTCTAGCTGGCCATGACTTACCGAAAAGTGGCATCGTTCTACTACTAGTCGTGTTAGCTTTTTGTATTTAGCCAAACTATTTCTCCGTTCTGCCTTTAGCGTAAGCCTCCTCGAATATCCGCGCATCCATCCACTAGCTCGCGAATACCATCGGCAAATTCTTTAGTAGCGCTTTGCCTACCTGTCTTAAAGCCTTCGTTATAGCCTTGCGATTTACCCTGTCCATAACCTGACTCGAAACCCATTCTCCATCTGGCGTTTAGGATCGCCTGATTTAACATACGATGCCGGATTAACGCTGGATCAATCTTGCAGTGTTTATGCACTCGCCACCATTTGTGCCACCATCCTATAATCCTATTTAGTGGTATAGGATAATATACATCTACTAAAGATGCGTAATAGGAGTAGGCATAGCCATAATATTTAGGTATTGGACTAGCTGTTGTTAGTTCCTTTTTCATTATAAGCCTCCTCAAACAGCCTCGCATCTTCCGGCTTTGATAGCAAATAAAGTAGCGTGTTCTTGTCTACTTGCGGTATCACAATCTCGTTTTCTCTTACATCGCCAGTCACGGCATCAGACCAATCTCTCTTCTCCTTTAAGAGGAACTCTATTCTTGTGTCAATACTATCCTCTGTTATCAGCGGGATAATACATACAGTCACAGGGTTCTCGATACCAACAATACGATCCGCCGCCTGTTTATTCAGATGTGGCGACCACCACTTATCCAGAAACACCGCAGTTGTGGCTGGCTGGAAACCGCGACCCTCGGATGTCTGTATTTGCGCCAGCATGATTTTATATTTATCTTCACGCTGAAACTTATACATATTATCAGTCGCTTTTTCACCCATCTGTCCTCTGATAATCAGAGCATTATGCTTTTTGTATCGCTCCAGCAGCATCAATAAAGGGGGTACAAATCGAGACCAGATAACAATTTTACCGAGATTCTCGAGATACTCTTCGATAAGAGAGTCTAGCTCCTTTATCTTCCAGCCGAATCCCGGAAACCATGTAACCTCGTCAGGATTAGGAGACAAGTAGCCACTGGTTATCTGTTGCAATCTAACAATCTTGGCAAGATGGCTACGAGCTTCGACCGTTGTAAGTTCGCCGTCCTCTCCGATAACTTCAGCATAGAGGCTTTCGCGCATACTTTCGTAAACTTTCTTCTGCTCTGCGTCCATAACTCCATAACGTTCCATAGTTACGGACTCATCAAACATAATATCTGCACGAACCCGACGCATAGATATACGAGCAAGTCTCCATCTGATCTCGTCAAGGTTTTTATACCCAGTTGTTTGCGCGCCGCCTCTACCTGCGGTTACTGTAAATTCATTATTAAACCAGGGTATATTCTGATTGAGTATTCCAGGGCAAACCTTATCGCAACAACTCCATACATCTATAGGAGCGTTTGCTACAGGAGTACCTGTTAGGAATACCGAGAAATCAGGCTGTAAACCCTCGTAATATTTTTCAGGCTGAGTGCGCTTAAATATTTCGCCAGAGCCCAAGATTACCTTACTCTGTAACGAAGCAACATTTTTCAGTTTATGGCACTCGTCCACTATCACCAGCCATTTTCCAGGTCGGTTTAACTGCCACTCATAGATTTCATCTTTGTCATTTCTTAGACTCTCGTAATTGACAATGTAGAAATAGAAACCCAGCTTCCAGAGTTCGCGCCGTTTTGCTTTAGTACCATGAACTATCGTAGTCAGCGCCGAATAAAGTGGGGCGTCTTTTCTGAGCTCGTCTCTCCACGTTCTTCGCACTGATGGTGGCACGATTATCAGCACATTACTGATTATTTTATTCATAAGTAGAAAGCGAGCTATGTCAATCGCCTGTTTAGTTTTGCCTGTCCTCATCTCGTCGAACAGCATAATATGTCCCGCATCCAGTTCGTAGGACAGCAGGAAGAAAGCCAAACCCGCTCTCTGGTGTGAAGCTAAACCCTCGACCATATTTGGGATAGGCTCGCGGGCGAAAAAATCATCGCCGAGTTGGTGTCGAGACAGGATGGAGTCTATGACCTCCACCTGGTTCCTCTTCACTCCCGCTATTTCTTTCTCCGCCGCGAGCCATTTCTTGTAATAGTCTATAACTTTAGCGCTGATGGCTAGTCCGTTATTGCTCTTACCAACAGATTTGCGCCAATCTAGCATAAACCCCGGCTGTTGCCATTTACCAGGATCGGGGCTTTTATTAAACAGTCGCCTAGCCATAGGCATAGGTAACCAATAATGAGCTAACTCATCAAAAGGTTCGTTCAGCTTTGGGTTCTTGTCGCTACGAGAAGCTCCGATTTTCCGTAAGACTCGCTCTTCGTAGTGAAGCAACTGTCCTGATATACCTATTGATGGACGGCCGTCGCCTGTTCTCATAGTAATTAGTTTCATAACTCGATACCTACTGTTCGTAATTGTTCGCGTATGTGTATATCCACGCCTTGCTCGATGAGCTTAACGATTTCGGCAACAGCATGTTTGTCCATCTCGGCTGTTTCGAGTTCGAGCATTCTGGCTGTAAACACTTTCGTATAAGCTAAAACTATCAGGAAGCCTCTTCTATCAAGCCCTTTCCTTGCATCGCCTAATGTATTACCTATTTTGTCAAGCCATTCAGTCGTATCCATTAGTCGTTCCCCTATAACTCTCTTATAAAATAATTCTAATAGGCTAGTCCTCGCCAAACCACCATAAATTGCGAGGACTAGCCACCACCTTAGTTGGCTACCTGTTGTATTGAGAGGCTTTAATTACCGCCTCCCTGCTCATAAGTCATCACCTCCGCCATCTATCGGTTGGGAGAAACGACAGGCTCTCCGGACTCAGCGTCCTGAGGCGCAGACCAAGAGGCGAAACCTCAGGGCTTCCTGCGGCCTCTGGACTCAGAGTGACGCCTTCACCTGACACTATCATCCGAAGAGCCGTCGTCCTGTTTCACTATCTTTTCCGCTTCGGCTAGTCTTTTTTGGTCATTAAGATTTTCGACAAGCTGTATTGCCGGAGTATGTGTAATCTTCTTAGGATCAACGGCGGGAGATTCTGTACCGAAATCAGCCTCCTCCATCTTTCTCCGCTGACGACGAGTAACCTTGTTGTAAAGGCTTTGCAGTCCCTCTTCTTTAGCTTTCTTGCGGATTATAGCTAGCTGCTCGCCGAAGGTTTTATATCCGTTAAGATCGCCGGTTAAGTGAGCGTTCAGTCGTCCCTGGATTGTAGATTCAAGATGAGTTACAAAATCTGCTCGCTTGTACTTTTCCTCGAAATCCTCGACTTCTTTTTCGAGTACATACATCAGGTTGTTCAGCATTATTTGCAACTGAGCGTTATTCTCTCTCGTCTCCGCCACAAAAGTATTATGCGCGTTAGACATTCGCATCATTTTGCTCTTGAGTGACTCATTGTCTCTTGGCATGTTCATTGTTATTTCTCCTTTGACGGTCTGAAATCCTCAACGTCAGAGACTTGCATTTGAGCGAATACCGGAGGTCGGTCAGGCTCGCCGCCAAATTGTATTGTTAGCGTATCACGCAGATATGGTAGCATAAACTTATCTCCAAGAATAGCTCCGTCGTCTTGGACTCTGATAACAGGTCTGCCTATGAGCGGTTTCACATAAAGTAGCGTAACTTTGTAAACAAAGCCGTCTCGGTGCGGCATCTCTTTTATAGTCATAGTCGTTTCTCCTTGTCTGATATGGAAAGAGCGGGGAATGTTGCGACATCTATTTTGGTAGGATAATAGGTGGGAGTTAGCATCTTCATCCCCGCTCTCTCCGCGTTTGTTACACTAACCCAAAATCTTCCAGACTAGACATCAAGCCGTCTATATCGTCGCCTAGTACATCCTGCAACGCCTCGATTACGTCTGAGTTTTCGGCCGGCTCTATATTCTTGCCAAAACAGGCAGGACACTGAATTGGATACGGGCCGGGCTTGAGCTGCCAGTAAGGATTACCTTCGCGATCAGCTCTAGCCAGTTCGTATTCAATCTTTTCTTTGGGTACTTCGTCATAGCCGGAAGTGTAGAGTCGCTCTCTAACATACCCGCCGTATTTAGCCATCTTCTCATAAAGTGTTTGATCTTTCAGCACTTCATCTCTAATAAGCCACCAGTCCCAGGGCTCTCCGCATCTACATAGCGTGTCCATTTGTCGTTTCTCCTTGTAAAGTGCTACCAACTCAACGCCTGCGCCGACCTGACGCTTACCTCAGCCCACCAGCTTGAGTTATGTCTGAGATTACGAGCGGTGACTAGTCCGCTCGCTTTTGATTTTAGGTTATGTCTCCGCGCAGATCTCTTCTATCACTTCATTTTTCGAGCGAAGAAGTACGCATAACAAAGATGGCAATATCTGCTCTACCTCTTCTGTAGAGAAGTCAATAGAGACGTCTGCGGTAGTAATACATATCTCGCGCCCATTCTTGATGCGCCCAACAGTTATATCTCTCGACTCTACCTCTGTGAAGTCATGGTAATATTGGGCTTGTAGTGAATTATCTTTTTGCTGAATAGTAATGCTGTTTGTTATTGTGATTCTCATTGTCGTTTCTCCTTTTGTCAGTTCAGTTCAGAGGTCGATCAACATCATCCCTAAACTTACGGTACTCCTCGAAGCTGATTGGCTTTTGCTCTTCCCAAGCCTCGCTAAGTAGCAGATACTGCTTATATCCATAATAAAGGCGTATGAATCTACAGTCTACGCCTACTTGTTTGCTTGCCCGTACTATCATTTTATAACCTCTTTAGATAGAATCATTGACCTAGCTCTACAATGATTGCTAGCACAACTAAAATGGTATGGTTCATTATCAATAGTCCATACTTGACCAACTATTAAATAACCACACGAAATACAACGTTTAGTAGCGTCAGTAATGCTTCGCTTTGTTTGACCCATTATACGACCTCTCCTTCGGGATAGCCGCCAGTCGCTAGGTAACCATCTCCACGACTTCTAGGGTCAACTCGTCCGGCGTTCAATAAAGTGTGTGTTTTATAGGGAAAATCCCTTCTGGCATGATACAGTTCGTAGCCCCTGACTGCGGCAGGATTTTGTGCAACCAATTTCCAGAACCGACCGCTATGGTTCATCTCGACTTGGTGAGCCATTTCATGCATCAATAGATACTCCACCACATCCTCGGTGGCAGAGTAAGCATGTTCGGCAATTAAGTAACTGATTATTATTTTGCCGCCGGATATTACTTTACCATGCCTGTAATTACAGACGCCTCTTGAATGTCCGGCGGTAGCTACTCTGGTATGCGACCAGCGCAAGGTAAACGAAAGTTCGTTATCAAAATAATCGTTGTTGAGTTCACAGGCGAAGTCGTGAAGATAATCCTCGTCCTCTAGTTCGCCAGCTTTGATATGCAGGTTTCGGTCGGAGTCGGAATCGCGCTCGATATAACCGACAAGAGGCGGATCGTCCGGTCTACTGAGAACAACCTCTGAACATGCGCCTAAGTAAAGGTATGTGCGTTTCAATGTCGTTTCTCCTTTTACCAAAATGAGTCTCCAAAATTTACCTGTTTGCTTACGCCCTAAATGGTATGGGTATTCCAGAACCTAAGATATAATCTTCAGGCTCTGTTCCGTATACCCGGCTTATTGTGTGCGACCCGTTTTTATACGTGTCCATTGCTTTATGTAGCTTGCCATGTTCTTTTGGCGTTACACATGAAAGATTGTCAAGCGAATTGTTACTTGAGTCGCCATCTTTGTGATGGATGAAACAACCGTCTGGTATTTGTCCGTGCGCTTTCATATATATACTTCGATAGCCATTTGTGTGTTTGTGCATTTATGTCATCCTTAAAACGTCCACAATGGGGTCAAATATGCCATCGGGCAAGGCAAGTGGTATATAACCCCATTCATATTGGTTATATACCACCACCATACCACCCTATCCTTATATATGGGTCATATTACCCGGTCGCGCCATCCATTTCTGCCTTTGCCGCAAGGTATGCCTCATCCTTTACCTCTTCGAGTGCGCGCGGCGCAGAATATGACGCGCCCGCATCTTTGATCGCGGCTTCTTCAGAATGTTCTTGACGATACCATGCTACCCATGAATTGCAGCCAGTGTCCTTCACTGTCTGTGGTACAGGTACGCGACTTTTGCCGCCGCCGTTGCCTTTTGCGGTCGAGGTCGCCTTAAGCCTTTCCTCACCCTTGAGTCTCATCTTGACCGGCTTTACCAAACCGCCGATGATCTCACCGGGTTTATCCGGGATTTCGGTCCGGGTGAACTCGACCTCGCACTTGAGCTGTTCGATGACCTCGTCAACAGGATTGTCGCCGAGGAATACGTCAAGAGCGACTTGTAGAGCGGATTGCATGTTCTCGGTGTAACCCTTGAGTTTTTCCTTCGCCGCCGATACCTCAATCGCTTGAGATATTGTCTCAACGTATGCGACCGCTTCCTCTTGTGAACGCCCGGAAAAAACAACAAATTCGATTGCCTTTTCTTTGTCGGCTTTGATGAGGCTCACGAGCATTTCGTTGACCTCGGTAGATTGTGTTGCTGAGAGTTGTACAGACATTGTTACCTCCGATTTGACCGGTAAAGTGGGTTGTATCTTGCAGGATGTTACCTCAACATCGAGGTCGTACCCGCACGTAATTTGGTAACAAAGCCAGTCAACCAATGTTCCAAATTTATTCGGTTGTGAAAGAGCAAACAGGTTTTTTTTGTTGTGTTCGGCGTCAAACATACAAGATCATACCGAACGTTGCGATAATAAAGTGTATGCCTTGCCGGGTAGGACGAACCTGCCCGACACAAGTTTTTTGTTATGACTGCTTGAAAATTCTACCACAATGGTTGCATTGCAAGGTGATGGTATCTAGTCGTGCGAGTTTAGGTGTGAAACATCCGGGGCAACCCAAAGACGTAGGAGTTGTTTTCCGGTTGAGAACGTGCATTTTCGCGATTTGTGTCAATGTGATTTTCATTGTCATTTCTCCTATTGTGTTTGTGCTTTTTCAGGGAAGCACACCCCTCCGCCGCACAGTCAAGAATGATGCAATTATCATGCCAAAATGGTAAAATCGCTAAAGCCAATGATACCAATACTTGACAGAATCATGCAAATATGGAAATGATGCAAATATGTTATATATTTGATACACTTAATGACTTAATGGACGTAGAACGTTGGTATCATTGGGTTTGAGGTAGTGTATCAAAAAGCCACAGGGAAGTGCAAAAAAGATACATGGAAGGATGTGTAAATGAGCATTTGTGTGTTTGTGTGTGGCATGATAATTTCCAGAAGCAAGAATTATGCCATGTTAAAATGCTGTAGGCTGTGTGATACCAACGTTCTACGCAAAATACACGAATTGCTAGCAATTATCATGCCAAGTCAATCGGCGTCAATTAATATTGAGAAAGAGAGTATTGGGTTTATATTTTATTTTAATATATTTTATATGTTCTGGCTTTAGCCTTTAATTGAAATGTCAACCCAATACGATTATTCACGGTGGTAGAAGGGATCGAATTTTGACACGACCGTAAACTTTACCATAACAAACGTGATTTGGCATGATAATTGCTAGCGATATGATTTGGCATAATTCTTGCATCATGGAAATTATCGTGCCAGTGTATATATATTGACTCCATTGTCGCGCAACGTTGAGTTTAATTATGGCATGATAATTGCTAGCGTTGAGTTGTTCAGCCTATCGGCTATATGTCAATTATTTTGTTGACAGATAGCGAAAAGCGTCGAGACCCCCGTTGTCTGCGACAGCAGACGCAAATACTCTGTCACGCACCGCACCCAATTTTACCGATTTCCTCAGTCAGCCTCTCTACCAACAAAAAAGCCATTAACCAATCCACTCCTCGAATTAACATTCATACACGGCACAATAATCGAAAAAAGGCCTTGACAAGCTGGCGAAACTGTGGTATAATTAAAGGGAGTCGCATAATGCCTGTATAAGCGTTTGCAGAGGACAGTTACCTATGAAATCCCTTGAGCCCAAAAGCGATATACTAAAGCATGTCAAAACGAAATCTCCTCTCCCTTACGCCAAAGAGCTGGGAGAAGCCGCCCAGACGATTGCTGACAGTACTACAGTGGCCGTTGAAGCTGGTAAGATGGGCGGAGTGGAGGCTGCAGGTCATATCTCAATGGCTATGCTCTTGGGCGGAATTTCTACCGGCGACATCCCTCTAAAACAGGCCTACCCTTTATTGAAAGGGATAGCGGAAAAAAAGACACCTGATCCAGTTGTGAAGATTGAAGCTCGTCAGGAGATTGATATGCGGGCTATTATAGTTGATGCTGTTAGCCAAAATCCAACAGCTCTCCAGGACGTGGTAGCTATATCAATAGCGGCAAGGGAGCAGGTAAGGATCAAGATAGGCGCAGAGGATAATAGATTGGAATTGAAGCCAGTCCAAAAAACGGTACTGCCGGCTAGTGCAGAACAAGAACCGGCAGAAGTTTCTACTGACGGAGGTTTGGATGAGTTTTCTTACGATCTACGCAAGATGGAATTCGAGGAGATGATGCAGAAAGGTAAAACAGGTCAACTAGAACAAATGCTAAATAACGAGGCAGCTGGTGTTGTTTACCAAGAGGCAAAAACAAACGATAAGGATTGGGCTCCAGGATCGGAGCCGGCCGAAATCAGGAAACTAAGAGAGCGGGACGAACAACAAGATGGATCTAGAACAGCTTAAAAAATGCGGAGTTATTGACGATGATCACGATTGGGGCTATCAGATAAGGGTGGTCAACAACGAATTGTATAGCGGCAAGTTTATGATATTGGAGAACAGTAAATCAGGCTCCATGCACTACCATAAAAAGAAGAAAGAAACCTTTATAGTGCTTTGTGGTAAAGTAATGATAGGTTACCTGATACCATCGGATCATTACGAACCAGAAGATGATCCGCATACATGCGCGATTACAAGCGAATACGGGCCAGGAAGCAAGATAACTATGGAGCGAAAACAAGCTCATCTTATGTGGGCTAAAGAGTATCCGGCAGTTATTCTTGAGATTGCCACTCATGATGATGATAGTGATACATATAGGATTAGACAATCCTAACAAGCCAAGAGGCTTCAGCCTCAGGGCTTCCAGCGACACCCATTACTCAGAGTCCGAGGCTCAGAGACCTGCGCTCGGAGACGCCTGGGCTCGGAGGCCTTCAGATGTTCCTTACAAAGATAGTAGCTAGATTTCTTGTAGCGTTCTTGTTAAGGTTACTAAAAGGGTTTCGGTTGATAAAGGAGCGGGGGCGATAAAGATGTATAGCGACTTAAATATAGCAGTCATTGGCGATATAATGTTAGACCACTGGAGGGAGGGTACTGAGTATAAGCTTAACCCAGAGTCTCCCACTATTGATATCACCAATCCCACTAGCGAATACACTTTAGGAGGGGCGGGTAATGTCGCTCGGATAGTTAGAGGATTAGGTGCGCGAGTACAACTGCTTGGGATGATTGGTGAGTTTTCGAGTTACAGTAATTCGATAATTCTTGATCTGTGTGATAAGGCAGATATAGGTTTATATGTCGCGCCGGAGCAACGTAGAACTACCGTCAAGGAGCGTATTGTTTGTGGCGGGCAGCAAATATGCAGAATAAGCGAAGAGGATACTGGTTGGATTGAACATACTACAGCAAGCGAGCTTATAACGCTACTAGATGGCCTGGATGATCTTGACGGTATTATTTTAGCAGACTACTCTAAAGGTGTTATGCGTGATATGATGGTGCATGCTGTAATGCATATAGCGGAAGTTAAGCATATTCCCGTACTTGTAGACCCCAAAGATCGTATGTATATATATAAAGGATGCACGATCATGAAGCCTAACCGGATGGAGTATGATAATCTGGTTGATCCCGGTTTAAGTAGTATCGGTTTTTTCGAGAAGATGCAATGTAGGCATCTTGTTGTTACAGGCAAAAAGACAATAAACTGGTATTCTGACGATATGACTAAGGGTCATGCTCATACCCATAAGGTTGAAGTAGCTAATGTTTCAGGTTGTGGCGATGCCGTAGCCGCAGTGTTGATGCTGGAATATATTAGGTCAAACGGAGATACTTATTACGGAGATATCGAGCAATCGGTCAAACTAGCTAATTGGGCCGCAAGTAAGATAGTACAGCAAGAGCGGACGGGGCATCTAAGTGTTGAAGATCTGGAGGCGTTTATAAATGAGCCGATACCAATGGAAGCGGGGCGAAGTTAGATATTACCGGGTTTACCCCGGAGGTTGCTGTTTTTGTATGCGTGATAATACCGAAGGCAGGCGAAGTAGCAAATGCAGACTCAATATGGCTGTAGGGGATGATTATAATAACTATTTTGTGGATGCTATAAAAAATGCTCAACCTTAAAAATGTATCCTTTAAGCCGCCTACCCCGCAGGAGCGGAGGCAATCTATTGCCAGTCTTAAATGGTGGTGGTTTGATTACGTAGGATACCGGCCACATACAGCCCAAATAGATGCTCATCTTTCTGACGCAAGATTCAGGATGTGGATAGCTGGTACTCGTGGAGGAAAGAGTCGGGCGGCTGGCGAAGAGGCTGTAGTTTATCTTCTTTCTGGCGCGACCAGAGTTTGGATCGTGGGACAGAGTTATGCTCTATGCGAAAAGGAGTTTCGTTATATATATGAAAGGATGACCTCGCCAGAGGTAATGGCTTTATTTGGCGGCCAGCTTCCGTTAGAGAAGGCTGTTTATAATAAAGACCAGGGTAATATGCACTTGATCACTAAATGGGGTGCTGAAGTCGAGTGTATATCCCTGGACAAGGGCGGTGCAGGGGCTCTTGGAGAAGAGTGCGATCTGATTATAATGTCAGAAGCTGCACAAATTAAGAAACCTAAAGAGTTATGGGAACGCTATCTTAGGGGTCGCCTTGCTACAAGAGAAGGCGATCTTCTTGTTCCTACAACTCCAGCAGGACGCACTAATAAACATGATGAAGAGGGCTGGCTCTTTAATATGTACGACAAGGGCTATCTCGCTAGTGAGCCTGATTATTATACAAGGGAATGGCCGAGTTGGGAAAATCCCGCGTTTCCAGAAGATCCGTACGAACTTCGCAGGGGTATGGATGCTAAGATATTTGCCGAGCAGTATGAAGGCAGATTTATGGTGTTTTCTGGCGCTGTACTCAACTTTGATGAAGATGTCCATGTTATAGAGCCATTTGATATACCTTATCACTGGAGGGCTTATGAAGCTATTGATCCTGGATTTAGCGGCAGGTTTGTGTGGTTGCGGAGCGTTATTAGTCCACAGGGTGCTTTGTTTATTACCGATGAGTATTCTGATGAGCGTTTGGTATATGAAGTCAGAGCGGAAGAAATCAAGAGGCATAGAGCTCAGGCTTATGGCATACATCCTAGTCTATGGAATGTTTTTACTAGAAAGCACAATCACCAGACCAGGACATATATTGATTCGGAAGATCAACAAGCGATTGCTGAGTTTACAGAGCAGTACGGAATACCGAGTATAGGCACTACGAAAGAGGCTAAGGATATTCTGGTCTCGGTTAACAGAGTTAATGAGCGTTTACGCTGGAGTGATAGATGGTGTCCTAAAGTTTTTATCACTGCTAATTGTGTTGAGACTATCGAAGCCTGTAATTTTCATAGTTGGGGTGAAAAGGGTGCTACCAGTACAAGGAAGCCAGCTAATGATAAGTGGAAGCATTGGGTAGATTGTATACGATATATCTGTGGCGGATCGTTAATAAGGTCGGAAGAATTGCCTCATGGCGGAGAAGTCGCAGGAGAGACCTATTGGAATTTGCTCGAAGGATTGCAGGGCAGGGGAAATCATCCGCATGATTTTTCTAAATCAGAGAGGAGGCGAACAGCCTAATGGCTTGGGATGATATTATGGTCGCGGGTCAAGTTATAGCATCAGCTGATTATAACGCGCGCACCACTTTAATAAAGAAGGCTTTGGGAGCTGAGGATGTTGTCACGTTTGTCGACGGCGATGTTACTCCATTAGTAGCGGGTGCTACGTTATTCGAGACGGCTAATTCAGCACCTACCGATATCACAGATTTTATCGGCGCTACAGAGAAGCTCATCAATATTTTGTTTGGCGATGCATTTACTACAATCAAGAGTACTGATTCTGGTAATGCTAATATCAGGTTGATGGGCGGTGCAGATTACGTGAGTCAGGATGGTTACTCTTTAACTCTTAGGTATAGGGATGATAATATTTGGCACGAGGAGAGCAGAAGCCTTAATACATAAACGAGGAGTCTGGAAATGAATAAGATTAGAAAGTACTGGTTAGCTTTTCTGGCTATACTACTTGTAGTGGTGTTTGCTGTATATGGCCAGTATCAGGTAGTTGGTCCGGTAAGGCTTACTAAGCTTGTGGAAGATACCGTCACTCTCGGCGCGGACGATGCTACCCCAGACGTTAGAACGGGAGTACGGTTTATAACACAAGCAAATATAGCGCCAACAGAAATTACTGATCTGGATAATCCTGTCGTAGACCAGATTATTGTTATTGTTGGTGGGTCTGGTGTAAATTCTACAACCATAACGGATGGTGGTAATTTCAATCTTAACGGCAACTGGACTGCTAATGTTGATTCTTGTTTGGTTTTGTATGTTCAAGCCGATAATGATTATGTTGAACTTAACCGTTCTGATGTAATGATAACGGATGCTGCGTTAGTCGCTATTGCAGCCCTTGCAGTTTCTGATGGTAATTTTATTGTAGGTAATGGAGCTACTTGGATAATTGAAAATGGTAATATCGCCAGGACTTCTTTAGGGTTAGGTACTGGCGATTCTCCTACGTTTAATGGCGCTAGTTTTAACGATGCAAATATTACTAATATTGGTTCTATTGCTCTTGATACTATTATTGGTGATGATGGCTCTACTGTGAAAGTCCAGAGTGCGGGCGATTCCACCACAGGTTTTCAGGTACTTGATGCCAACGGTGGCACACCCATTCTTAATATTGATACCACGAATGAACGCGTTGCAATAGGAGGTACTGCTCCACTATATAAACTGGATGTTGTAGGAGACTTGCGAGTGACCGATACCGGAGGTGTTAGACTTACAAGCGGTGGGACGAATTGGACATCAGTAGACATCCGCCCTGCTGAAAGTGATAGTGTGAAGATTTTTATTAACTACGGCGGCGCTTCGGGCGACCAAAACCTGATTCTGGGAACCTACGCGAACCGGGTCGACCAACTGGTCTTACATACAGACGGTAATGTGAATGTGGCAAATACTCTGGCGGCTACTACGGTTACGGGTGCTAATGTTACTTCCGGTGCTGATCCCGGACATACACATACAGGCGGAAGTCTTGGAAGTATAGATATTTCGGATGATACTAATCTCGCTGGTGGTGATGCTTTAACATTAAATGATGATACAATAGATTTTGATGGGGGAGCCGCACCGGCTGGTGACTTGGGTGGTACGTGGGGAACGCCGTCTGTGGATAATGATTCGCACGATCATACTGGCGCAACTCTTTCTGGTGTTGACATTAGTGATGATACTAATCTAGTTGCAGGCGGTGGCCTGACTCTTACAGATGATACTTTGGCTGTTGGTGCTGGTGATGGCGTTATTGTTAATGCTGATGAAATAGAAGTTTATGGGTTAGTTGCTAGTGATGGTAGTCCCAATAATACAGTGGCAACCGTTGATGCAGATGGGGATATAGCTTTTGGTCTTGCCTTTGCCTCTATGGAAATTACGTCACAGTATCAGTATGAGATACAAGCCATTAAGAATATACTGATTGATGGTAGAACAAATCCAAGAAATATGACGCTTGGTTTAATTCGTATTCTTCATACCCCATCTATTCCTGATACAAGCGCATTGTTTTTTGATGTAGAGGCTAATGGTCACGGAGATACACATGGAATTTTTCTAGTCTTACATGCTGATGATATGATAGCCGGTGACGATATAATGGGGCTAGAGGTTTCTTTAGATAAGAGTAATTCTACTGGTGGCGCTATGGAAGGTTTGCGGGTAAGTACAGGTGGTGTGGGTTCTGCCGAGGCTCATGCACTTCACGCCGACCCTGGTGTCGTTCCGATACATCATGAATCAGGAGACTTTGGTAATATTGAGCAAGCCTGGGATCAAAACGGCGGTTTTACTGATGTTACCGCCGCTTTTAATGATCCAAATACTGATGTGACAATATTCTCCGCCAATGCTGATATGGTGCATATTGGTGATGCCGCAGATTTTAATGCGATACAAGTTAATCTTGCTACATTTGCTTCGGGTGCCGGGGTAAAACCAAGTTTTGCGTATTCTATTGCCGGGCCACTTTGGACACCATTTACACCTGAAAGTGATGGTACTAATGGTTTTAGATCAAGTGGTACTATTGCCTGGGACGAGACGGTTTTTGTAGCATGGGCGGCAGTAAATGTAAATGGAGCAACAAAGAAATATATTCGGATTACACGAACCCAGGTAGGTCTTGGTACATCTCCGATAGAAGATACAATACAGGTTTTGGAATCTATTGAGTATCATTGGGATGAAAATGGTGATGTAAGTGTAAATTCATTAGGTGTTTCTGATAGTAGTATTATTACTGGTGAAGAAAAGCATATTAAGTTTACTTTGGCTGATCCAAATGGATTACAAGGTAATGATGATGAATGGGGTATAGAGTTAAATGTTGCAGATGCAATAACCATTACCAGAGTTGAGGTTAGTACGAATACAGCGGCGCAGGAATTGACTGGTGATTTGGTATATGTAGATACTTTGATTGGGCTTGCTAATCCTATAATTATCAACGATTTTAATACTACATCCGGTGTTCGGGATGATAGTACCATTACTGTAGGTGCCGTTCCTGCCGGTAAGAGTATTATTGTAGATTTTGATGGTGATTCCCCACATGCCGATATATTATGGGCTGTATTTAAGATTACCTATACTATTGATTGAGGCTAAACCAATGAAGATTATTAGATATGCGATTGTACTTTTCTTGCTATGCTCCCTTGTCTTTGGCGAATCGCTGGTGTCCAAAGATACCAGCGGAGTATATCAGCTTCGGCAGGGCGAGACTGAGAATGTTGCTAAACGCAATAAGTACGCGAAGGTGTATAATAAATCAGGTAGTAGGCAGAAACGTGCTGTAATGTCTATAGGCCGGATACACTATCCTGATGATGTGTTTGCAGAGAATCCAAACTATAGCGAGATTGACCTTGATATAGTCGAAGCAGTAGGGCAGGTCTGGGATTATGAAGTTAATGAGAATGGATATAAAATAAGGATTTGGAATCAAAGAAACAACGTTGATTATATAGCCCGTTTCCGGCGTGGTAAAAAATGGATAGAGATAGCTCCCCAGGGGTTATACTGGGGGAATGGAGCAGGGGAAAGGGAGCTAATCAGCAAACCTATATCGGGGATTTCTCCTATAATTGATAACAATACATACCGGATAATTTGGCCGGATGTTTTTGGCCATGGTCTTGATTATCGCTATAATCTCCGAGAGGATGAGTTCTTCAAGACGGTGGTAATTAGTGATCCCGGAGCGTTGTCTGGGCCTACTATATCTGGGCCAGTGAGATTGGTGATAGTCCTGCGGGTATCTTGGGATGCAATAGCAGGGAATGGGTTTGCTAATGGTATAGTACCAGACGCCTTATCTGATGTAGATACAGGTAATGTAGACGAAGAGAAGGATAACCCGTCTAAGTCTGCCTTTAGAGACGAGCAGGATAGACCTGTATTCTTCTTGGATAAACCAAAGGGTTGGGATTCTGCGGGAAATACTATTAGTATGAGGTGGAAACTCCGGCGGCGTGGCGGTAGAATATTTGCCGTCCTGAGCGTTCCGAAATCCAGGCTTGACGATGCTTCGCTAGTTTACCCGATATTTTTAGATACTGCAATTCCAGAACAAGAAATCCCGGATGGTGCATCTGATGCTCAAAGCAACGGGCCTTTTGCTCATACTGCCGGGCAAAATGGGTTTAGTGCCACTGGTTCTTCGTTTATATGGTTTGGATATGATGATAACAGTACTCGTTACCAGGGTGGTTGGAGGTTTGCACCTATACCTATTGATCAAGGCGCTACTGTGGATAGCCTTATATTGTCTCTTTACAGTACATCTTTTACTAGCGGGGGAAGGGATTTCCCATTACATCTCAAAGTTACTGCTGAAGCCACAGACAATCCTGGGGTGTGGACAACTAACCATCGCCCCGGAACTGGTGGAACACCAGGGAGGGCGGCAGAAACGGCGACTAAGGTTGATTGGGATGCTGCGTCTTGGGATGCAGACACTTGGATAACCTCTCCTGAATTCGCAGATATAGGAACGGAATTGGTGAATCGTTTGGGGTGGGTGTCAGGAAATGCTTTTGCGATCATAGTCAGGGGGGATGATCCTGTGGATGCTAATGATTTTGTTGATGCTGAACCTTACGAGAATGCAAACACTAGGTCTGCCTTACTTAATGCTACTTTTACACCACCATCAACCGGTCAGGTGATACACATTACAGGTGATTGAGAGGTGGCCTGACGAAGGAATAGAGATGTCTATTAAATCAGAAATATTAGCCGAGCCTTTTAATTTCGCTGCTGCCTGGATGCCTTATATAGTTATCTCTGGTTCGGATCAAATTCCGGTTGCAGATGTAATGCTTGATGAGTTACACCGTAAACTCGGCGTAGTTACCGTTATTAGAAATACATATTTCGTGCGAGCAACTTTTGGACAGGATGAGCCTGTAACAGATGATTCGATAATCAAGTCCGTAGGTATTTATAGTGATGCAGTCGGCGGTACGCTTGGCGAGTACTGGATTCTTGGTTCTCCTGTTGATAAAGATAATATAGATGAAATTGTTGTGGAGTGTGCCGTTACTATACTGCACGAGCCGAGTAGTTGAGGTTATGAAATATGGCTAGACTTTCCGAACAGTTAGCAGAATTAAATCGTGATCTTGAGATAGCTCGGTTTTACCGAAAAAGATTTCTACCGGATTGGCAGTATTGGGAACGAGTGTATAATGATCAGCTTTGGGGCGGTAGTGACAAACAGAGCGGAGCGAGGAAGAGTAGTACAAACGAAAAAGGCTTTTATCCTCAACTTAACGAGCTAGAGAGTATTGTTCTTACTATATTGCCGGAGATTCTGTTTTTCGATCCTGTATTTGAGTTTACTCCTACACATGCTGCCTGGGATTGGTCAGCTTCGGTTTGGGAATTGTTCGCTTCTTATCTTTATAAAATAAAGAAGCTCGACGAGACTCTTGAGGAAATTGCTGTTGATGGGCTGATTATAGGAAGTGGCGTACATAAGTCTGGATATTCTTATGAAGTAGCAGATACTTCATACCAGCTTGGCGACGCTACAACAGGAGAGGTGGAGTCTACGAAGGATATAACATTTAGTGATTGGGTGTCTCCGAAAGAACTCCTTATAGATTATAAAGTTAGAAAGTGGAACGATGCTCGTTGGGTAGCGCAGGAGATTCGTAAACCTGTAGAAGAAGTTAAATCTAATAAGATGTATTCTAATACATCTAACCTTGTAGGCACTTTAAGTTCTACTGATTCCTTTACAGGTATGACACCTCCGGTTAGGAAAGAGTTTAAGCACAAGAAAAACGATACAGTATTACTAACCGAGATTCATGATCTAGAGAACAGGAAGATAATTACGGTTGCCGACAAGCATGATAAGTTTCTTCGTCGCGATGATGATTATGGCATAAATCCTTTTGATCATTTAGCCTTTACGCCCACTAGACCTAAAGAGATATGGGGGAAGAGTATAGCTCAAAGCATAGAAGAGCACATGGTAGCCGTTGCTAAGTATTTGTATTATATGGATGAGCATACACGACGTGCTGGTGTTTCTCGATGGGTATTCGATAAGAATAAGGTAGACAGGGACGTTATAGAGAAGATGAAGAGTCCCGCCGATTTTAATATGATTGGAGTAGAAAGTCTTAGCGAAGGTATGCCAATACAGGAGATTAAGGGCGCGTCGTTATCTATGGAGTGGTTTAATCTTCTTAATATACGATCAGCTCATATCCGAATGTTAAGCGGTGTAACCATGCAGGGTAGAGGGCGACACGAGCCCGGAGTCGAAACAGCTTTCGAGGTTGCTAAATTACAGGAGGCATCTGACGGAAGAAACCGAAGTAGGGTGAAGAAGCTTAACATCTTTATAGCTAAAATTATGGAGAAGCAGCTGCGGATTGTTAGCGATACATGGACTAGAGAACAGATTCTTTCTTCGTTGGGTATACCGGTAGAGTTGTCTTTTAAGCTGCTGCCATTTAGTAATATGCGAGTAGATGTTAAATTTGGTTCGACAGCCATGCAAGCTAGAAACGAAGAGTTGCAGAAGGTTATGACGTTGGCTCAGATTATTGGCCAGTCAGGAATACAGGTTAATCCAGCAGGATTTGTCAAACTTGTATCTAATGCCATTGGGTTAGATTATAGACAATTAGAACTTTTGCTTCAGCAGCCTCCAACGCAAGGACAGCCTGGCGGTGGCGAGATGGGTACAGGTCAGCCTGGTGGCGGCGGTGGGGGTACTGCACAGCAAATTCTTGGTCAGATTACAGGAGGTGGCTAATGCCTATTTATCCGTATAAATGCCCAGAGTGTGAATATATAGAAGAGGCTCTACTTAGCATGGGCGAGAGAAACAATGCTCCTTTTTGTCCTTATTGCGGGTCGTTTATGCGGAGGGCTATGGAGTTACAAAATGTAAATCTTAGACCAGATATTGAGCCGGGTTACGACCAATCGCTAGGGGTGCATGTAGGATCAAGGAAGGATCTCAGAGAGGCACTGGCTTATGCTAATGCTTATTGTCCTGATCTTATGACCGGTTCAGAGCCATTAGCGGGGCGACTGACAAAAGAAGAGAGGGCTATAGAAGAGGGTAAAGATGTTAGAGTCGCAAAGACAATTTTTGAGCGACGCCAAGAGCCCGGTTGGGGACAGAATCCTGCGGCTGGAGAAGTACTCAGAAGTGATGATCCTGTAATAGAATCAGATGGTCAGGCTAATTACCAGGAGATTATTGATCACATAAAGGAGCGATCCGCTAATGGCTAACAAAAACGAGGACAACGAAAAGATAGGTTTTAATAACGTGACAGCAACAACACGTACCCTACAGGGCAGATGCTTCTCCTACGAGATATACTCCAATGATGATGCCATATACGTTGCCGAGGACGAGGAGGCTACTGCCGCAAGTTACAGAATCCCTCAGAATACTATAAGTGAGCGAATTATACCCTGTAATTCCATCAGTGTTTTGGGAGTTAGCGGTAGTGGCCTAGCTGAAGTAAAACTTATCCCGATGGAAAATTGGGCTATAACCGACCAGCAGGTTATGGATACTCGCGCACCCGTGAAATAAGGAGACGCTATGGATATGAATATAACCTTAGCTATTCCTGTAACAGGGGCAATTCTGCTAGGGAATTTAATCGTCAATACTTTACGGTTTCTTCACGTTAGAAAGAACGGCGTCGAGGCGAGTATCTTACATGATCTGAAAGGAGGTCAAGAAAAGTGCGCCGATTGTTTTCAGCAACTTAATATTAGCAACGCTGAATCTGTGGTGCATTTAGAGAATATAGTTGCTCAATTACAGTTACTTAATACTAAATTATAATACGGAGGTAATTGAAAATGGGAGTTAATAATAAGGACAACGGAAGCAAACCAGCCGACGTTAATCAGCAAGATAATATCACTGATGATAACCAAGCGGGTGGAACTTCTGCGAAGTCGCCACAGCCAGAACAACCTGTCGGTTCGGATTCTGTTGCTTTTTCTGGTGTAGACCGAGCCACTCTTTCGCCTGAAATGCAGAGCATGTATGACAGTATGAATGGTGATTATACTAAGTCAAAACAAGCTCTTGCAGAACAGGAAAGATCGTGGGATGAGAGACGTGATTTTGCAGCAATAGGCGAGATGATCGAAAACAATCCTCAGCTCAATGGTCTGGTATGGGATTATATAGGGCGGGTAAAGGCAGGACAAGATGCCGGTGCAACTGCTGGAGTTGTCCAGCCGAATTTGGCCGCGTCAGGAACAGGCGACGGTGTTCGGCTTGACCAGATGACTCCGGAGCAACAAGAAAGGCACTTGTCGGAGCAGGCTGGTCGGGCTATGATTAGCGAGGAGGTAGCAAAGCTTATCAGTCCGATGATGGCGCAGCTTAATAGTCTAACTGGGCCGGTAAACCGCATGACAGATTATATGTCTCAGAATCAGGCGAATACCGAATACGAGCTTCTGTGTACTAAGTTTCCAGCAGCCAAGACGGTTAGGCCGCAGGAATTGCAGACCATACAGTTGAAGTATAATAGAACCGGTGGAGGTTCTATTTCTATAGAAGAGGCCTTTCTTCTACATGCAGTTTCTAACCCGGCTTTACTGGCAAATCAGCCAGAGCAAACAGCGGCAGGAGGCGTAGCTGTGGTCAGTGATGGTTCTGGTGGTAAAGGGCCGACCGTCGTAGAGCGAGGAGGAACTGGAACTGGTGGTGGAAGTTTTATGCCGAATAGTGTAGGTTTCGCTTCATTAAAAGAGACTGCTGCTAAACTTTTAGCGGATGGTACAGGCGGTGTGTCTAACGCCATTAACAGAGCAAGAACTAGGATTGAAGCATCTCGCAATACGTTATAGTAGATAGGAGGGATTGAGTTGTTTTTAGATTTTACTGGCATAGCCGTGCTAGTTATTGGAGATATAAATGTAACCGATGCTCTAGATGATGAATTTGTAGCTACCTGTTTATGGGAGGTCTTGCCGACCATTTATAATCAGGTATTTCTGACTCATCCTATCCTAAGCGAACTAGAGAATACTCCCTGGCGGACAGAACGTCCGGGAGGAAAGAGAATTAGATCGTCGCTTAGGACTGGAAAGAATACGTCATTTAGAACATTCGACAAGGGTTCAGTCATGACTCCTCGTCCATACCCCATGCTTAATTGGTGTTACTGGAACTACAAGCAAGGGGCAGGAGATGTTATGATAGATTGGGTCACAGAACGTGAACAGTCTGGTAGTGGTAACATCTTCGATCTTATGGAGCAGAGAGTCGAAGGCCTGATAGATGGTATTCGGGAAGAAATGAATACTATGCTATGGTCTGCTTTGGTCGGTAATGCAGGGATGGATCTGAACGGATTGCAACTTTTGCTTCCGACAGATCCACGAACAGGGGTACTCGCAGGTCTTAACCGCGCAGACCATTTCTGGTGGCGTAATTGCTATTGGGATAATACTGCGCTGTCCTACCAGCCGCACCCAACCGAGTCTGGTTTGGGCGTGCCTGTCAATGTGGGTGCGTTTGGTGTTATAGCAACAGGTTATTCTACCGTTCTTAAAAGAATGGGTACGATGCTGAATAACTGCGCCCAGGGTGAGGATTTACGCGATTACTTTATCATTACGGATCAGCTGACTTACGAGCAGTATACTGATTCACCTCAGCACATGAAGAATTTTCGTATCAATTACGAAAGCAATGCTGATGCGGTTAAGTATAACTTTGGCAATGCTCTCTTTAGAGGAGTGCCGATCAGGTTTGATTCGTATGATGCTCCTAGTGGTGAAATGCGTATTATCAACAAGAAATATATGCGTCTTATCTCTGATAGTGGCGCATGGATGACGTGGACAGAAGAACGCAAGCCTTACAACCAGTTTGTGAAGGTTAGGTATCTGCTTCTTCGTGGTCAGTTGATAATGCTTGTTCCTCGAAAACACGCCGTACTGCAGGGAATATCTGCGTGGGCATAAGGAGGTGTAACGATTGGCTGCTCCGGTTTTAACGACTCAACTTAAAGTTGAATGGCCAGGTGCTGATTCTTTAGCTCGTCAGTGGCAAACTAATCTGTGGGATGTAATAGCAGACACTTTTTATACTCAAAGGATTGGGGCTGCAGCAAACAAGGCTCTTCCCAAGCCCGGAGATATAAGAGTTGAAAATTCTGTGATTGGAACCGGGCCGTATGAGCGAGTTTGGTGTGATGGAAGAGTTTATTTTCAGTGGTGCTTGAATCGTTCAGGCGGTACGCTGAATCAATTTGATCTTGTTAGTCGTCCTGCAAGGACTGCAGGTCTTGTGGCTACAGGAGGTTCTGTCTACACCATAACAGATGCAGGTCTGACAGCAGACGAGCTTACCCATGCTCTTATTACCATTTCGGCAGATGCCGGTGGCGGTGTTGCTGCACCAGAGAATGAGTCAGCGTATGTCTCTAAGAATACGGCGACTCTTCTTTATCTTCAGCCTGATTTAAGCGCAGCTGTGGCTAACTTAGATCAGTACGATGTGTATTTTCCCTATAATATCGAGGCGTCTGCAGCTGGCGACGAGGCTTCGGAAGTACAGGGAGTTGTAGTGTCTCCTGATAATATCGAAGATAACTACTGGGGATGGGTCGGTTTCCAGGGTAGAATTTGGGCTGAGACAGAAGGTGCTTTAACGGTAGATAAGGCCATCATAGCCGCTACCGGCGAGGTCTCCGTTTCTAGTACTAGTGCTTTTAATCTATTGATTGGGTGGGCTCCGACGCCCATTACCGCAGCACAGGCAAAAGCGATGGTCGAATTACAGTGTGGACCAGCAGCACAGCGAGTGTGTGTGTCTGCATAACTTGGATGCGCCCCGCATCCGCGCTGGGAGTCGGTTTTTCTAGTAGGCCGGCTCCCGGCCTTTTACATGGAGGTTATGATGCAGAAAGTCAAGGAAGAAGTAGCGAAGGATGCTAGTTTATCCGATGAACAAGTAGAGGCTACCGTTAAGCGTATCGTGGACGGCAATGCAGTTAGCGTAGATAGTATCGAGGAACTTCTCTCGGTACAGGCAAAAGCATTACAGGCGATTGCGACTCAATCAATTCCGTCTAATACTCAAGCGATATTAAAGAGGATGGACGAGGAGTACGAAAATCCGTATATTTTAGTAGACGATAAGATCGCGGTTCTTACAGTGTCTACCATTGATCTTGCTTCTATAGATGGATGGCCGGGATATATAGAAGAAAAGGTTGTGGGAGATTACACAGTCCAACATCTCCAGAAGAGGATTAGAATACCTCTTGAGGTTAATTACGAGCCATCGCTAGAGCGGCGATACACTTTGGTTATTATGGATAAGGCTGAGTATGACGAGATGAAAGTGAGTTCTCCTGGCGGAACAATCCCTAATGCGTCTATGATTTCAGCAATATCGTTGCGTGTCGGGGATGGTAGATAATGAATCTCGGCTCTATTAAAAAGGCATCAGGGGAGATTAGGATCAACGGCGAAGTTGTTGAGGCTATTGATATTATAACGATGGTAGGTCTTGAGACTATAGCATCGTGTCTTGGGTCGCCGTTTAATTTCAGTAAAGCGTGGATGCCGTATATAGCTATAGGGCAGGGAGCGGTTGCTCCAAGTACAGAGGATAAGTGTCTTGAGAACGAGAAGTACCGTATGGAGGCCACTGTAACCTATACCGTTGTTGCCTATATAGCTAGAGCGGTATTTAATAACGTAGTAACGGCTTTTGTTCTACGAGAGGTTGCTTTACTTGATAAAGCTGCTGGAGGTAGAATGGCGGCGAGGTGGTCATTGGCTGCAGATGTAGATGTTGCTGCAGGAGATAATGTGGATTTGACATGCACGATTTATATAGCTTAAATTTCGGGGAGCTTCTGGATTATATAAAGGGTATTGGCGGGGCGATTGTAGTTTGGCGGCCAGTCGGAGGCATTGGCGATGCTGTAATGATTTTACCGGCTATTACAGCACTCCGGGATGAATGGGGAGATGCAGTACCCATTATTGTTTTATGTATAGATTATATAGAGCCCATTTTTAGACATCATCCTGGCGTGAGTGTTGTAATCGGTCTTGCACCAGATGCAATAAACGAAAGAAAGGATCTCTGGATCGCTACACAATTACGCAGAGTAGGTTCTATAATATACCCTTTATACTATCCATGTCCTGCAGCAGTATATGAAACAAGTCATAGTCCTCTAATCGCTAAATCGCGGCAGGAAATCTTTGCTAAAAGTTGCGACGTGAGGCCGACTAGTTATAATTATGGGTTGGTTATCAATGATGCTGATTTTGATTTGGCTAGTGAACTCGAGTTAGAGGATCGTTATATTGTTGTGCAACTTCGCAGTCATGACACTACGCGTGATTATCCTAAATTGCTAACAAAAGCGGTTCTTTGTAAGTTTAGTAGGTGGAGAAAAAAGTATGATATACAAACGGTAACAATAGATTCGGTTATGGGTTTTGGTGTTAAAGGGATTCGCGAGCTTTATCAGCAACATCTTAATATTGTTATGGCGGTTATAAGTAACGCTTTAGCGGTTGTTGGGCCGGATTCATCTATGGTGCATATAGGAGGTGCGCTGGGTACTAGAATCTTGGGAATATTTGGACCGACAGATCCTGCGGTACGGCTTAAATACGATAAAGCGGCGTGGATGGGCGGGTTCGAGAGATGCGGGAGGCAGTATTGCTGGTATTGTCCATGCAAGCAGAAGTTTTGCTTGCGGACATTGACTCCGATTAAGATCGTTAAAACAGTAGAGGAGATTCTCAGAGAGGAGAATGTAATATGAGCTTTAATTTAGGCAGATTTTGGAGTGCAAATAAGGGTAGCGGGGCAAAGCTTGGGAAGCGTCTGAAATATGATACGTTGGTAAGATTGGTGGATCAAACAGCAGAGAAATTCGGCAAAGAGTTATGCCTTGATATTGGCGCGGGAAATGTTCATGATGCTAACTACACTTCAACAGATATTGATCCAAAATGCGAACCTGATATTGTTGTTGATTTAAGAGTTATGTTTGCCGCTTCTGATATTTATCGTGATATGCGCGAGGACTTTCCTGATGCGGAGAAGATTGGAGATGACTGGAATTTAATCAGAATGATTGATGTTGTCGAGCATGTAGAATGGATATATCAGCGTGGATTATATCAGTGGTTATATTCAATACTAACTCCTGGCGGGTTGTTGTTTATTTCTACTCCTAATCTTGAGTATGCCGCTAGATTATATGTAGAGAATCTTTCTAGAGTAAAGGACGGGCTATTGCCGGCATTTCCTCGTCACGAGCATGGTACTTTTAAGGAGAATCACAAGCCCTACGATATAACAAGATACTTCAACTTTAAGATTCATTCAGGATGTAGTTGGAAGGACTACCATCATTCTACTCTTGATAAGTATTGGCTTGTTTCAGTTTTGGGTGAGTGCGGTTTTGCCGATATAAAATACCTTGACGCGGCATCGCTTTATGTTCTTGCAAAGAAGCCCGTTGATGCTGAAGATAAAACTGTAGAGCATTTAGTTGAGGATGTTCTATCCCAATGGAAGGAGGAGGATCATGTTAGTTAAACTGAATATAGGGGCTGGCAGGAATCTTCTCTCGAAAGAGGACGGCTGGCTTAATATAGATGCAATGCAGTGGGATGATAAAATTGATCTGGTGATTGATCTTGAGAAAAGAGATTTTCCATACGAGGATGATAGTATAGATGAAATCCGTATGCTGGATTTCTTGGAGCATCTTAGCCTGAGACGGCAAATTCCGTTCTTGAGGGAATGTTTTAGAGTTATGAAAATGGGGGCTAAGATATTTATACAAGTACCGGATATGGGGGTTGCAGCTAAGAGATATTGCGGAGTGCTTGAAAACCCTACAAAACTTCAGCATAATGTTGATGGAATTAAGTTAGCAGAGATGACTTACGGAGGCCAGGATTACGATTATAATTTTCATAAGTGGGGGTATGACCAGAAATCCTTAACGGACAGATTGAAGAAGATAGGGTTTTCTGTTTGGTGGACTAGAAGTGACGGTGGTATGAATATGCACTGCTTCGGAGCAAAGCCTTTTACGAAGGTGCTTATTCCTGTTGGCGGTGGTCTTGGAGATGTATTTCAGACCTACCTTGCTAGTCCGTCAAGCGTAAAAGTCTACGAGGATGATGCTTTGCCGCCGGATGAATTTCCCTCATCTGATGCTGGTACAAGTATGTGGCTAAAACGGCTGAAAGCATTGCGGACGGACTATCCCGATCTTTATATTAAGGGCATTGTAAAGTCGAGTAACCCCTCCGCGCTTGCTCTATTTACAGAAAATCCGTATCTTGATGAAGTAGAGGAGTGGGATTATCGGGAGGTTTTGCCAGAAGGTTATTGGTATAACTACGAGAAGGACGGTTGGCGATGTATAACAAGAGCTGAGTATATGGTCGAAAATTACGAGCCCGACCTTGTTGAGTTTTATACGGAGGCAGACCAGCAAGATGTTGTTGATACAGTTAAGAAGCTAACTCCTTATATAGTTTTTCAACCTACCGCCGGTGTTCCCGAGAGGGAGCCGATAGATATGTCTCAATATTTGGAAATAGCCCGACTTGTTGTTTCGGAGTTACACTGTAATGTAGTTTTACTTGGTTCTAGAACAGCGAAGCGGTATCAAGAAGTACGCATTATGGATTTAACTGGGCAAACTTCTCCGAGTGCTTCGATGCAGATAGTATTAAATTCCAGTGGTTTTATAGGAACGCATAGCTGTATGGTTCTTTGTGCGTGGTATGCTAGAATACCGTCCGTCTGTATTGTTCCGCCTTTTCATGATGGTGGACAGCCCTGGGCTGAGTTTTTTGCCCTTGAGAATAATCCTACAGTATGGGGGGCGCACAAGCCTTTTAACAGGACTATTGTTGTTGATAACGCTGATGAATTCAAGACCGAGCAGGCTATTGAGGCCATAAAGGAGGCAGGGCTTGAAAGAAACAGCGTTTAGTTTTAATGGAGTAGAATATATGTCAACGTCTGCGCCTGGGGAGCGTGCTATCGAGGTTCCGATAGCCAAACCTTTTCTTGATAGATTCAGCGAAGATGAATATTTCGAGGTTGGTTTTGTTATGTTTGGTCAAAGGGGCTATTTTGACAGAGATATAACTCATTTGGTTATTGATAAATATGAAATGCACGATGATTATGAAAACCTACTTAATATTGACATAGTGGATTTTTTGGAGGTAAGAGAATATAAGGGCTGCTTTTCCATATCCACTATCGAGCATGTAGGGAGAGACGAGGACGGCCCAAATGATTGGGATAAACCACTCCTAGCTTTAGAGATAATGCGGAAGGCTGTTTGTAAGAATGGTTTTATGTTTGTAACTATCCCTTTAGGGTACAACAAAAAACTTGATGAGCATATCACAAGTGGTAGAATGTGTTTTGACGAAATGTATTATATGAAGCAGATTGAATCAAGAGTTTGGGAACAGGTGGATGCCAGTGATGTTATTGGTGCTGAATATCATAGACCGTTTCCTGCCGCTAATGCGCTACTGATAGGCATTGATAATGAAAGGATTTTTCAGTCATGAAGATCGGACTATTGGTAGACCAATCTAATAAAGAGTACGCTCCTGATGTAGTGCATAATAAAATATCGTATATTGATACGGTGTTTGCAAATTCTCTAAGTCAACTATTTCCTGATGAGTCGTTTTATATAGTTGATATTAACGATCCTGATTTCGATATGATGGAAAATATAGATTTGATATTTCATCTGTCTGATTGCCGTACGGATAAGATAGTAGAAGATTATATAGACGATCTTCCATGCAAACTGTTGACTAGTATGCCCATGAGTCATATGCAGTTAAGCGGGTCGTCCTGGGCAGACATAATAAGAGCGAAACGAATTCTTGATGTGAGCGATTTTGTTATATCTACAGATCATGAACATTTGGACGCGCTTAGACTATTTACCGATACGCCAGTATTTTGGTGGCCACTTCCGTATCCGATTGAAACAACACTTGCTGCTCTTAAAACGAACGATATGCCTGAATACGATATTGTTATACCTTACGGGCCGCTACAGTCTGTTAATAGTCAGCGTAATGGATATGTAGCCCCGTTGATTGGAAACAAGATTATTGGTAATGTAGAGGGGTATAACAGTATGGGTATTCTTAATTGGACAGACAAGACTAGTCCGCTTAATGCGGAAACCGAAGATATGCTTAGAAAACTTGGCTGTAATAATTTTGTGTTAATCCCGCGAATGAGTAGTGTAGATATTGTAAGGATTATTGCCAAAGCTAAAATGATGTTATTTTTAGATTACACTAGGGTATCAGGAAAGTTTGCAATCGAAGCAGCTATTGCAAAGACGCCTTTAGTGTTTGGAGATACCATTCCGTTTGCTCGATATATATATGGAACTATAGGGCAGCAAAATCCATTTGATGTAGAGGCGGCTATTGGTGCTGCTAAAATAATCCAATGCGGTAGATGGGAACAGTCATGGCTAGATAAGGCTTACGATTGTGCGATGGACTTTAGTATAGAGAATTCTGCTCGTATTTTGGCGGAGAACTTAAATGACTTTTAGATTAAAATATAATATCAGTGATAATCTAGAGGCTTATAATAGATTTGCAGAAGATAATAAGCATATTGTTCAGTTATCTTTTGAGCGTTCTGGCAGAGTTTGGCTTAGCGGGCTAATGGGCAAACTGTTACAGGATAAAACTAATATACATACTTTCAATCTAGAAAGAGATAATTACGGACACTTTTATAGATCTTGCTATTTACATACACACTTGCATGATGAACTGAAATTTTTTGATACAGCTAAATATATATTTCTTATTCGCGATCCTAGAGATTCGTTTAGGTCATGGATGAGATTGGTTATATGCGAAGGCGATTATGATGAGAATTTGTGGACTGATAAAGATGTGCTATACGAGATGTGTAATGGATGGGTAAAATATTTTACGAGCGGCGTACTGGAGCAAGACACCCTACTTGTTAGGTACGAGGATTTATGCTTGTATCCTAAATTAACTATATGTCGTATATTAGATCATATAGTAAGGATTGAATTAGCAGAAGAAATAAATGCTATACTTAGTACCTGGTTTGATGTACCAGAGACTGATTATTATCAGCATCATTGTATGAAATGGAAGAGAGCATTTACGAGTGGACAAGCTGAGTATATATTTAATTTAATCGGTGATACGATGTTACAGTATGGCTATACAAAGGATGGATCATGCGAGAGTTATTTAGAGACATAGCAGGTAAGATTGGAATAATCCAGAACGAGGAAGAACTGGTGTGGGCGGTAGAGCAGACCGGGAAGTATCTTAATAGGAAGGCTCGCTCGTTTGTAGAATTCGGGAGTGCGGGCGGCGGTAGTTTTGCTTTTATTGCTAAAACACTAGTGGACGAAGATGCTGTTTTATTGGCGGTTGACCCGCAACTGCACGGCATGGCGTTTAACTCTGATGCGGTTAATGCCGTACTCTGTGATTTTAACTACACAGTTTATAACTGTAGTTCGCTTGAAATCGGGACTACCATCGCAGAGATGTTTGGTACTCGAGGAATAGATATTCTTCATATTGATTCAGTTCACCTTGCAGCGCATACCGAACAAGAATGGGCTATAGTAAAACCTTATATGAACTCTCCGTCGGTAGTGATACTTCACGATATTAAACCCGGTTTCCGACATTCTGATTTTCCGGGCTATCTCGGAGAAGAAATTAAGCAACTATCTACAGGTGATTGGTTTCAGAAGATCAAGTTTGATTACAGTTACGAAGAGAAAAAGGTTAACGGTTTAGATCCCGATATGGGTATAGGGCTATTACTACTATAAGGAATTTCTAATGTACAGATCAGAGTATTCTCCCTACAAAGCGTTACACCATTTAGAGGCTTTAACAAACGATAGACCGATTTCTGTATGTTGGTTAATAACCTCTAAGTGTAATCAGAATTGCCCGGATTGTTTTACTACAAGGAAACCTGATTACTATACAGGTAGCGATCAGGAATTATCTGTTATGATAGATGTGGTTGATCAGCTTGTAGGTATTGGTGTGAAGGGTTTTTCAATATCCGGCGGCGAGCCGACACTGTACGAAGGGTTTGAGCCATTTGCACGTTATCTAATCAATGCCGGTGTAGATATAGGTCTTGTAACTAACGGCACGCAGTTCGCAAATACAGATATAGTTCTACTATCTAATTTT
>SDBU01000575.1_pt1 | contig 51444 bp, 42 predicted proteins | sample 2277071 | NCBI WGS metagenome assembly SDBU01 (sample SAMN10397929, study PRJNA504765) | marine sediment metagenome | isolation source: marine sediment core GS08_GC12, 126 cmbsf | place: Arctic Ocean: Gakkel Ridge, Loki's castle | collected 2008
AGTGTGGGCTTGAAATCGACAGGGATCTTAATGCTGCACTGAATCTAGTCGCCGTCAGTTTGCCGGAGACTGAAAACGCCTGCGGAGAGGAAGTAAGACATAGCAAATCTTCCGAGATTTGCAATGCAGCCTCTATGAAACAGGAACCGAACATCATCCTAGACTCGATGTCTAGGAATGTCTAAGTTTCGGGGAACGGGCAAATCATTATGACCCGTGTCATTGTCGCTAGGTATACAGATACAACGAATCCTGATGATCAACGGTTTCTATATGGACAATCTGAACCCACATCTCATGTCAAATATGTGTCATCTGACTTGCACTGGGTGAAACATGGGATGAAAGAAATGCGAACTATCAAGAGATCTGGGACTGGATTGCACAAGCCTACCCCCTCTCACACTGGGAAACTTTTGTGTCTGCAACTGAACCTGTTCTCTACTCCCTCATTGCAGTGGAGAGTTTGATTGAAGTCAATGATGTGACAAGGGCTCTCCGAAAGTACGAAAAGATACAGAGTGTGAAGGCGCTCATCAGCAAGCATCACAAATTCTATCCAAGCATCACAAGGCAGAAGCTCGTCGAGATGATTGAGGAATCATATCCTGATGAATGATTCATAATGGTCAACTGCATTTGCTTTTCATTTTCACCAGACGTTAACCTTTGATATTTCAATTACATGTAACCCTAGTGAAGCCCTTTAATCCATTTTAATCCATTAAATCCCTGTTTTCATTGTGACATCTTACAATTTCACAATATTTTTATCAAACGTTTGACGGAAGGCTATGTTTGGCACTCACCAAACGATTTATATACGATTAACGCCAAGTTTGATATGTGTCAAACGTTTGATAGGTTACAAGTCGAAGCGTTTGATGAACCTTTATACGGTGTATACAATGTCTACAACTTTCAGAACAATACTCGACGACATGAAGACTAGCCTCAAACAGGCTTCCGGAAGTGCATTGAGCTACTTCCTTGCTAACTTGGGCATGGTCATTGTCGTTTCAATTCTCGCGATGTTGATTGCTGCTCCTATTGCAATTGTTGCATGGGTAGCGTTCGCACCAATATCCGAAGTCACAATGGTAGCTATGCGCGATTGGGCACTAGTTAATCCCCTAGTCCTCGGTGGTCTAGGTGCTCTTGTACTGATCCCCTTCGTTTCACTGTTCCTAGTTGTCAGTGGTTCAATCTATGGAATGAGCTATGACCTAGTTACTACTGGCGAAACCAAGGCTGAAGCAGCTTTCTCCTATCTCAAGCGTAAGTTCCTAACTTTCATGGGAACCGGTGCTATTCTCACAATCATTATTCTGCTTCCTCCCGCTATCGTCTGGGGACTTACATCCTACGCAATGGGTTACGTTGTTACTGCAGCCATCTCTACCCTACTGACGGTCTTCACTTTTGTGTGGGTCTTCATCACAATTGGACTTACCTCCATGGTATTTCCAGCTGTTGTAAGTGGTAAGGGTGTTCAGGAAGCTTTCAAGGAATCCTTTTCGTTAGCAACTCGCTACTTTGACAGAATCTTTGGGGTCCTGACAGCTATAGTGCTTCTCCTCGCTGCAACCTTCGGTCCCATAATCATTGCAGGTCTTGCAATACCCGCCTTCATTCAACCAGGAGTGCCAATGATTACATTTGCGCTCTTTCCAGCTTTGGTAGGTATCATGCTATGGACAGTAGTTTCAGTCTTTCTCTGGCTCTTCCTATTCTTACCAATGGTAAGGATTACTTGGGTCCGGGTCTACCAGGAACTCACTGGTGGTACGATTGCGTCACAGACTGCTGTGATCCCAATCGTCTAAGTGTAATGAACATGAGAGTGTCTCTAGAGGGAAACTTTGAAGACGCTCTCCTCTATCTTTCTAGGTGTGAAAAAAATGAAAAATGCGAACTTTCAGACAATTCTTGAAGACTTGAAGATTAGCTTCAAGTTCGCAGCGAAGAATATCATCTCTTACCTCCTCGCGATATTTGGTGTTCTTATCGTTTCTTCTATATTACTCATGGTAGTAGCTGCCATGATCTTCATTCCCCTATTCTTTGTAATTGGTGGATTTGAAAATCTAATTGTGTACTTTGAATCATTTAGCACGATAAATGATATTGGGGTCGCAAACATTGCTTTGGGAGCAATTTTGTTTGGGCTTCCCTTTCTAGCTCCTATCTTTGTAGCCTTCGGTGCCATGTTTGGCATGGGCCGTGAAATCGTGGAGAGTGAAGGAACAAGTGCAGAAGGAGTTTTTATTTGGTATAAGAAGAAATTCTTCTCTTTAGCTGGAGGTGGAATGATTCTCTTCCTAGTTGTGCTAGGTCCTTTGATACTTGCATTAATTGCAGGGACTGCAATCTACGGTGCGCAATTCTTGAATATGGGCCTCATGCATACTGGATCTGCAAGTATGCTTAATCCAGTAATTTTTAGTATACTGCTAATCTGGTTCGCGACAAGTACTGGACTCTTATCGATGCTTTTTCCGTCAATAATTGATGGATATTCAGTGTTTGAATCTACTAAGAGATCAATACGGATGAGCATCAAATACTTTGACCGTGTTTTTGGAGTCTGGATGACATTCTTGCTAATCTTGGTTGCTATCTTCCTACCAATCATTGCGGTACCATTTACTCTTGGTATAGGTGATCCGGGAATTGGATTCATGATGTTATACGTATTACCTGCATCGCTATTCTTGGTATTCGTATTCTTACCCGCAATAACAATTGGACTCACAAGGGTCTACATGATTCTTACTGCTGTTGATGATGATGACTATGAGCATACCCCAGACGAAGATGAATCTGGTCCAAGTTTTATCGGAGGGGTGTAGAAATATGGCTGGCTCCAAGAAAAGAAAACCACGTGTCAAAGATATGGAAGTCATTGAAGACAAGAAGATGATCAAGCTTCTAATGGAGCCCACTCGCCATAAAATCGTCTTTGATTATCTAGTCAGAGGTTCTATGACAGTGAAAGAGCTATCTGTTTTAACCGGAAAGAATCCGGGTACAATACTACATCACATTCAGAAGCTGAAAGAAGTCGGTCTTGTTTTTGAAGAACGGACCGAGGCAACCCAGACTGGTATTGTCCAACGGTACTATCGAGCATCTGCACGTGAGTATCGGATGGGTATCAGTGAGATGGTGCAAGCCACTGGCAATGATGCCACAAAACGCCTGAAGTCCATAATTACTAGCCTATCAGTCTATGGAATTGACGTTCCAGAACGTCAGATTGGTGCGGCAGTGGATCTATTGACGGCGATGATAAATCGTGAGAACGAGATTAGTTCTCGCAATCTTATCGTGAAAGAGGACGAATATGATAAACTCCCATCCTCGGATAGAGGCGATGTATCGCGAATTATGCGTCGCTTTGTTCTGGAAGAAGATTCGCAATATATAGAGCTCCGAGAGAAGTGGACTACTTTTCTCAGGTCTCATCGAAAAGGTGTTACAAATTGAGTAATTATCAAAGAAATACAAGTATGGTTGTTTGCATATTTGCAGTCTTAGTAATTGGTGCCATTACTGTAGGGCTCATATCCTACTATGGACCTAATACTTGGAACATCAACCAAGCCACCACAGACTTCTCATTTGAAGCTGAAGCTGGTACTATTAACGAAACCGTGACTCTTGATATTGCCATTACAACTGGTAGTATTGCAATTACGTTTGTTGATAACGAGTCCTTACTATACAAGATCGATATTAAAGTGCTGAACACTACTCTTGAAACTGATGGAGCTCCTACAGTTTCTTTCGCGAGTAATACTATCGGGCTAGATTATACTACAGGTGGAGTGAATATCACTCTGGGTAGTGGAGTTAACTACACACTCAATATTGATGTGACAACTGGTTCTATTGCGGCGATATTTGGTGTCGGTGCAAACATTGGCGATGTGACTCTTCAAACTACTACAGGTGGAGTCAATCTGATAATGACTGACGATGTTACTCTCTTAGGAAATGCGACTTTTGATATTTCAGTCACTACTGGTTCTATCGCCATCCTTGCTGCTTTACCAACAGATGTCGGTGGAAGTATTGAGTGTGCGGTTACAACTGGTGATGTGGATATCATAGCTTCTGGTTGGACAGAGATTACTGCCAACCACTACGAAACTTCCGACTATGACACAGCATCTCAGACGCTGACCATTATTGCTCAGACCACTGTTGGTAGGGTTGACGCAGTCATGACATAGTTTCATCAAGGAGGGGATTCTCCCCTTCTTTCTCTCTTTTCGTTTCATACCCCAAATTAGATTTTTACACAAACCTTTTATACATAACAGTTTGGAGAACAAACCAACATTTTGAGGAATAAAAATGAGTAGCAGACAGACTACACAGAAGGTTCGAGAGTTCGAGATGACATTAGCGGATGCTGGGCGTCTTGCCGAGTGTCTAAACTCTTTCGATGACTCGGACAGCTGGCCTGGTGGTTTCACACATGGGAATCCCTTTACAGCAGAGCGTGTGTTCAAGTCTTGGTCCAAAATGAAGAACATCAGAGTTATTGTTGGCTACTCAGAAGACAAGATAGTCGGACATTGCAATATTTCTGATGCCGAGCTTGATTCCGAGGCGGCATACATAGGGTTACTAGGTGTCAATCCCCAGTACCAAGGACAAGGCTATGGTAAGGCGATGCTCATCGAGGCAGCTCAAGCAGCTGCTGATGCTGGAAAAAGGAGAGTTGACCTTCATACGTGGGGTGGTAATTTGAAAGCAATGCCACTCTATAAGCGGGTTGGATACAACTGGGTACCTGGAACAAGGGTACTCATGGAATCACACATTCCTGGTATCATTGGTGCTGAGATGTTCAGAGAGTTCTTCGACCGTTATGATTGGTATGATAGTTACAAGGTCGAAATCACTCAAGATATAGATGACATCGTAGAAGAAGGATTTGGCGTCTTTCGCTATCACTTCGAAGGAAATAATGATGATGTCCTGACCGTCAAAGTTGATCGTGAAGCCAAAGGTATCTGCGGATTCAGCATGACACTTGATGGTAAAACAATATCAGCAGAGGTACGCCCTACCACTCATGTAGGTTTCATCGGTTTGGGTGAAACAGAAATCAATCTCAAAATAAGAAATGAGACCGGGACAAACCTACAGTATTCTATCGAAGCTAACCCAGTTAGGGACATTATCCTGGAGCTCACAGGTGAACGGTCTGGGTTTCTCTTAACAAATGAAGAGATTCATCTCTCTGGCACAATATCGATCAAACCTGAAGCTACTCCACTGGATAAAGAAACCAATGCATTTGAGAAAGCTAAGACTCAGGGAGAGTTCAAGTTAACTCTTGGAAACAGAGAGATCAAACTGTTTTCTGGACTGGTACCTACCGAAACTCTTGCACTCAGTACAGGACCAATGTATCCTTGTATTGCCCCAGGCGAGGAAACAACGATAGGAATTGGTCTTCAAAACAATACCAATGAAGTAGTTCGAGGTGAAATTGCATTTGGTTTTCCTACACGAACAAACATGAAGGTAGACACTATCGAATTCCAAATTGAGCCGGGGAAAGCTACTGAGCTACCTCTAAAGATAGCAACTACGGTAAATGATGATAACTCAGTGCTACCTGTCCAACTCAAGATCTCTGTTAACCGGGAATCTGCAATGATTCCTCTAATGGAGAAAACACTCAATATTCCAATCATTGGAGCGTCGGGAGCAGTAGTCTATGAGGGTATTGGAAAGCACTATATCCTGGAAACTGAATCTATCCGTGTTGCTTTGCAGAAGACTCCATCAATGGCTATTACTTACCTGGAGTATAAACCTCTAAACGAATCAATTACTGGATGGGGTTTTCTTCCCGATATTGGCTACCCATTCCCTGGAGAAGGAAGTGAGTGGTATAAAACAGAATTTAAAGTGAGCATGTCCTCTTCAGAAAAGACGGCAGAAATTGAGCTTACAGCAGATTCAACCGAGCGACCAGGTCTCAGATACACTATCATCCATCGTGTTAACAGTGGGTTAAGTCTTCTTGATACTATTGTGAAGCTAGAGAATACAAGTTCTGAAACTATATCCAATCTGGGAGTTAAAACTCATGGGTGGTATAGATTTCTCCCTGATCAAATGCATGTGCCGTTACGAAATCAAATCTATTCTCTTGAAGCTGTGGACTGGGATGGTCGTCGTCAACTACCAATTAGTCCAAAAGAATACCATGAGAATTGGACTTCAACCCAGAAACAGGGTGATGGTCTGATAATTGGACGAATTTGGGAACAACAATTCATCGAAGATGTATCTCTCATGCGCTCAACCAATCAACCTCAATTTGAGTATAAATTACCTGATCTCAAGACTGGTGAAGCAATCCAATTCACTCCTTGCCGAACTATTATGACTGAAGGAAGCTGGGAGCAGATTCGTAATATATGGGCTCGACTCAAAGGTACTTCTGAATCAGTGAATTTGGATGAAAAAATCACTCCACGATCTGACTTGGAATTTGAAATTGTACCCGAAAAATCAAGTGTGCAACGAAGAAAGATCTCACCAATCTTTGTAGATGCAGCAATTGAAAATGAGATGGAGTTCAGGCTGCGCGTAGTTCATGAAAATCCTGTTACCGCAGATTGTACTCTTCGGATGCCCAATGGACTCTTAGTGGATGGAAAAGATGAATTAACGTTCTCTATTGAAGAAGTGAGTATTGACAAACCATTTCATCTTCCTCTCAAGATAACCACGAAGGACGAGAAATCCTGGTTAGCACATAACGGAGAGATTGTTCTGAAATTCCAAGCTCGTAATGTGCGGCAAACACTGGAAGCTGTGGTCTATGATTCATCCCTTACTCCTGAATTGGTGAACTCGGTGGAGGACAGTTCAGAACTACTCACTACTACTATTGGTGATTACTCGATGGCAATATCTCCACATAATGTGGGAGGATTAGTTCGCTATGGTAAGATTGGAGAACCCAGTATGTTCTTCGATACATTTCCAAAAGTAGCACCGTTCATCTGGTGGGATAAAGTATACAGTGGCGTCACACCACTTCTAACTGGCTTTGATATATGGGATTGGGAATCCGGTCTATACAAAGAGCAATGGACCATTAGCAATATCAATTCTGGCTCATGGTTTGGATATGAAGCAAAGTCAACCCTCGAACATTCTCCTGGAATCAAGGGTCTAGAAGTCACACTGAGATACCTATTGCTTTCTGGAACTCCCCTCATTAGATTAGAGGTTCAGCTCAAAAACTCAAGTGGACTCTGGAAACGTCCGTTCATGGGATTCAAGTGTTTACCGACTCCTGGTGGTGATTCCCAGAGTAAAATCCATACTATACATGGAGGACATAGAATTCTGTATGAACCTAGTGGGGCCAATGCTGATATCTGGGCACAACCAGAAGCTGGTTGGGGTGCATATGAAGGTCTGTCCAGTGGTAGAATCCTCGGAATTGTTTCAACAACCAAAACAAGAGAATCTCTAGCACTTGATACACTGAGCGATAAAGCACACCATTTGGTTTTCAGAACACAACCCATGATAAGGTCTGGAGCTACTGCAGAATCTGTGATGTACTTGTTTGATGCACAATCGGTTGAGGATGTAGAACTTCTAAAGAATCTACCAGAGAAGATTGAGTGAATGAGTTATCCAAGACGCCTGATTCTCGCTTTACACTCAGCAGTCTTTGTTACATCATCCATATCTCGAAAGAGACTCTCTGCCACGACCCATGTGCGCTTTGCTTCATCTGGCCTGTCTAGAATCTCTAGGATAAGAGCTCTATAGTAGAGATGCATTGGATTGCTGGGTTCTACTGAGAAGGCCTTGTCAAAGTCATTTAGCGCCTCCTCATGTCGCTCAAGAGAATAATGGATGAGCCCTCTTTGATGGGCCACATCTGAGTTATCTGGTTCTAAGGCAAGGGCGGTATTAAGATACTCCAGAGCTGTACCCTCATCCTTCAATAGGAGCATCACAGCCCCGTTTCTTACCCAAGCCTTCACATGCTCTGGATTTGCATTGATTGCTTTCTGATATGCATTCGATGCTTGCTTGTATGACTTTCGCGATCGATGCAGGTCTCCTTTCTTAATCCAAAGATCTGGATCATCAAATTTGATACTTATCGCCTTATCAAAATAATAGATCGCAGTTTCGAGGTCGTGCTGTTCTTGGTAGATATCCCCCATTGTCGATAGTGCGTAGGGTTGTTCTGAGTCTATAGCTAATGCGTCTGTTAAGATTGCGATTGCATCATCATAGAGTTTTAATGAGAAGTACACATTTCCAAGTTCCATCATTGCAGGGAGAAACTGTGGATTATGTTGAATTGCCCTCTTCAACCAGGTCACTGAAATTTCTGGCTTTTCAATCGCCTTGAAGTATTTTCCTTTTACAAGGAGGGCTCTTGGTTGATCTGCAATGATATGAAGTACTCTGTCTAGATTCTTATTACATTCTTCATAATCACCTTGCCGTAGTTGTGCTTGGGCTAGATATACTAGTGCGAGAGCATTATCTGGTTCTAATGCTAAAGCACTTCCAAGACAACTTATGGCATCCTTAGGGTCTCCAACAAGTAAGTATGCGAGACCCATGTTGACCCATGATGAAGCCTGCTCACTATCCAGACCTAGGGTCATTTCGTATAGAATGATGGCTCTTCCAAAGTTCGCTTCTCGAAGATGCATATCAGCTAATCTTGAGAGCATCGGGGGAACCCGCTCATCATATTTGATCGTGTCCAAAACTTTCTGAAAATCTCTCTCGAGGTCTCCTAATTGCCTTCTCTCACGTGTCATGATTGCTACTGGTCGAATCCTCTCAGGCTCAATATCCCCTGTAGGATTCTGCTTGTCAAGTTTGATGGTTATTGACTCAAGCAGCTCGTCAGTGTTCACGCAAAGTCCCCAATAGAAACGTCATTACTAGTCTTATCAAACTTTGTAACTTCCTATTTTTGTATCGGATAGTTTCCTCTAATTGAGTATAACCTCCTAGGTGCAGTGTACGCCATCATCAGAATATGTACACAAAGACTCCTAGAGAAAGGAGGAAGATTGCCAGATAGTATGTTGGCATTATGAACAGTTGAGCGCGAGATATCTTGTGATGGAATGCGTTAATGGCAATCAGAGAGTCTGATATTAGGAAGAAAAGAGCTCCAATCACAGGAATCAAACCCCAGATGTTACCCGTTGTGAGCCATAGGAGCAGTGACGCACTGAATGTTGCTGAGATCATGAGGAAATACAGGGTACCTGCCTTTAGGATAAAGTCTGGCACTTCTGGACCTGATGAACGTAGGTATTTGATGAATAGGAATACGAATACACTCAAACCGCCCATGCAGACTATAGGCACTATCAAGTTTGTAGTAACTAGTCCTACATTGCTTGCTTGCCACAGAAAGTTCACTGTGAAGAAGATGTGTCCAATCAGAAACATACCTATTCCCGCAACGATGTCCTTCTCCATACCGATATCTCCCAACATACAGAAGACCAAGGCAACTGATAGTAGAACATAGAACAGCACAGGCGTTGGTCTTGTCAGTACGACATAGATTATTGCAATCAGAGCTGGAACAATCTTGATTGCGGTAACACGAGAAACGACCCCCTGTGGATTTTCCTCGTACTTGTCTTTTAGAATCGATGATACAATAGCAACAATCCAAAATAGGATTGCATAGACCTCAATTGACATGGTTTTCCCTTTGTAAATCTCCTACTTAAGGGTCGCTGATTTTGACTTCGTGTGGTTACACTACAATCCCGCTTCTATCCTGAACAACAATCCTGACTGGCTTCAGGTTCACAATTCCTATTTCTCATCTAAATTTCTAGCCACTCGCATTGCCATCCTATAGACTTTTGAGTCCAATCGAAACCCTGAATCAATCATCCTATCAAGATTCTCTACAAATTCATTGAAGTCTAGTATTGAGTCAGATAGAGCTTTGAGTAGCACACCTATTGTGCCTATGCATTTGACACCTAGAATTTCAGCTGCACTTCTCCCCATCTTATCATCGATGAGTAGTAAAGTTCGTTCCTCTTTTGCAATTAGAATTGCTGCAGCTTCACCAATATCTATTCCTGAACTTATTGCTAGGAGGTCAGTATTTCCCCTTCCAACATTCTGAATATGTATCCACCCATCATCGACTGCGGATGATATCACAATAGAATCAGGAGTATCCTTGGCATGGCACACCTCTCTAAAGACCTCTGCTGGAATTACAATGTCACCAAACAATCTTTTGAGCAAGTGAAGATTACCTCCTGATGCAAGATAGATCAGCGGACTTGCATTGCTCACCACTTTACTGACCTTTGGCATATGCAAGATCACGCCCTAGGTCATCCTCATCGTATGCTATTGGGATTAGCGCTTTGTCTGCTTCTTTCATCATGGTTCTTAATGGGAGTCCAGCCATGGATGCCGCTCTCCAGAGTGAAACTCGTCTCTCTCTATATGCTTTTAATGCGCGTTCTAGAAGAAACTTCTGAATCCCAATATCAAGTGCCCTTCTGATTAGTTCTGATCTGTCAATCTGTTCTTCCTTTGCAATGAGTTCCAGCTTTTTGATCATGTCCGCTGGTAATCTAGCAGTAACGGTTTTCATCACATATCGTGTACAATATAATATTCTGTGTACATAAGCGTTTCTTTGCGATTATTTTCTAATTTTCAGAGAATTCTAGACATTGATCTCAATAATTCGTGTCGATTTCTCAGATGTTGTCATTATAGGTAGATAGTCATCGATAATCCCAAGTTCACGCGCATTATCAATCCAGAGTTCAATAGCCTCGGTGAGGTTAGAGAGTGCATCATCAAAAGTATCACCAACGGAAGCAACATCAATCTCTGGGCACTTGGAAACAAAAACTCCATCCTCTTCCCATATTGTAGCGGTGAGTCTCACTTTCGTCATTGCATATTACCATCCGAGGTTCTTGAATTAAACTCTTTCATTCATGAAATTGCTTGATTAATTACTGGTGGTCCATCTACTGTGCTAGTTTCTCAAGGAGTTCTGCATCTTCCTTGACAACCTCATCGAGAGCCTTTTTGAAAGTGCTATCAACATCCTTACTTCTATGGTTGCTTTCTTTGCTCCGCATCTTGAATTAACCGCCATCCAGCTAATCATGACACTACTAACATCTTGAATCTTGTGTCTTCTTTGGTTCTTATTATGCAACAATCCTCACTGGCTTCAGGTTCACAATCCTGTGCTCGCCTTCATCACTGTCGTACTCGACCATGCCTACGAGCTCGCCCTCAGCACCAGGCTGTAGTTCGAACTCTATCTCCACAACAGAAACCGTGTCGGGCTCAACTGAACCAATCATCTCAGTCTTGATAGTATCAGTAAGGTCGGGCACTCCCAGCACCACCTGCACATTATGCATTGGCACCTTCGAACCATTCCGCACTACGACTCCGAAGATCACTAGTCCACCGCGTATCTTGTACTCCACTGCAATGTCCATGCCCGGTTCCAGACCCAGACTAGCTGGTTCTGCAGATGTGATGAATTCATCAACAAAGTATTCTTCCTTAATTCGTTTTACACCCACTGCAACGACAAAGACTCCAACAAGTACTATCCCCAAGGGCCAAATCCAATGCACAGTCGGCATGAAGTCAGCCCCATCGAGCCAACCATCCTGGTCGCTATCCGCAAGCAAGGGGTTAGAGCCATAGACCATGATTTCCTGGAAATCATCAATTCCGTCCGCGTCACTATCTGCCAGAAGAGGATTGGTTCCGTAAATGTTCCATTCGTCCCCGTCGGAGAGATTATCCGCATCCGTATCATTATTCATGGGCTGGGTAAAACTGGTCATCACTTCGAAATAGTCACTAAGCCCATCGAAGTCTCCATCGCGCTCGTTGGGGTCTGAATTGTAGGTGAAAATTTCTGCGTAGTCACTAAGAAGGTCCGAATCTGAATCCGAACTATTCGGGTCTGTTCCGTGTACAAACAACTCGTCATAGTCATTTAATAAATCCAAGTCCGAATCTTCGGTTGTGGGGTCAGTTTCGTAAACCATCACTTCGTCATAATCTGAGATGAGGTCAAGATCCGTATCTGCCAGAAGGGGGTTGGTCCCGTAGAGCCAGTATTCTGCACCGTCAAGTAGTAAATCTGAATCGCTGTCTGGGTTGTCTATTCCTGTGCCTAACGCGATTTCCAGACCATCGACCAAATCGTCGTTATCGAGATCGGGATCTAATGGTAGTGAGAAGTAAATCCTCAGTTCCTCCAAATTTGTAAGTCCGTCCGAATCTGAGTCCCAGTCACCATCTGGTGTATCACCATTGGTCGTGGGGTCGTTAGGGTCTGTGCCTGTAAGAACGACTTCTTCATAGTCACTTAGCGAATCAAAATCGGTGTCGTTCAGTAAGGCATTAGTTCCATAGTCCAGAATTTCTGCACCATCTTCCAACAAATCCATGTCCGTATCTTTCAGCAGTGGTGAGGTTCCATACTCATCTACTTCTTCGAAGTCAGTAAGTCTATCTTGATCTGTGTCTCGCATTAATGGGTCAGTAAAGTAGTCGTTTATCTCTTCTCCGTTCGATAATCCGTCCCCATCTTCGTCGTCATTGTAATCTGAAACCCCATTATCATTACTATCAGGATCTCTCGGGTCTGTTTCTGTAAGCACGCACTCTTCCCAGTTGGTCAGAAGGTCTCTATCTTCATCGTCGAGACCGTCATTTGTGCCATCAAGATCCGAATCCCACATATCGGGATCGGTTTTTGTCAATCTAATCTCTTGCAAATTCGTAAGTAGGTCTCCATCAAGATCTTGGTCTGCATCTGAAATCCCATCCATCTGGGTGCTGTACATGGTTGGGTCTGAATGGGTCATGTTGACCTCTTCAAAATCTGTCAAACCATCGAGATCTGAATCGCTTTCTCGTGGATTCGGAAATACCCATCGAATCTCCGGCGTGCCATTGACGTACACTGTCATGTTGATGCCGAAAATCTCCTGATTATCAAGAAGTCCATCTGCATCCGTATCTTCGCGCAAGGGCGACGTGTTGTAGATGTTCAGTTCGTCCCCGTCACTTACAGAATCAAGATCAGTATCCCAATGCAAGGGATTTGTTTCAAAGACCTTAATCTCATCATAATCGCTGAGCCCGTCAGAATCTGTATCCGTATTATTGAGGAGCGTATGCCATATTAATGCCTCCTCTGAGTCTTCGAGACCATCGCCGTCGCTGTCTCGTAGATTTGGATTTGAAGAATAGAAGAAGAGTTCGTCCCAGTCAGATAATTCGTCTCCATCACTGTCCCAGTTATTTGGTGAGGTGTCGTAGATGAAAATTTCGTCCCAGTCTGAGATGAGATCGAAATCTGTATCGATGAGTGTACAGTTGGTTTCGTAGAGGTATATCTCGTCAGCGTTAGTCAAACCATCAGCGTCTTCATCATCCAAGTCATCCGGAATCCCATCGCCATCCGAGTCCCAAGAGTTTGGATCAGTATGACTGTTGAACAACTCGTCAGCATCTGCCAAATTGTCAAAGTCGGAATCGTCGTTTAGAGGATCTGTTCCATAGACGTTCACCTCATCATAGTCAGAAATAGTATCGAAATCTGTATCCCAGTTCTGCCAGTCAGTTCCGTTCTCCAACTCCTCCTTGTCGTTGAGGCCATCCTCGTCCTCATCAGCATTTGTTGGATTGGTTCCATAAACCTTCCATTCGTCCCAATCAGAAAGCCCATCCTGATCTGTATCATTTGAACGGGGATCTGTACCAAGTTCAAGCTCCATCCTATCATCAATCAAATCGAAATCAGAATCCGCCAAAAGGGGATCTGTACCATGCTCGTTAATCTCGTCGCCATCACTAAGCAGGTCTCCGTCAGAATCCCAGTTTGTGGGGGATGTCAGTGAAACATAAACTTCGTAATAATCCCCAAGGCCATCAGAATCGGAATCCGTTCCCGTACAATCCGTGTGGTAGATCATGTACTCTTCGAAGTCAGTTAATCCATCATCGTCACTGTCAATGTCAGTCGGACTAGAACCCGACGTAAACACCTCGAAACCATCAGATAATCCATCTCCATCACTGTCATTCAGCATGGGGTCTGAGTGATAACCGTAAATTTCGACGAGATTGCTCAACCCGTCTCCATCATGATCAAGGTCTCCGTCAAGAGTTCCGTTACCATATGTTGAGGCTGCTAGTGGGTTCGTACCGAGTATCTCTACTTCCATATAATCGTCAAGCTGATCTCCGTCGCTGTCCTGCAAAGTTAGATTTGTGCCCCATAGAACCTCGTCGAAATCCGAGAGACCATCCCCATCACTGTCTTGTAGATTGGGATTTGAGAAGTAGACAAGAACTTCCAAATTATCGAAGACACCATCATCATCACTATCCATGTCACCCGGTGAAGTTTCGTAGATGTCTATTTCGTCGCCATTTGAGAGACCGTCCCCATCGCTGTCGATCTGATAATCTGTGTGGGTGCCGTTGAACCACATGTTGGTTGGGTCGGTGAAGGTTATCTCAATCTCAGTATAGTCGTCCAATCCGTCAAAATCTGAATCTTTCAAAAGAGGGTTAGTGCCGTATTCGTTGACTTCTGCACCATCTAAAATTCCATCGGAGTCTGTGTCATCATCCCAAGGTAGTGTGCCTGCATCAAGTTCTTCTTTATCCGTAAGCCCATCCGAGTCCATATCTTCCAGTAGTGGGTCCGTTTCACCAGGGTCTACGATGCCGTTTCGGTTGACATCCTCTCCACGTTCTCCGAGATGAGGCTCATAGATACCATTTCCGTTTGTGTCGTCCCAACCGTCGAAAAGTCCGTCCCCGTCAGAATCTGCGTTTGTGACGTTTAGACCGAGTTCTATTTCGAGTCCGTCTCGAATCATATCAAAATCTGTGTCCCAGTTTGTACAGTTGGTTCCATAGGTGTGGAGCTCTTCTAGGTTAGTAAGCCCATCGTTGTCCTGATCATCCTGACCATCCAATGTGCCGTCGTCGTCATCATCGTCATCATTTGGATCTGTGAAAGTTCTGAATATTTCTTCCCAATCTGTCAATTGGTCCAAGTCACTGTCAGCAGCTAACGGGTCACATTCGTACTGGAACTCCTGCAGGTTGGTCAGGTTGTCGTTGTCCGGGTCTTCTTCCCAGTCGAAGATGCCATTATCATTAGTATCATTGTAGAGGGGATCTGTGCCCGTCATTTCCACCTCGAACCAGTTCGGGAGAAAGTCTCCATCTTCATCATCATCGTAATCTGAAATAAAATCTCCATCTGAATCAGTCACATTGTGCTTGGTCAGTGTTACGTAGAGTTCCACATAATTTGATAATCCGTCTCCGTCAAAATCTTCATCCGCATCCGATATCGAGTCGTCATCAGAATCAGCGTCATTCAAGTCAGTATGCAGCCAGTACCATTCGTCCCCATCTTTGATTCTATCTCCGTCTGTGTCCGGATTCCGTGGCAGGCTGAATGTGATATAGAGCTCGTCGTAATTTGTCAAACCGTCCAGATCCGAGTCTTCAAGATTATCATTTGTTCCATCCAGATCTGTATCAGCAAGAACCGGGCTTGTACGAGTCAAGTTGATCTCTTGAAAGTTAGTAAGGAAATCCCCATCAAAATCCCAGTCGCCGTCATTGATGGTCGCATGGAATGTATTAGGATTGTTTGGGTCCCAGAACCAGGGAGCTCCCATATACTTGATTTCCTCAGGGTCGAGGATGTTATCGCCGTCAGAGTCTCGTAAAGTTGGGTCGGTGAAGTAAGTTAGAACTTCTAATCCATCATCGATTGTATCTTGATCTGTATCCGTTTTGGTTGGATCTGTGAACCAGATATATATTTCATCATAATCACTAAGAGAATCTAGATCTGTATCAACGCTGTTTGGATCGGTTTCGTACACGAAGATTTCATCGTAGTCATTTATGAGATCTGAGTCGCTGTCATTATTCAAGGGGTCAGTATTGTAGACGAATAATTCGTCGTAATCATCTACAAGATCAAAGTCCGAATCAGGATTGTTGGGATCCGTTCCATGAGTTACGTACTCATCATAATCAGAAAGCCCGTCCTCATCTCCGTCCGCTGAGAGTGGGTCTGAGCCCACAATCATGACTTCTTCCCAATCAGATAATTGATCTTGATCAGTGTCCGATGAAATAGGCGAAGTTTTGTAGATTTTTACCTCGTCCCCATCGGTGAGGAGATCATCGTCTGAATCTGGGTCATGGACGTCTGAGCCAACCTCTATTTCTTTCCAGTTAGCTAGGTTATCGCCATCCTCGTCATCGTAGTAGTCACTGATGCCGTTATTATTGGTGTCGACGTCATTTGGATCTGTGAGGGTAATGCGCACTTCTTGTAGATTTGTTAAACCATCACCATCATTATCATCAGCATCGTCGTTGATTCCATTAGCATTCGAGTCTGCCATGAGGGGGCTAGTGAGGGTGATATTGTTTTCTTCGTAGTCATCCAGCAGATCCGCGTCAGTGAATGCGTTATTGGGGTCGGTTCCTAGGTAAATTTCCTGCCAGTCTGTTAATAGATCTGAGTCTGAATCTGCCTCGTTTGGATTTGTACCGTGAGTGATGACCTCTGCAAAGTCTGAGAGCTTGTCGAAATCCGAATCAGGAAGTTGCGGATCAGTACCATAGTCAAGAACTTCCTGTCCATCATCAAGTCCTTCACCATCTGTGTCTGGGTTATTGAAGAGCGTGTCTTCAATGAGTATCTCACGAGCATCTGCAAGTCTATCAGAATCAAAGTCGCGGCCGTAGGCATCGAGGACACCGGTGTTGGTGCCCACAAAATATTCCTCTCCACCGAAGTTATCTAGGTCTCCATATGCCATGATACCTGCGAACTGGAACAGAGTGGTTTCTGCAGTGGGCCAGCCTGTTGCATTGTAGAGGTTGAATTGATTACTACCAACGAGAACCTGTGAGTTGGCAGAGGCCGATACGTTGGTGAAGAAAATGCTGTTCACTTGAGCAGTGACGTTCTTATCCCAGAGTTCTCCACCTGAAGAATTGTAAATGCGAACGTTTCCTTGAGAGGTTCCAAGAGCTAGTTCTGATCTAGAGGAGGTAGTGAGGAGTTCTCCTACTGTGAGGGCAGTGATGCTGTCAATAGCCTGGAGTTCATAGGCAAGACTGCCAGTATTATTAAAGACCCGTACAGTGCCGTTTGAATTACCATAGACCACGTCAAGATTCACATCATCAGTCAAGTTGCCAATGGTTATCGCATTGATTGCAGTGGGGCTAGCTTCGTTGAAGACCTCCACTCCGGTGTCCTGTAGAAGAGTAAAGCGCCTACCCTCTGAGGCTGCAACTATCTCGGTACGAGCATCAGCGTCAATATCTGCTGCATCGAGTAATCGGACCATTCCATTACTAAGATAACTCCACAAAGGTGTGGTATCAATCTCAAATGCGTACACGTAGAAGTCATCGCAACCCACAACAACTTCTTCCAAACCGTCACCATCCAGATGTGCACCTGTAACCGCATAGACAGGTTCTGGGAGGGACATGTTCATCTGTACGAATTTGTCCGCACCAACAACAATTACCCCCGAATCTGTACCGATAAGAATCTCCTTACCATTGCTAGCAGTACCATCGATGGCTACCATTGCATGAGGTGTTGAGCCAAGCTTCAACTGCCAGAGTAGAGTACTATCCTCATCGAACAGAAATAGCGTACCGTTTTGAGTGATGACTGCCACCTCATCATATACGTCAGAATCGAAGTTGTCCACTACAATGTCGTTCACTTGCGACCCGACTGTGGTGGACCAGACCAGAGCTGTATCAAACGGTGCAATCTCTGCTACAGTGTGCGGTGATTCAGGGCTTAGTACAGTTACAGGTAGCATACCTGGTCCTGTTCCCTGTAGATTTACGCCTGCTAGAAAACAGACGAATAATAGCGCTATGATTACTTGATAGGTTTTCATTTTGCGGTTCCTCCTATCTCATTATCTTTCCATGGTTTTACTTGGAAATAATCAAAGAAGTCGGCTTCAACGATTTCCACGCCCTCAAAGGGTATTTTCATCTCGTTGAGCCGTTGTATCACCGGTAGAAGATTGTCCTCCGGGTTGTCGACGAACAATTTTATTGCGTTTCTACCGACTTGAGCAGTATATTGCACTCCAGGCAGGGATGCTATCCTATGCCTAATCTCGGGAGTCATTGCGGGGAGAATCACCTTGACACTCTCTCCTTTTCCTGGTAGTGACGAAATCAATTCTTCAGGAGTGCCGAACTGGCTAACCTCTCCATTCTCAAGAAGAACGACCCGTGTGCAATAGTCAACAATCTCAAGGTCATGGCTGATAATCATCATGGTCGTTCCAAGTCTGTAATTCAGTTCTTTCAAATAGTTGAGAGTTTCGTGCCTGAGATGTGCATCAAGTCCGGTCGTCGGCTCATCTAGAAGCAGCATTTTTGGATCGTGTATCATTCCGAGACAGATTGAAACACGTTTTCTCTCTCCCCCTGATAACCTGCTGACAGTCTTGGTCATCAGATCTTCATCAAAACCAAGAATCTCGAGGATGTTTCGTGAACGTTCCTCAATTTCCTTTGGTCTGAGACCGTATAATCTCCCAAAGATTTGAGCATTCTGAAGAGCACTGAAATCGTAATAGAGACTAAGGTGCTCTAGCTGTGGAACATATCCGACAAGTATACTGATGAGGTTACCCTTCTTTGTAACATCATAACCTCCAACAAAGGCTTTGCCGGCAGTTGGACGGATCTGTCCAGTGAGGATTCTAAGGACCGTTGTTTTTCCAGCCCCACTAGCACCAATCACGCCAAGGAACTCTTTCTTGTTTGCAAAGAAGGATACTCCCTTGAGTGCATAGAACTTTCCAAAGGCGACCTTTAGGTCAATGATGTCAATCTCACGGTAGGTTTCTTTAGCGTCCTTCTTCCCTTTTGCCACTTCAGACACCTCCGACCCTGTCACTGACTCGGTCGAACATCTTTCGACCTTCCTCGATACTTTCCATCAAGACACGAAGCGCCTCAATCTTCTGTATTCGGTCAAGGTCCTCCCTCTTGATGAGTTCCTCAATTTGCGTAAATGCTGCAAGGAGAGCATTCAAAGTTGTATCAATTTCATGAGCCAACTCGGTATCGATTTCTAGAATTCTTAACCTTCTCTTCATCCTTCTGCGGTTTAAGGTTAGTCCACCTATCAGGGACCCAAAGATTCCAACGGATGTTACGATTGCTAATTGAGGCATAGTCAACCAAATGATTGGGTCATCAGGTCCAGGTTCTGAAGGTGGGACAAATACGGTAAAGACAATACTTGCATAGGTCATTGCATAATTCTCGTCACCCATGATGATGAAGATTCCATTAATTCTCCCATCTGATCCCCAACTACCAGATGCAAACTGTGATGTGTATTGACCATTCACTACAAACCCTGCAATAAAGAAGGAGAGATTGCCATCAGGTAATTCGTATACAATTGCAACAAAGAGATCATCAACTGGGTTACCATGAATATCTGTTACATCCAGATTAAGATAGACACTTTGGTCATTGGGATATAGTGTAGTATTCTCTGCGAAACTAGTTGATGCTGATAGTGTATTTCTAAGAAGATACTGATTCAAGTTGTCGAGAAGCATGCTATTATTGCACTTCAAGAGATTTTTGTTCATGAAGATCTTAGAAGAACCAAAAATAGCAATCTCTGGATCTGTCTGATCAAGTATACCAACACTATTTCCATCTAAGCGCATTTGAGCGTTAGACTGGTTATTCATTACGTAAGCTCCGCCACCCAACCACACTGACTGAATCCCTGCTCCCAATAGCGATGTTGTGACGATATCAGTAGTATTCTCCTCTGAGTGAGTTCCTTCTAAGAAGTAACCATACTCCAGCAATAGTGGATTAAGTGCAGACATATTTGCATTATCATCATTATCTCCCAAGACAACCAGAGTTCCACCACCTCTAGTGAAGTCTCTCAATATCTCTATGTCAGTTGCATTATACTCGTCAGTTGGGGCGATGATAAACACTGTAGAGAATTGTGAAAGAAGATTGGCGTCTAATGCCATTCCAGGAGTTTCTATGAGGTCTAAACCAACACTAGCCATGGTTTTCTTCATATTTGAGAGTCCTGAGAAGGTTGTCATTCTGAATGAATCAAAGAGACCAGATATTGAATCAAGACTTCCGAGGTTTCCAAGATCGAAGTCCATAGATATTCCTTCATCTTCTGGAGCATCTTCTTCCTGAGCAAGTGGGAAATCTAATCCTTCAGTATCTTGTCCACCTGATAATCCGCTTGCATCTCCAAAATCAAAATCTCCCATGAGTGCTCCAAATCCCCCACCATGTGAAGTGTCAAGGAGCATCATTGCACGTGGATATTCGAGAACTCTTTCCAATGTAATGTTAGTAGTCCACCCAAACTCGGTTTCAATCACATAGTCACACTTGTGGTACCCATCCATTCCTATCGGAGGTACCATCAAGAATAACGAGAATTCATAGAATCCTTCTACTGTGTCAGCTTGTGTGAGGGACATATCTCCCCAATCTGATGCATTTCCATGATTCGTGATGGTCATATTTCCTAGTGACTCGGTTGTAGAAAGGACAAAGTTGTAGATTCCGAAGTCTGCTGGGAATCGAATATCAAATGGTGCGAAGGGGAGTACCTTTGGAAAGACTGAGGTTGACGAGATTGGTTTAATGACGAAGACATCGCGCATTAGGAAATTATCAAGAACACCTACAATGAGAGTATCGATATTCGAAATGAGTTCGATAACCGACTCAAGACTGATTGCCACTGCCCAGATTACAGTTCTCATCCCCGTTTCCGCAGGACGCCATGATGCAGTCATATTCAATGCTTGAAAAGGTGTGATATTGTCAAATGAAAAATAACTTGCATAGATTGCACCGTCATCGCCTAGACCATCTGCAACAATCATTGCTGCAATTACGGAAGAGTTGGAGACGCCTACATTCATGATGATTGCATACGATTCGTAGGTTAGACCTTCTTCAGCGATTCTTGGAAGATCTGCTTCAACAACAATAAGGTCTCCTTGGTCCGCAATTAAATCTGGCACCTCATTAATCCACATGGCATCAATTGAAGCATCTAGAACAGTTCGATTTTCTCCAAATCCCATTGCGATGGTGACATTGACTGGGTCGTTGACCCTCACTGTGCCAAAATCCCATTGCATTCCAAGCCCTACACTTCCATCAAAAGTTGTTGCTCCGGTCAGATTGTTGTCTGATATGTGATTAGAAATGTCTGAGGAATTACCTACCTCAAATGCTGAGAGTGGTATGCTGGAATTCATTCCTACGTAAAAATTGCCGAAAGTTTCTGAGAGTCCATAGGCGAATAATTGCTCATTATCAAGATCATATTTTCCATGATCATCAATACTGTCCAGGTAGAGATCCAACGAGTATGACACTGACAAACTCACATTCTCTATTGGTTCAATGCCGAGATTGAGAATGTACGGAGTTATTCGAAATGCTGTTAATGGTAGTTCTGAATATGTTGTGAGGTTATAGGACTCAACGACTAGAGTGACAAACACTTCATCATTATATGAAAGAATCCCTACATGTCTATCATAGTTAGTAGTTGCAGATGATAGGGCAACCTGATGCAGTTCTCTCTTCACATCAAACATCATGAGATTTGTTGGGTCCATATTGTTCCATTTGAGTGAGAACATACCCATCATGAGGTGTACTCCTGAATCCTGTGGGTTTCGCGTATCTATTGCCACGATTGAGGTACCAAAACTACTCATCATCACCATTGTAGATGCCTCATTACCTGTTGCAGTAATAAGGCCTAATGCTAGAAGTGGTAAACCAGTGGTTCTATTATGAGGGTCAATAGGGGTCTGTTGAGTACTGAGATAGTCAAAGGCTGCATTAAGATTGAGTAGTCCTGCGCCTCCATCATTTGCTCCATAGGGGATTACAGTAGCTGTATCTCGAAGCACATTTCCAAGAGTGATTGGTGTAGCTCTGTCAAAAGCCTGCAGTAGTATTGCAGCAGCTCCTGCGGTTATTGCTGCTGAAGCAGTTGTACTATCTGCAATGGTAAAGTTCTCATCGAATGTTTCACCCAGTGAACCACCCATTAGACCACCGAGACCTCCAAGGTTTCCTAGGTCACTCATACCAATATTGCCAAATCCTAGACTACCGAAACCTGCACCTGCTTGTGAGCCAACAACTCCAACTCCTGGAGCTACAAGGTCTGGTTTTGTGAGAAGACCAAGAGACGGACCTCTTCCCGAGAATGCAGGTATCTCTTCTTTTTCGGTATCGTAAGCACCAACACAAAAAGCTGCAGCATTTCCTCCCGGGGACATCACAGTAAGATAATCTGGTCCATCATCTCCAGAAGCCGCAATGACGAATATTCCTTTTTGAGCGGCAATTTCTATGGCGACTGATACTGCATCATCTGGAGCACCTAGTGTATTGAAGGGTAGCAGAATTATATCGGCACCTCTACTTGTTGCCCATTCAATACCTGAAACTATCCAGCTCGGTGATGCGAATAAGCCGCCAAGTGTTACTTTGGCAGATAGGAGAATGGCACCAGGAGCAATTCCTCGGTACTTTCCATCAGATTGAGAACCATTACCTACAGCTACAGAAGCAGCATAAGTCCCATGACCAATAAGGTCTAGGGGAAGTGTATCTGCTTCAACAAATGATGCAAAGGCTGCAACTGACATCTCAGGACTAAGTGGGTCTACACCAGTATCGAGAACAGCAATTACAACACCGCTCCCATTGTATCCAGCTTCTACTAGGTTTCTTGCGCCAATTCTATCAATAATTGGAATGTAATCTTCAGGGTCTATTGAACTAACCACTGTTGTTTCTGTCTGTTCAATAGGTGTGATATCATTCGACCAGATTCTTGTAATAATTTCATTTCTAGCAAGATCCACAATCGCTGAACTAAGCATTTTTACTCGAAGCATATTCAGAGTAACAAAAGAGTCTATCAACTCTGCAGTCTGGTCTGCAAGCATAATCGCATTCTTAGCTTTGAAATCGGCCACTGTACCATCATAGCCAACGAGGACATCTAATCGTTGTTCGATATTTGTCATGTTGAGAAGAGAATCATCAATTTTCTCTTCAGGTTGGATCTCCACCGAGTCTGCACTCACTGTTGGAACTATTGTAGTCATCCCACTGAGCAAGAGCATTCCGACCAATGCACTAACCAACAGCAATCGTGTAAGCCGTATCATCACTCGTGGGGGTTTTGTCATTCTATCACTTCTCAATAATTCCTTGAATCAGGCCTCTTGTTATCGCTATGTAATAATCAACCATATCCGCCACGGACTTGGTCTTGACAATTTTAACTCCAATATCTTTCTCCTTGAGGGCCTTGACACATTTTTCTGCAATAATCTCAAGCGGTTCATCTGTGAATATCTTAAGCAGTTCACCGCGCTGAAGCACAAACTTGGCTCCCTCTACTGCCTCAAGCGTTTCTCTTGCTCGTGGGTCGACCTCATTGAGTACTATTCCTACTGCAAATCCTCTGGAAGGCATTGACTCCTTCAGTCTAGCCGGAGTTCCATAAGCCACTAGACTCTTTCCGCGCATGAAGACTGCAACCTTGTCACAGAATTCAGCTTCTACAGGATAGTGTGTGATAACAATAATAGATGTCCCATATTCTTGGTTGATGAAGGTCAAGTATCTCCAGAGCTCACTCCTATTGTCTGGGTCCAATCCGGAGGTTGGCTCGTCCATCAAAAGGACTCTTGGATTATGTGCAAGTGCTATAGCGATTGAAACTCTTCTCTGCTCACCTCCAGAAAGTTTTGAGGTTTCAGAATTTCCTTTCTCGAGAACTCCAAAGTCTCGCAGCAGGGTTTTACCACGATGAATCAACTGCCACTCTGGAATGTCGTACTGCTTTCCAAAGGCGATAATGTTCTCAAGAGATGTGAAGGTTTCGTACATATAGGAGAGATCCTGAGGACAATAGCCAAAGAAGTGGCGTACTTTCTGAGTCTGCCTTGAGTCAATTCCTGCAATTCGACAGACACCAGTACTGGGAATATCACCAATTAGGGCTTTGATAGTGGTTGACTTACCTGCTCCTGACTCCCCAATAATTGCGAGCATCTCCCCTTCTTTCATTGAAAATGACACATTCTCAATGAGTTTCTTTCCGCTCTTGATTGTTACAGTGAGATTTCGGGTAGCTACAACATCCCTGTACTCAGGAGCTAACTTCCATGCGTAGGGCATAATGTATACTTTGCTAGCAAGCACAGTCAGATTAGGGTTAAACCTTGGCCCCATGAGCAGTTGTGGTTGTGCTATATGGTATATTTTTGCATCTCCAACGTTTCCTTCTGGTTCTACTCGGATTTCAAGGAACCCTTCTGGTAATATTGGAGCGGGAGCTGTTGAGGAACCAATCACTTTACCATGAATCATAATTGGAAGTTTGTCACTTGCTCTCTTTCCCCAGACCGTACAAGCAACATCTTGACTCTTCATCTTCTCTAAATCTTTCACTGCCTGTTGGAGATCTCGACCCTCGTAAAAGAGATCATCAGCCATGTTTCGTTTCAGGTAGTTTTGAACAGTGATCTGAGTAACGGACACGTCTTGTTGTGAAGTTCTATCGCTTCCCACCGTGAGTACTTTCTCAAGTTCACCCGCCTTTCGCCTTCGGAGGTCTTCTTCGACAAAGACTGCAATTTTCCTGCTTAGGACACTCTTTTTGACCTTCAATATGCGTCCTCTAAAACGCACTTCTTTTCCAGTGGAGTTTAGGATTCCTTCAACTTCACAATGGAGTTCCCTATCCTGTCTTACAACGCACCAATCAATTGCCTCTCCAATTCTTGCACCGGAGAAATATGCTTCCTCTATAAATGCTGGTTTTTCGTCGTCCGCGGCATCATGAAGGTCAGTATTCGGTGTCATTTAATCATCACCCTATCCAAGTGTTGGTTTTCTTGCAAAGATGAACGCTGCAGCCAACATTGCAAATACTGAGAAACCAACTAGTACCAATATTCTGTCATAGACTTGCATCAAAGTGAGTCCTTTGAATGCAGTATCAACGAGTAATCTGAGACCCTGATTCATCGGAAGAATGTCGTTCAGCGCTCCAACATCAATGAAGAATCCTGAAAGTATCAAGGTAGCAAATAACACGAAGAGGAACATCTGATTTGCCTGTAATCGAGTACTTGCTATAGCCGATATGAGAATACCTGTTGCAGAACCCGTCAATGCGCTCAGACTCATAATGATAACTAATGAGATGAAGCTTGTATTCATTTCAAGTGAAAAGGCTAAAACCCACAGAGTTACTAAGAGCAATGACTGCAGGAATCCAATTATTACATACCCTATGACTTTGGCCACGATCACCTCAAGCCGATTTGTTGGAGTTAACAGCATTCTCCGAAGTGGTATGTCCCCAACAATACTCTGGGCAGAAGTCATCGTAATACCAAGATAGCTTGAGAAGATAACGATGAAACCACCGAATATTGCCTCAAGAAATCCTCCTCCAGGTGTGAATTCTATAATCATGCCTGGGAATACTTCAGAACGAATCCAGAGTTTTGATACTCTGAACATTATAGTTGCTCCCTGAACAACTCCCCGTATTGTTGCGGATCCTAGGAAATCATTTCCGTCATAATGAAGCTCAATATATGTCGGCTCGTTAATAGTGAGATTTGCCTCAAATCCATTTGGAATTACTACATATGCATCAATCGTTGTTTCATAGAGTGCTCTATATGCATCCGCCGCATTATCGTAGACTATTATCTCGTCCACTATTAATTCAAAATACGCCGTTAGATTTTCAGACAGATCGTATTCATACCCAGTCGTATTGTCTAAATCTACGATTCCAAGTATAATTCCTAAATCTGTATCTGTTTCATTAAGACCAATAGTTGTAGTCACATTGGTACTGGTGTCCCCGCCAATTCCTCCTCCCATACCACCACCCAACTCCATTCCCCCCATATCGCTTGTTTCTGTTACGTACCACAGCATTCCAATGAGTACTGCTGGAAGGAGGAAGATGAGCAGGATGGCAACTTTGTCTTTGATGATAAGGCGTAGTTCTTTTGCAACCATGTTTCTGATACGTCTTGATGGTTTTGTCAGAACTTCTGCCATTAGGAATCCCTCGCGATTTGGTGGCTGTGCTTAAGTGTTTGTGCTTACTTCTATTGAATTCAGCGTTCCGTCCAGTTACTGTCTATTAAGGGTTGTCAACAACTAGCGACACCAACAGACGAATATCACAAATAAGGCACTTTGACATGAAACATATTAGTTCAAGAGGTTCGATATTGATACTGGATGAGCTTGCCCGACTGAAGAGATTCAGAAGGATTGCAAAAAATCATGGGTTAACACTACCAGACAAGAGTAGGCTTCCTTATCAAGAAGTAAGCTATCTCCGGGGGCGCATCAATGCAAAAGTATACCTTGAAGCTGAACCTTGGATGTGTCCCTCATGGGTATTTCTATCCCTGAAAGATATCGATACTGAAGCAGAACTTGTTACTGAATTGCATAACACCATGTTTAGAAATTGGTCCAATATTGGTGGTGTTGGTTCAAAACGACATGGAATTGCAGATTCACGTGGACTTGTTACACCTCGATTTGATTATGGATCCATTGATTTCTGGCTTCTTGAAAACGACGAGCTGAAATTTCCAGCATTGATAGGGAAGGATGGTCCTCAACTTAAACTGGTATCAACTGAGGATCAGATCTATGAATGGAAAACCCAGATCAAATCCGTTGAGTTTTCTAGACATGTCTACCACATCACTAAGGATAATTCAGAGTATGTATACAATGAAATTACTCTCAGAAACCATGGATTAGAAAAGACTACTTTTTCGTTCTATGCTGTTGTACGTCCAATGTCACCCCTTGGAGTCGAACTAATAGAAGCTGCCAAGTACGATACTAAGAGAGCTATGCTCTTTGTGAACGGAAATCTTGCTCTTATGGTCAATAAGAAACCAACTGCAATTATCATGGGTGAAGGTGATGATGTTGACCTCCCCAATACAGTCATCGCAATGTCTACTCAACAGGATATTGAAACCAAATCAATAACTGGGTTAACTACAATTGTACTACGATTTGATGTATCACTTTCTCCTGCTGGTTCAGAAAGTATAATCTTCGGCTCTCCACTCTCCAGTAATAGCGAGGAAGATGTTGTCCCTGTCTTTGATCCAACAGACAGCGACCGTGACGAATCTGTGGCGAGATGGTTCGACTTTGCGAACGATAGAGTAGCGGCAACCTATCCTGACGACCGTATCGATTCAGCATTTAATCAAGCAGCAGTATCTCTTGTCATCCAAGCATTTCCTGTGATGTTTCCTGAAGAATCTCATCTTGCATCTATTAGCTGGAAAGGACGAATGCGTGTTCTTCTTGCTTTGGTTCGTTCTGGATGTTGCAATGTCACAGAGAAAATAGTGACCGAGATGATTTCTAAGGGAGCCATTCCCGATGGTCCTCTAGACACCACAATCTTCAGTCCAATGCTTTGGGGCTTTCTTCAGTATTATGAACACGCTGCTGATGCACGGATATCTGGTGACATTCTACAACATTTTCGAAAACATGCATCTGGAGTTATTACTGCAATTCAGAAACTAATGGGTATAGTTACGATTACAACTGAGGCTAAATCCACCATCGAGGATGAGAAACCTTTGGAACACTATCTTGTGGTAAAAGAAGGTGTAATCTCGGATTTTGAAAATCAATTATGGAATCTTGCAGCACTAAAGACTGCATACAGATTCTTCAATGAATTGCATGACGAAGAACTCACTACTACCATTGGGAAAACTATTACACAGTATCAAGAATTTGTATCTAAAGCGGCTAAGGATATTGAAAATGCTCGCTGGTTACGACCAACCGATTCATCAATGCAACAAGTTGAGCGTGAGATACTAGATGTTCTATCTGCTGCTGCATTACTTCAGATATCTGAAATCGAACCTGAATTTTTGGAGATGTTGTGCGGTAAAATTGCGAATCGTCGGATTGTTGGTGACCTATGGAAATATTTCCAACCTAATGAACGGTATTCAAGTCACCTAGCGCTTCGATTAGCACATTACTATACCATGACAAAACAAAGAAAACTTGTAGAACCCATATTTCAGAGAGTTCTTGATTTCTTTGCTGACGATTACCATCTTCCTGATTTTGTGAATCCACGGACCTTTGGGGGTAGTGGTGGTTCTGGATCAAGCGTGATTGCTGCTGCTGACTTCATTCTTCTAATTAGAGATATGCTACTCTATGAAGAGGGATCCAATCTGATTATTCTTGCTGGTGTGCCAGAAGCATGGTTTACTGCCAAGAAACCATTAATTGTGGATTCTTTGCCAACTCTAAGTGGTAACTCTCACATTGAACTTGGGTCTTCTGCAAACCAGCATCAGATAGAGATTGGTTTAGTTGAACTTCCCGAAGAATTAGAAGTTCATATTCCGTCAAGCGTCCCTATGTCAATGGTCAAGGCGCATGGTTCGAGTATTGTGGAACGAGCATCAAAAGCAGCAAGTCCATTCTTGAAACTAGTTCCACTTTCTGAAGACACTGTACTCACTTATCATAAGTAGAATAGTACCATAACCACTATCGCTAAGTAGCGGCTCGCTTCAGAGAAATTGTGTCATCTCGAAGACCGTATTTGATGTTAGCTACCGTCATCCTTCTCTGGGGGATAAATTTCGTTATAGCTCGATTCTTATCGGGAATTGATCCTATTCGAGTTTCAGGTATTCTCTATGCTCTCTTTAGATACATTATCGGCACATTCACTATGATTGTAGTAATAGCATACAAGAAACAGGGTCTGAATGTGATCCTCAAAGAGATTGCACCATACAAGAAGATGCTTCTTCTGAGCGCTTTTGCTTCAGCTATCTTTGTAATGGCCTTGCATATGAGCGTTGAATTTGTAACCTCAGGTACCGGCTCAATAATTGTCAATATGTGCCCAATCCTGATTTTGATCTATGGCGTGTACTATTTCAAAGAGCGTTTAACTCCACTGAAGGTCATTGGTTTTCTTCTTGGTCTAATCGGTGGGTTAGTTTTCCTTTGGAATTCCTTGGTTATTTCACCTGGTCTGGAGCTCGGAATCCTACTTTCACTAATTGCTATGACCGCATGGGGCGGTTACACTATCACGCTTCACTATCTTGAGGGTGCCAACAGATACATTGTCATGACAATAAAGCACGCAGCATCTTCAGTTATGATTCTTCCATTCATCTTTCTATTGTTAATGGAGGGAACAACACTGGTTCTAATCTTTGATACTTGGTCGATACTTGGATTGCTTTTTTCAGGTGTATTGGCCTCTGGTTTAGCATATGTTCTCTATTTCACAGCTGTTGAAACTATAGGCGCTCCTAAGGCATCTTCGTTTCTCTTCCTCATACCATTTGTCAGCATAATTGGTGATTTTGTACTTGGGGAACCTCCAGAAATAATCACCTTACTTGCGGGTATTACTGCAATAATTGGTGTGGCGCTTGTGCGCTTTGCTGGTGTAAAGGAAGTAGATGAATTGGACCAGTCACATGATATTCATGATTGAACACAAACTCGCTGTGAGTCCTAGCTAGGTTTCACCTGAATTTGTTCTGGTGGAGCATCTTCGTGCCATTGCCACAGGTCTACATTGCATTGAGTATCCTTTGGAATATCCTTCATTTTAAGACCTGCATAGATGTGAGTTCCATCAACGGAGGTCTTCCCTTTCTTTGTATATCGTTCTAAGAACTGGAGCGCACCTTCATCAAAGTTTCTTGCAACTAACACAGCTCTAGACGGGAAGTACGGTCGAAAGGTAAATTCGTCTTTGACCATGTACCTAACACCAAATCGTTCAAGAGAATCCATAAAATCAATCAATTGTATTCTTCCTAAAGACCCCTCTGATACACTAACAAAGATGTAGTGCTTGCCGAAAAGACTACCCCCATTAGTAGAACCATCTTCTTTTGAGCTAGTGTCAATAAGGATATCAACGACCCCCTGACCACCATCTCGTTTGAAAAGTCTAGCTTCAATAGAAACCTCGCCACCATACTTATCCTGAACGAAACTTGAAACTTGGCTTACAAATGGATTCTGGATTCTTCTTAGAAATTCATCTGCAAACCCTTCAAACTCATCAAAGTTATCAGATTTACGCCCTTCTTCGAATTTTCTGCCCAATTCATTAGCAAGAGCGTATGCCTCTTGGTACTCCTTCTTTTTTGGTGAAATTAACGCAGTGATGGTCTTGTCTCTTGGTGCTAGATAGATGACCTTCTCCTCTGTAGTGAATGATGAGAGTCCACCGAATTTCAATTGTTTTGAAAAGTGTCCTATTGCACTCACAAAACTTGAGAAGAGTGTAGGATCTGTCTTTCCTTTCATCTTTGAATAAAGTGGAACTCCAGATTCTGAGTCAAATATCACAACACCTTCGATGTCCATTATAGCATCCCGCGCACAGGATTTGGTGTTTTTGCGACTCTTTTAATAATATTTGAGATAGTATTTTTATTGGTAATATTATATTTCAAGAAGCTCTGGTGTTTTTACTAGCTTTCGAAGCATTTTCTTGTCATAGAATGGAGCCTGTCTATTCATACATGGAATCACAGCACACCTAGAGCATGTATAGTTGAACAATTCGTCTTGAGTCGGTTTTGGACCGATTGTTTTGATGAACTTGTCCCATTTTTCCAAGAAGAAGAAGGGCTTCTTGTTTGCAAAGATCTTGAATGCAGAATTATGAAGATTATCCAATGAAGGGTCCTTACCACTTTGATACAGGTTAGCAATCAGAGCCATAACCGGTGCAAGTGAGCAAGAAAGAGCATATCGTTTCACTTCCCAGGTTGTTTCAAATCCCTCTTCAATTGTTCCTATTTCCCACATCCTGAAGCACTCTAAACCAGGTTTCTTCTCATGGTTGAGGATTGGGTGAACTACCTTTCCCCCTTGCTTTTCTTTTCCGTGTCGAATAGGAAGACCCCTTGGAAGATGTGAAGGTCTCCCACAAAATCCGTACCAGCCGCCTACCTTATCATGCTTGATCAAATCGATTATTGCTTCTGCCTCATCAAATGGTTTCTCTAACTCATGAGCTGGAACCCAGATCATATGGTCTTCGCATCGTAACTCCCCACATAGAGCACAAGGATTTGATTCTTGATTTGTCCTTGCGTATCCGAATCGTTTGCACTCCTCACATGTTGTCAAAAGATATCCTCCGATTCAACCTTGAAACTAGCTCTACTCACCGCTGTTAATATCTTTCTACATATTTCAAGAAGCCTTATGAAGACAAGACCCAGAAGTGATTACGAGGACTTTCAACATGGCAAACAATGTGTATACATCGGATTTCCTTGTTATTGGCAGCGGTCTTTCAGGTCTGTTATTCGCATTGAAGGCTGCTAAACATGGTTCTGTACATATAATCACCAAGGGACGCATGACAGAGTCTTCAACTGTCAGAGCTCAAGGTGGAATTGCTGCAGTTGTATCTCCTGATGACTCAATAGATCTACACATTCAAGATACAATTCGTGTAGGTGATAATCTATGTCATCCTGATGTAGTTGAAAGTATAGTTAGAGATGGCCCCGAGCGAATTCGTGAACTTGTGAATTTGGGTGTTGAATTTTGTGGTGAGGAAGAAACTGGGTATGAGCTGGGTCTTGAGGGTGGACATAGTAAAAGAAGAGTTCTTCATGTAAAGGACCACACTGGGGAGGACATTGAACTTGCACTTGTAAAACGAATTGAATGTGCTGAGAACATTACAGTATATGAGAGCCATCTAGCTGTTAATCTCTATGTACGGAATAACCGAGTATATGGTGCATACGTTCTTGATGGCAATACAAATGAGATTGAGCATTTCACTTCCAAAGTTACTGTACTTGCCACTGGTGGTGCTGGAAGAGTCTTTCTCTATACAAGCAATCCCGATGTAGCAACTGGTGATGGAATTGCAATGGCTTTCCGTGCTGGTGCTAGCGTAATGAATTTGGAACTGGTTCAGTTCCATCCAACTTTGTTGTACCATCATAAACAGAGAGCCTTGCTGATTTCCGAAGCACTACGAGGAGAGGGTGCACTGCTCCTAGGTCCTGATGGCGTTCGGTTTATGCCAAATTACCACAAAGATGCAGAGCTAGCACCTCGTGATGTGGTTGCTAGAGCCATTGACAACGAACTCAAGAAAACTGGTGCTGACCACATGTGGCTTGATATCTCCTTCAAAGACTCTGATTTTATCAAAGATAGATTCCCACAGATTTACGAAGGTTGTCTTGAAGCTGGTATTGATATTACGAAAGAGCCAATCCCTGTTGTTCCTGCCGCACATTACATAATGGGTGGAGTCAAAGTTGACATCAATGGAAGAACTGATGTAGATGGTCTATTTGCAATTGGTGAAACTGCTTGTACTGGTTTCCACGGTGCGAACAGACTTGCTTCCAACTCATTACTTGAAGCAACAGTTACAGCACATAATGCATCTGTAGTTGCTATTGAGATTATCAAGGAAGAGATTCCGACTATAGTTATCCCTCCATGGGATCCTGGGGACGCAACTGACCCTGATGAAATGGTTGTGATTGCTCATATCTGGGAGGAAATTCGTCGTATCATGACTAACTATGTGGGAATAGTCCGTTCAAATAAGAGGCTCATCCGCGCAAGAAATCGAATTAGTTTCCTTATGCGTGAAATCAATCAATTTTACTGGGGGTTTCACCTCACACCAGATCTAGTTGAACTAAGAAACATTGCACTTGTTGCAGAGTTAATAATCAAGATGGCAAGGATGAGAACGGAAAGTCGCGGCGCACATTACAACAAGGATTTTCCAAACGAATCTGACGAGATTGTAGATACAATAATGCGCAAAGGATATAGCTCTGTTGTATGACTTTGGGGTCTGTGGCGCCTCTTGAGTTCAATGAATAAATCAAAGTGGTGAAAAGTGCTTGCAGAAAAAATCAATCGATACAACTGAACTCAACGAGTTCCTGATCAAGCAACTCAAAGATAGAATAGAAAAAAGTTATGAAGACGACCCGACTGCACATGCAAAGTTTGGTTATCATCCATGGGGCAGGATTACAACTAAAATTATTGGAGTGTGGGTTTGGATAAAATCCGACGTCTCATATAGGGGAACCAAATGGGATATGACAACAGATCGTTCTACTGGTGACCCAATAGCAGATCAAATAATTCGAGACTGGATTGGTCTTGTTGAATCGGTATCAGAGAAGGTTTCGCGTCCAGAAGAACTTGATGAGTGGGCACTTATGAAGACGGTATGGACGTCACACAATAACATAACAAGGGGTCGCCGAGTGGAGGAACTAGCTAAAGACGGGAAAGTTAAGATTCGATTTGACCCTCCCCGGTTTGATGCCCCTATTGAATACGAACATGTTGACCTACTTTCCAAATGAATCCGAAGAGACCTGAATTGGTGTTATATCTGGTGCATTGCGCCATCTATTGTTGTAGCTGTTTCTCGGACTCCTCGGAGCCTTATCGTTTCCCCATCTCCCCATAAAGTCGCGAAAATTAGTTTCATCAATTTTCTTCAATACATTCTCAGTGTGCCAGATATCTCCTTCATCCCGTATCTTGTCACAGAAAATCTTGGCATAGCATCTTGGAGTACTATCTGGTGAAGGATAATTCGCATGAGACCCAAGCGCAACCCAAACATGTAGGTGGGCATCGTCAAGAGTAGGGGGTTCAATCTCCAAATCTGGTAATGTCATAGTTAACGATGTGGTCCTTGCGCTAGCATGGTTGGAAACCAACCAGATTGCATCTTGGATTCTACTCCCTTCATACAATCTAACTTCAACATGTTCCCAATCACCAAGATGATCACCCAACCCAAAATGGGTTCCTGGAAAATCGTTGTAATTATACCAGAACCAGTAACGAATCTGGGTCATGGGTTTACTAGTCCATATCTCATAGTAGCATGGTATCAACTCGTCAAGTTTCTTGGGTGCCTTTGTTATCTGGAAATTGCTCCAGTCATCCTGGTATATCTGGAATATTTTCTCAGCATCTGATGGAAAACAGCAGTGTGTTCCTTCCTCAGGATGGAAGTGAAGAATTGGTGCATATGTCTTGACCAAATCGATGGAGTTCATATTGTCACATCCTCTATTTCAACACCACTTGGGCATTGTTCACCACGCGTTCGTTAAATTCATACCGAAAGATGATTACATTGGTCTTGAAGGACGCAAAGTTAGTGATATAGAAAGCTTGATTCATTAAAAAGAGAGAATTGCTACAGGCGCACTAATTGGCTACCTGTAGCATGATTATTGTAATTACTGATATCAAATCTTCTTTAACATGGCTGTAAAGTCAGTTTTGATTTTGAGAGCTTCATGTGATCCACCAAAGTCACCAGGGGAGATACTTAGCTGATTGCCTTTCATGATAGCTTCAATAACCATCACTCCTGGAACCTCGATTTTCAAGCCAGTATTTCCACCTTTTTCAAATCTCTCTGTGTAAAATATATCAGAATTGTTTGATATTGCTAGCAATAGATATGCAGCTTTCTTATCCACCATCGATATGAGTGGGGATGGTGGTGTTGGGGGTGGAACAGGTGCACTTACTGGTTCTTCATGAATTGTTTCAGTCGTGATTGTTTGTTCTGGCACTGGTATCGTCTTTTTTGTTGGTGCTCCTGCAATTGGATCCGGACTAGTTACAGCTGCGCTTTCCTTTTTGAATGCTAATACCTTGTCATCAAAACTCCAATTTGCATCAAGGATGCTTTTGAATGCTGAAATAGAGGAGGCAATATCTGGATCAGTATCATCCTTTTCCATCATTTCAATGAATTTCGATGTAGCAAGCCCGATAGTTGTTACACCAATCTTGAAACCTGACTTATTGATACTTCTAGCTATCCGTATTGCATGCATTCTTGTTGGCATATTCACACTACGACCAATCCATACCCAACATGTATCATTGTACTCGTCAAGTACGATAATGGCATTATCACTGTTAATATGTCCGACATCGAGGGGAATTGGACTGATTTCTCCTGAATCATCTTTTAGCATAAGCATGAATGCTTTCCTTGAGAGCTGCTTCATAATTGATGGGGCCTCCTTTCGCATATGATAGTCCCAACAGACCTTTTCCAATGGTTGTATAAAACCTATTCTTGGATGGACGAATGTTGTAATACAAGGTGTCGTAGAATTGAATCGCTCTTTCTATCACGTGAAAGTTGTAGAGGATATATCGATTTCACTATCAATTACAAGGATTGATTGAGTGTCTTCAATTCCATCAATCCTTCGTACCTTCTCGGTGATTATTTCTATGAGCGTTTCCATGTCGCGTCCACGTACTTCAGCAACAATATCATAAGGTCCAAAGACCTTGTGCGCCTCTTCAGTGACAGAGAGGCTTAGTAACTCTCTTAGTACATTTTCTTCCTTTCCAACCTTTGCTTTGATCAAAATGTACGCTTTTACCATTCTCTACACCAACGGCTTGATTCTGACTTTGCATTGAAGCGATAGATAACTCTTGCTCTTCACGTTGCATTCATTTAATTATAATAATTATTATTAGAATCATTATTATAATACATATGAAATTAGCTTATATGCAAGTATATTCAGTTTGCTCTTTGTTGATTCCTATGTTGGAGTAGGAAGCAATAAGCGCAAGACGTTGCAGTGGAAAACTCTCTGCATCGAGGTGACTACCGTGGGCAAAATTAAACTTAGTGCTGTACCCTGTCCTATATGTAAGAGTACAGTTGAAGAAATCACTGTTGAAGAAGAATCGATTACCGAATCCAAAAGAGTTCCGGTTCTTATACCAACGAAGTGTACGAATGGACATAATGTTATTCTATTTGTTGATCGGAAGTTTACAATCAGAGATGTTGAAGCAGCAGGCCAAGTCGTAGATGATGGCGGCTCAGAATCTGAAGATTCTGTTAAAAAAGCTATCAAGTGGATGGATGATTTCTAGGGGAGATTTGTTTGATACAAAGCGTATACTTAGTTAACGATAGTGGTGAAACTCTCGCCGCGATTCCGATAGGCGAATTTCAAATTGATGATGCACTCTTTGGTGGATTTCTTTCTGCTATTCAGATGTATAGTAAGAGAATATCTGGTAAAGATATCAAGGAGTTGACATTAGAAAGCTATCGGCTAATAATCTCAAAACTTGAACGAATTTTCCTGGTAACAATCCATGACCTCAAAGATAAGAATGCTGTGGCACTAAATACTGAGCTAAGCAAGCTAGTTGAGGGAACACTTGGTGATATTATTACAGATGAAACAGTCCAGTTGATCAAAGAAACTGCGACAAAGGTTTCGGGCAGTGGTGAACGCGCTACCGAATGGGCTTCGAAGATGTTATAGAGGTGTATAAAAAAAATGCAATTAGTTGTACAGTATGCTTCCGAAATAGTAACTGGTTTAGGTATTTTTATTGCTACGTTACTTTTAGGAAGATATACTTTGAATCGAATTAGTCAACTACCAGAAGAAGAAAAATCACTAGGAAAACCCCTATGGGTTGCAACCATTGGTATCCTTCTCTTGGGAGTTGCTTCAATAATTAATTATGTAGTTGCAATCGGATTTGCAGATTTTGAAATGTATTATTATTTGGCTGGTATAGGCGGGGGTGGATTTCTTGCTTATGCTGCAACTATGATTATGGGTTGGAAAAAAGGTCAAGCTCTGCCAATAGTGCTAACGATTGCACTCATGAGTGTTACATTGACTGAATATCTATTTGAAAGTATATTAGGTGCGTATTCTGAAACATTCATTCTAGTGTCCGCTGCGATATTGTTCGGTATACCCCTTGTTCTATTTAGTTACCTGACCATTAAGACAAAAAGGATTACAAGTTTTGGATTTGCAGTTATTGCTCTAACCTATCCACTCTTCTTGGTCATGACTACTTTCCCAGATCCAACGATTATTGCGATAGTACTCGCCATTAGAGTCTACGGACCTGCGCTACTAATTACAGCACTTGTCCTACCAGAAACTGGCATATCTGCAGAATTAATGGTATATGCTATGACTATAAGCTCTCTTTTCTATTTCCTGTCATACCTCTTGGTTTCACCAATTGTTGTTGATGTTGTTTTGTTAATGACAGTAACATTCATTGCAATTGCATCAGTTATTGGTATTGGAACATCTGCATATACCCTGACCCGGTGGAGAAACAGTAGAAATCAGGCAACCCTGACGATAGGAGTGTTCTTCTTTGTTGCTGGATTCTCCCTCTTGATTGTTGCATTGAATCACATTGAATTCATGAGTGGAGTAGATGCTGAGTATATTGCCCTATTCCTTGGAATACTTGCTCCGATGCTTCTCAATCTTAGTGCAATTGTAGCGCTAGACTGGAAAAGAATTCTCTTGCTCCCTGCTCTCATTATGGCTGCACCATTGATTCAGATTATAATCTATTGGCCACAGGGTGTTTTCCCTGATGATATTCCTATGCGAACTCCAGTGATGGCTATTACAGGAATACTTCAGACAGTCATTCCATTAGCTCTCTACGGTTTGCTTTGGTGGAGAATGCGGAAAGCTGATACTCCTGGTCGTAGTAGAGCTTTATTCCTTGCATTGGGAACTCTCCTGCTTATCCTTGGAACTGCAGGTGGATGGACAGTGACCATATTCGGTTCTCTTGCTATGTTGAGTGCTTACACCTCATGGTGGCTAGGTGTCACTGGAAGGGCAGACAAACTTCTTGGAACTGCTGCCGAATAGGTGAAACATCATGGCTGTGGAAGTACCAATTTTCAAGACGGTTCTCATTGGAAAGACCAATTTCAGCGTCAGATATAATGAGAATCGCTTTGAAGTCGATGGTACTACCTCCACACTAATGTTAATTACTGGAAGGGCAGACAAACTTGTTGGGTCTGCTGCTTAATAGGTGATAAATCATGGCTATGAGAGTACCAATTTTCAAGACGGTTCTCATTGGAGAAGGCGGTGTGGGAAAGACCAGTCTCGCCGTCAGATACACTGAGGACCGTTTTGAAGAAGACATGAAAATGACCATCGGGGTCAATTTCGCTAGTAAGAAGGTCGAAGTCGATGGTACTAAAGCCACACTAATGTTATGGGATCTTGGCGGGCAACCACGATTCCGTGACGTAATTGGTGACTATTTCAGAGGAGCCAGAATTGCAATTGCTGTTTTTGATGCTACACGGTTCTTTTCTCTCGAAAGACTTGAAGACTGGATTATTCGAGTAAAGGAAACCGCCCCCGAGTGCAAGTTCTTTTTTGTTGCAAACAAGATAGATGAGCGGCAGGAACAAATGGGTGTGTCGCAAGAAGATGGTCTAGCATTCGCACAAAAGTATAATGCTCCTTTGATGGAAGTATCTGCAAAAACTGGCGAAGGAGTCAATGAGATGTTCGAATCCGTGACTCGTATGCTACTTAATCCGTAGCTTTTATGCTTCATTCTTCGTGCCCACGGAGTATGAAAACCGGACCGGAGCGAACCTCCGGTCCACCTTTTCTTTTTTAGATTATTATCCTTCTAATAACTTGTATTAATTACACCCCCCTTTTTCTAAATCTCATTATTACTTCTTTTTAATCCAGACAACGAGTACAATAATGACAACTGCAGTTACTCCAATGCCTCCTATAAGAAGTTCAACTGGAATCATCGATGGGAGTGACCTAACAATCAGTCGGAATGTGTCTACCTGAGTGTTCCCTAAGCTGTCATTGACTTGCACTTCGAGGTTGTAGAGACCTGCGTCTAAGATTTCAGTATTGGAGATGACTCCGTTGTTATCGATTGCGAAGTTCTCTGTATTGTTAATCGACCATTGATCAATTCCTGAATAGTCTGTGGCGTTTAGATCATAATAGAATGGAGCTCTTGCATCTATCATTTGGTCGCTGATTGGTTGCACCCATTCAGGAGGAGCTGCGTCATAGTCAATGGCGTCACTCACTGAAACATTGTCTATTGCGGGACCTCCGTGGCTTAGGAAGTAGAAACGCTTGGATGTTGTGTGGAACGTATCTTTACCCTTTAGAATGAGGTCGCCATCCAGATACACATAAAATTGTCCTGACGGTTCACGTGTGACAATTATATTTCTCCATCCCTCCAAGGTATCAGTGAAGTATCTATCCAAATCTACGTGACCTGAATGAGAACTTCTTCCCAGTTTGATCTCATCAACAGTTGGATCTAGATAAAATACGACAGCATAACTTTCTCCAATAGTTCGTCTTGTGAGCCAATCATCATTGAAGATTTCTGATGCGAACAAAATGGTGAAATGGTTTTCATATTCTGGGACTTGAATGTCAACATCGAAGATCCAAGTACCATAAGCTACAGTACTGTTATGACCTGCATAACTCCATTCAACTCCAATATGACGTAAGGCACCTCCTACAGCCGTAGAGTTACCTGGTTGTAATGTATCCGGACTAACACTATGGTTTACAACAAATAGTTGCCAATCGCTGATATCCTCATCATCAAAATTGTCCGACCAAACTTCAGCTGCTGGAATCGCTCTGGATGTTGCTTCAGTTGAAATCGATACTGCAACATCTTGTGGACGTCCTATTGATGCAGCAGATAACATCACAATAACGACTACAATTGCAGTAATTTTCAGAAATGATTCCTTCACGCTTAATCCTCCATTAACCTCAAGGTGACTAACCGTAATCACAAGCATACTTGGCTTATCAATATAACGAGTTATTGAATAATTATCCCTAAAGTGTAAATATGACTTGCACTAAAGAAACAAGAATGAGAAATGAAAAACTATAGAGGACTGAGCCATATGCTCAGCCCACAGCTTTGTTGCCAAAAGTAACGTATCTGTGCTGATATTTATTTCATGGCAAACCTTGGACACTTATCCTTGGTTATACCAGGAGTGTCGCAGGGTTTTTGCATGCCTTCATAAAATTTGAAGCTATCAACACCACACGTATTATCGGCCGCATTAAATTCTGGACAGGTCATCAATACATTCTTCCAATTCGGTCTTTTAGTCCACGGTCCCAAACTACTAGTAGTCCGGCTTGGACTGTTATTCAAAAGTTTCCTATTATTACATATTAAGCTATTTCGGTTGATTGCTTTCTAGTGTAAGGGTTCGCCAGTTATAGTAGACCGCGCTTTTCAAGTACTTCTCTCAAGAGTGCAGGCTGGTCTGTGAAAATTCCGTCAACACCAAGATCCAAAAGTTGAATCATAGTTGTTTCATCATTGATTGTCCAGACGTGAACTGCAAGGTCTAATTCGTGTGCCTTTCTTACAAACTTCTTAGTGACAACCTTGAGTGGTCCTGACTTTATTGAAACCTGGAATGCTCGATATAGGATATTTTCAGCCTTGATTCGTGGTACGCCAATCTTGGTATTGAGTACGAAGTTCCTTACCTCGCCTGGGTGTGCACTAGTATGAACAGATGGCATCAGCTCTCTGAAACGCTCAAGTTGATTATTATGGAATGACCCAACCATTACGGAGTCTATTCGCTTCATGTGAGAGATTAACCGTGCAAGCTCCATTGGTGCTGATGGAACTGTATCCTTGATGTCAAGATTGAATATCATCTCTGGAAATCTTTCGAATGCTTCTTGAAGTGTGACTATCTTATGACCCTTATCTCTGAATGGGAAAGTGTCCCCATTATCTGGTGTGAAATTAGCCCCCAAGTCAATTTCCTTTAATTCTTTCAGTGTGTGGGATCTAATAGTCCCTTCCTTACCAGTTGTACGTTTCAAGTCCTCGTCATGAAAAAGAACAATCTCGTCATCCTTTGTTAAGTGGACATCAGATTCAAGAACATCAACACCAATCTCTACTGCGTTTTTCAGTGCAATCATGGTATTTTCAGGAGTATTCGCGGAATCTCCTCTATGCGCCATGATTAGTGGTCGACCAATGTCAAAGATCACTCTCTTCTCACTTCCCGAATTCGAATGCTACCTTGATTGCACATTTCTTTCCTTTGTGAGAAGCAACAGAGAATGCCGTCTTGTAATCATCGATACCATATCTGTGTGTTACAAGGCCCTCTAGAAGGGTAGGCTCTTCCATCATCATTTCGAATGCGAGTTCAAAAGAATCAATAGATCTGTCGTTGTGCTCTTCTAATCCATGCATCATCGAGCCGAGGACATCCACCTGTTTGTAAACTGCCAATATCCAGTCAGTCTTCTTTGTGACACCAAAGTCCATGCCTACTATCACAAGAGTTCCGTTATTCTTGATAAGATGCAGTGAATCATCTAATGTTGAATCAGAGGCAATACTGTCGTAGATGATATCTGGACCAGAGCCCCCATATAGGATTCTCTTTCCTAATACCGGTTTGAGAAGATGCCCATCAGTAATATCCGCAACCTTCTGATAGAGTGTATCCGTTTTCCTCTCAGAAATCACCTCATCAGCACCCAGCTGTCTTGCTACAGCCACTTGGAAAGGATAACGAGCTAAGACAATTATCTTACATTTTGAACCGAGTCCTCTGATTGCCCTTACAATCATGAGACCGATTATCCCTGCTCCAATAACAATAACTGTGTCGTCATCAGAAGGTAGTTTGCGTTTAACGGCATGGATAGCAACTGCGAGTGGTTCCGCAAGAAGTGCTACATCATCTGGAATACTATCCGGAACTTTCTGGAGCTGTCCCGCGAAAGTGACGAAATATTCGCTAAAACCTCCACTTCCAAACCCTCCGAACTTCAGCCGTCCTCCGTACTTCGCTTCAAGGGTAGAACCATCACCTATTCCAGCTATTGCTTGACAGGTTTCTGGTCGTCCGGCTTTACAACTTTCGCAATAATCAAAACCATAACACTCACACGATGCTACTGGAGAATGGCTCACTCGATCACCAATACTGAGTCCTTGAACTTCACTACCAATTTCTTCTACGATTCCTACGACTTCATGACCGAGTGGAAATGGGTTCTCTTTCCTCGCAAGAATACTAGCTGCATAAGAGATGTTTACCTCTATCTGGTGGATGTCTGATGCACATATGCCTGAAATGATGGGCCGCACCAGAACTTGTCTTGGATGTTTTATGCTTGGTTTTGGCCAGTCAGTCCGATACTTGATCATTGTATATTTGCTGGCCAATTTCATCTTCTTTCGGACAGCCTTGCTGATTTTAAGGTCGTACATTATCGCTTTCATAGAAACCACACACTGACGAACCAGAAATTGGCTAGAAGATTCAATCAGATATATCCATCGACAAAAAGAAGAGAGAAAGAGTTGGCGAATGTAATATATACAGGCGCGATATGGTTCTGGAATACATTTACATGAAAGGAGAATAGAGGTATGTCAACGGATCCCTATGAGCAACTCGCCGCGCGACTGGATAAGATTCCAAATAGTTTCACTGCAACCGAAGAGGGTACTCATCTAAGAGTCCTGAAATGGATTTTCAATCGTGAGGAGGCTGAACTAGCAAGCAAAATGAAGCTGCGCGGTGAAACTACTGACGAACTTGTAGCTCGGCTTGAAATCCCAATAGATGGCTTAGAAGACTTACTTGAAAAGATGGATGGAAAGGGACAGATTCGAGCCTGGACTTCAAGTACAGGAAGAAGATACGCCCTCTTGCCTATAGTTGTTGGTGTCTACGACGAACAAGTAAATCGAATGGACAAAGAGTTTGCTCAGATTATCGAGGATTACTTGGATACGAGTAGGTTCGAAGGATTGTGGGGCACTGAACCTGCTCTGTTCAAGGTGACTCCAATTAATCAAGCAATTAGCACTGATTTGGAGATTCATCCATACGAAATTGCTGAGCAATTGATTGAGAGTTCAAAGTCATGGGGCGTACGCGAATGTATCTGCAAAAAGCAGCAGGGTCTACTTGGAAACACATGTAAATATGGAGTCTCGAAATGCATCCAGCTTCATCCACGCAAGGAGAATGTGTTTGAAGAAACTGATCGGACCGAATCAATATCAAAAGAGGAAGCTCTTGAGATATTGCGTGAGGCTGAAGAAGCTGGACTTGTTCATTGCTCCATGAATACGCAAAAGGATCATTTCTACATCTGCAACTGTTGTACAGATTGTTGCCAGATTTTGAGGGGTCTCACTAAGTGGGAGCAACCTCATGCATTCGTTAGGTCAAACTTTCAGGCAGCTGTTGATGTTGATCTCTGCACGGGATGCGAAGCATGTTTGGACCGATGCCAATTTGGAGCATTGAGCATCTCGGAAGATGTCTGTGTAGTCAACACTGATCGTTGTATTGGATGTGGTGTCTGTTCAATGAGCTGCTCAGAGAACGCACTGCAACTGTTATCTCGTGATCTAGGAGAAATGGACACACCACCTGAGTCTTTGATGGAATGGGGAATGGCCAAAGCCTTCTCGAGAGGTGTGGATCCTTCTGACCTGGTTTAGAGTGCAGAGTCATTAGAATACTAAAAGAAATGGAAGGGAGCGCCTTCGCGCTCCTCATATTCGTATTAATCCACACCGCATTTCTTCTTCAAGAGCTCCCAGTCATGAGTCACCTGCTCCTGGATACTCTTTCTGAAGTCTTCCCATTCTGGTTTGAAGAGGTGTTTGAACTGGCCTTGAGTCTTGAAGTACTCATCAACAGGCTTCAGTTCCTTTAACCTCTTACTTGGACCTGACATGATCCATTCTTCACCATTGATTACTTCGTACAGTGGGTGAAGTCCGGTTTCAACAGCCAGCTTGGAAAGGGACATACTCTCTCCAGTTGCTGATCGCCATCCTCTGGGGCATGGGGAGAATGCATGAATGAATGCAGGTCCTTCTACCTCCAGAGCCTTCCTGAACTTTGCGATGAAATCACGGTAGTTGTAGGGCTCTGATGTGGCAACATAGGGTATCCTGTGAGCAGCAATAATCTCTGCGAGAGGTTTCTTACGCTCTAACTTACCCGGTATCACTTTACCTGCCCAGGAAGTTGTTGTTTCCTGTCCAGGGAATGTTCCCCCAGATCTCTGAATACCTGTGTTCTGGTACGCACCATTATCATAGCACATGTAGACCATGTCATGACCGCGCTCCATTGCTCCACTGATTGCTCCAAATCCGATATCGAATGAAGAACCATCTCCTCCGATAGCAATCACATCAACATGCTCATGCTCGTAGCGTCCCTTTGAATGCATAATCTTGGTCGCCTCAATAACTCCAGAAGCAACTGCTGCTGCGTTCTCGAAGGCCACGTGGATCCATGGTATTTTCCATGCCGTATAGGGATAGATAGTAGTAGCAACCTCAAGACAACCTGTGTTTTCACATACGATGGTAGGACCTCTTAGAGCCATTCCCATCAGCTTGACGATTGTTGGCGCAGCGCATCCGGCGCACATTCGGTGGCCGGAAGTCAAAATAGGTTCTACCTTAAGCATGTCTTTGATTGATACTGCTGGTTTATCTGCTGTCATTATTTGCGGACCCCCAGTGTTTCATACTTTGGAGCTTTACCTGCTTTGAGGTACTCCTTTGTTTTCTCGATACCCTCAACAAAGGTTGTTGGGGGCACATCACGGCCTCCGAGTCCGACAACAAAGTCGAGAATCATTGGTCGCTCTTTGGATTCGTATAGAGCAGTTCTAACTTCCATAGCCAGAGGATGAGCGGCTGCACCGAAGGACATAGCCTTCTCGAAGATAGCTATTGCCTTAGCATTTCCAACAGCCTTGGCTATCGCCTCTGCTGGGAATGGACGGAACATCTTGAGCCGGATAACACCGACTTTTTCGCCCTTCTCTCTAAGAACATCGGCGACGACCTTGGCAGTTCCTCCCATAGTGCTCATTGCAATTATGATGATGTCTGCATCTTCGGTCTTGTAGGCTTCAAATTGGCCGTACTTGCGCCCTGTGATCTTCTCGAACTCTGCCTCTATTTCCTTGAACACCTTGGGTACTCTGTTTATAGCTCTGTCCTGCTGCTCCTTGAATTCAAAGTAGTAGTCAGTCAGGGCTAAGGGTCCCATTGTGAGCGGATTGTTGGGGTCAAGAGGGTCAACTGGAGTTCTAAATCCAACGAACTTCTCCACCTCATCGTCAGGGAGCATCTCTACTCGCTCGACGTTATGGCTTAGAATGAAGCCGTCAATTCCCACCATTACTGGTAGGAGTATATCATGATGCTCTGCCAATCTGAACGCCATCAGTGTAGTATCATAGGCTTCCTGGCAGCTCTGACAGTAGAGTTGAATGAACCCACTATCTCGCATTCCCATTCCGTCACTATGATCATTGTGAATGTTGATTGGTCCTGAGAGTGCTCTGTTTGCAACTGTGAAAACAATTGGCATCCTCATTGATGCTGCAACGTACAGAATTTCCCACATTAGGGCAAGTCCTGCAGAAGCAGAAGCTGTAGCAACTCTTCCTCCGACTGCCGATGCTCCCACACAAGCCGACATTGCAGAGTGTTCAGACTCTACGGGAATGACTGCTGCATTGATTTCACCATCAGCTGCGAAGCGTTGGTAGTCTTCGACGATAATCGTCTGAGGAGTAATCGGGTAAGCTGCGAGAACATCCAAGTTTGCCTGCCTGAGTGCATGTGCAATGGCTGAATCGCCTGTTAGACCCTCAATTTTGATCTTGTCTTTTGATATGGTCATTTGCAATCACTCCTTCTCCATGTGAATACTCTGGGTGGGACATTCGGCGGCACAGATACCGCAACCTTTGCAGTACTCGTAGTTGAATTCGTAAGAGTACTTTCCATCCTTCTCAGTCAAAATCACTGACATGTCCGGACAGAATATCCAACAACGTCCACAAGTACCGTTCTTTATCCAGAGACAAGCCTCGGGGTTATGGATCGGCTTTTCAGCGCGCCAACCACCAGTCTTGTACTTCTCTGCATTACCGGGTTCAAGGATGTTACCGGCCATCGGGATTTCATTGAATTTTTCACTCATCCGATTTGAGCCTCCTTAACAGCTCTCTCTATTGCTACCTTGTTCAAATCTCCAACCTTGCCAGGATAACGATTGAGGACTTCTCCAATAACTGTGTCAATATCCACTACACCTGTGGCATGAACTGCAGCGGCCATGGTTGGCATATTGTAAAATGGACGTCCCATGACTTCCATGGCTATAGTGCTTGCATCAACTGTGACCACCTTTCCACCCTTGAAACCAAATCGGTCTCGGATGTCTTTCGGGTCACTTTCTGTGTTGAGTACTAGAGTTCCCTCAGTCTTCAATCCCTCGGCTGGATTCAAAACGTCAAGTAAGGTGGGGTCGATACAGACCACAACATCCGGTATGTACACTTGGGCGTACACTTGGATGGGTTCCTTACTGATTCTCAAAAACGCTCTTACCGGGGCTCCAGTTCTTTCAGGCCCAAACTCGGGGAAAGCCTGGATATAGTTACCCTCTGCAAGAGCGGCTTTGCCTAGCATTTGATTGGAAGTTACGACTCCTTGTCCGCCCCTTCCATGCCAGCGAAATGCAGTAATTCCTTTTGCAAAGTCCATACTCATTGTCAATATCACCTACAGGGTGAATTCAACGCTTGCAGCCTGTGAGATACTTATGTATTTACTGGCGTGGTCATCGAGAACATCGAATCTATTCTTCACAATAGCGAACCAGAGTTGCCCCAGGAAACCCCCGCCTTGACCGCCTCGTCCATGCCACCATACCTCAATTGTGTATCAATTGTTATCTATCTCTTTTTCACAAAGATTGCGACAGCTAAGATGACTACTACTCCTGAAATCCCTACTGTGAGTAACATCGAATCCAAGGGTATGGCATCACTAGCTGTTGTGGTTGTTGAAGTTTCGTTTTCACAGGCACAGGGTCCAACGAGCCAAGGATAGATCCAGATGTCCGGAGCTGCCATAGGAAGAAGATCGCTATTCTCAGCATCTCCCTCAATCGAGTATGGCACGTCAACTATACTGTCATTATTAGCATCAGGAGAAATCCAATCATCCCAGTAATTCGCATCGATGAAGTTGTTTGCTCCATCATCGGTAGCTTGGCATGTTTCACCGTTCATGAAGAAATAATTGTTTTGAACTACATTGTCATCGGCATTTGCAGTAAATTCCAGACCCCATCTCGAGTTATTCGCAATGACATTCCTAGTAACAAGATTGTTTGACCCGCTAAATCCAGTATGATATGAATGGTAGAACCTTATTCCAATCTTCTCATTGTTTGTCAGGTCGTTCTTTGAGATTGTGTTATTCTCTGTTCCAACTGAAATAGCATACACAACATTCGATATCTCATTATGTGTAATTGTACAGTTGCCTTCTGATATCAAAATACCAGCGATGCAATCTGTGATATTGTTGTAGATGATATGATGAGACCCTGATTCCACATCGATTCCATTGAGAGTGTTGCTGTAGACATCATTATTATCTACAGTGCACCCATCTGCTTCAAAGAGCCGAATTCCACTCGGACTATTTTCAAACACAGTATTTCCAATAATTGCAACATTGTGACTGATCGTAGAACCATAGGGATTACCGATATGAATTCCATATTTCCGATTATCATAGACTATGTTATCTTTCACTGTGACATTCAAAGAGCCATCTTCTACAATTATGCCTCCGAACTCACTATCAAGGACTTCGTTACCTTGGATAGTAAAGTCCTCAACGGTGACAACATGGATACCGGCCGCGGCTCTTCGCACATAGTTATCTTTGATGACCCCGTTCGCAGAATCGATTATGGCAATGCCACACCAAACCCATGAGATACCATCCAGTTGGTTATCAATGAATTCGAAATGCAAGTCTGAGTTCTCTACTCTTAGCATATGTTCGGCCGCTGAAATGCTGTAGCCTGTAATTATGATTGGGTTTCCAGGAGACCCATCGCCTTGCCAACCCTCACTAGAAGTTTGAGATAGGAAATCCGCATTTCCATCGATATGGATTGGATCGTGAAGGGTGTATGTTTGTGTGATTGCAGCAGGTTCTATAGTTCCGAGTTCCGGAGTTCCTGAGAGTCTTGAAGAATTAAGCATGAGCAATGAAAGCACTGTAATGATGAGTAGTAAATTCAATCCCTTTCGACGCAATGTCATTCGCACCAACCTATAGTAGAATGAATCTATCTTTTCAAAAATCGATTAATTAAGTTCGTATCGTAGCAACCTACTAGAAATCAAGGTAATTTCTTGATGATGATGATTACTAAGAGGAAGATTACAACGGTAACTCCAGATGCGAGCATTACAAGCTCAGTCCCAATACCTCCAAGGATGAAGGACATCACTGACACTACAACTTCATCACTTGCTACATTTCCCGCACCATCTATCACATTGATAATGATGACCTGAGTTCCAGTAGCTAAACCATCCAATGAAAATGTAATTACATTGCCATTCCAGATTCCACTGTCTACTATGATATTGTTCAAAGAAATTCCATAACTGAAATGAAACCTATCACTCGGTAACCAAGTTATTGTATTTCCGTCAATATCGACTTCTATTAATAGATCTGATACATCATTTATTATTGGTCTTACTGAATCAGTCAATTGAGTAGCAAAAGTGTCAATTGAATTTCCTGAACCAGGAATCGTATAGTTTTCTGTAGTGTTGTAATCTGACCATTCATTACCAAACCTAATACCATCTGTGAACGTAGTATTCACTCCATTATCCTGCGCGTTCTGAAATGAGTTCCAACCAATATAATTTCCAGCTATCGTATTATTTTCACTATATATCGACAAATACATACCTTGTTGGCCGTTAGAATAAATGGAGCTTCCGATGATATTGCAGAAATCTGAAGTAATGATCATCACTCCTAAATTGTTACCGAAAATACTGCAATTAGCAATCGTGATGTCGTCTGAAGAATCTATCATGATTCCATTGTAGGCATCATATACAATGCTATTGATGATTGAACAGTCAGTTGATCCTCGAATCTCAATGGCAGCATCTCCTCCGCGTACATAGCAGTTCTCGATTATTCCATGGTCAACCCGAAACAAACGAATGGACGATGTTTCTCCATGAAACTCAGAGTCACGGATAACGAAAAATGCTGTTGTATCATAGATGTTAACACAGTTGGATGCATTGATTGTCTTGCCCTCGATAATGTATGGATCATTTCTTGTTCCCACACCCGCACTACTGTGTTCAGCCAGTTCTATATTATTAGAAATAATAATTTGTGAGTCTGTTTGACTTGTATTGAATATCCGAGTTGGTCCTCTAGGTTCATCAACCAAAGAATGTGCTGGGTCTCTAACACTCACTACCGTTACAAGAAGTGACAGTACAATTAAGAATGCCAGCAGTTTACCTTTCACTCATCCATGCTCCGTAGAATTCTTCCTAGAGGAATAATCAATTCATTGATTGAATCCTCTTGAAGCTTACCAATCGGACAATGCAATGCGCTTTCACGATATTCACTCTGGTGGGAGTACTATGATCTGGATACTTGTTACAGGTCTATTGTCTTCTGGGTCTGAAGCATCAAATGTGTCAAAGGTCATCTCATACGTGAACTTCTTCTCTCCAAGTTTGAGTTCGTGAGCCACTCGGACTGCAAGACCGATGCCCTTGAATCCAAAGCCACGGATTGCGACCATTCTCTGCTCTTCCTTCACAAGATTCCGAAGTGTTCCCACAATCTTAGGTATAAAGATCCTACCTGCTTTATGAGAGATTTCAAGGAGAACATACTCACTTGTTGGAAAGACCTCAATATCTGATTCAATTGCGATGGAGATGATGTCCTCTCCAATCTTCAATTGTTCAGGTATTCGTTCTCTAAGTGACATGAACAAATCATTGCGTGGCCTACTAATCAACTTGATGTTTGGAAGGAAGTACACAACTCAATGCTAATATGTGAAGCAGAATAAATCCGTTTGAGGTTGCAGTCTATGGAGAGAAATCAGGCAATTGGACTTTCAGTCATTGTAATCGTCGTAGTATCACTTGGATTCATCGCAGTATGGAATCCAGCTCCCCCTCCTGATGTGAGAATCGGCTATCTTTCCAAAGATCTGCATCAGCTTGCTTTACGTGTAGCTCTAGTGAATGGGCTATTCGAACGAGAAGGCATCACTGTTGAACTTGTTGAATTTGGTAATGGTGCATATGAGATGGACGGTTTCTTAACCGGTGAAATCGATATGGGTTATCTCGGTGCCGCACCAGCACTTGTGAAGCGTATCAACCAAGATATTCTTGTCACGATATTAGCAGCAGTAAACTTGGAAGGCTCTACAATCATGGTTTCAAAAACAGAGTATGATGCTGGCCATGTAACAACGGTAGCTGATCTGGTTGGGAAAGGAGTACATACTCCAGGTCCTGCTACAGTCCAGAACTACCTTCTCCGGTTGGCTTTGAACCAATCTGGTCTTTCATTCAGCAATATTACCGCGTACACTACTATTCCAGCTGCAATGGCTGACTCGCTCACTGCTAGCGACCCTGCTTTCATAGTTTGGGAACCTTACAATGCATTAGCTGAGTATGAAGGAAAAGCTGTACCTCTAATTCAATCCGGTGATATCTGGCCAAATCATCCTTGTTGTGTGGTTGCATCTGAAAATAGCTTCCTTGCAAGTCACCCAGACATTGTACAGAAGGTCATTGATATTCATGCTGAAGCGGAAGAGTGGATTGTAAACAATCCTACTGAAGCAATTGCAATTGCTGTAGAATGGCTGGAAATGGATTTGACTCCTGTGACTACTGCTTTCAACAATATCATCTATGATTACAACTTGAATCGAACTGGTATTGAAATGTATCTTGATTTTCTGATCCATGAAAATCAGCTCTTAGCTGATAAAATCCAGTTGAATACATCAGCATTTCTGGACGGATTTCTCAACACTACTTTCATTGATAGCATACCATAGTGTTGTAAACAGCTGCGCAAATCTTGGACGAACTTGGACATCAATGAAATCAACACTTGAGTAAAGACCATTCTTGTATGAGCTTATTAGCTCCCCGCAAGACCATATGCCGAACCTGAATGTTGATCAACAAGGCCTACAGGTATGAACTGGACCCCAACAACATCCAGAGGTCGCACCTTGCTCAACATGCAGGAGTAGCTCGTTTTGCCTACAACTGGGGTCTCGAACAA
>SDBU01000576.1_pt1 | contig 51387 bp, 36 predicted proteins | sample 2277071 | NCBI WGS metagenome assembly SDBU01 (sample SAMN10397929, study PRJNA504765) | marine sediment metagenome | isolation source: marine sediment core GS08_GC12, 126 cmbsf | place: Arctic Ocean: Gakkel Ridge, Loki's castle | collected 2008
AAACATTATCAGTCAACCCGCCCAAACTTTGCCTGCGGCAAAAATTGTGGTGGGCGAGCCCTCCCAAACTGAACAACCCACAGAGACCGAGGCTCCGCTGCAGGCATATATTGGCGAAACAATGCCCCAAACTTCAAAACGCTTGCTAATTTTCCTAATTGCTGGTATTATTGCCATTGGTTCTGCAGTGATTGTTCTATTGATCAAAAAACTGAACGCGGAGGTGTAAGGAATGAATATTTTAATGATTGTGAAAAGCCTCGACATTGGGGAAGACGCACAAAAAGCAATCAAACAAGTCTATGCTGCGTCTGATGGTTTAAAAAATGCAGTCGCAATAACTCTTTCGCGTGATGTGCTTACCGAGATAGAAAACTGCCAACGGGTGCTTAATGCTGTTAACGTATTGCTTAATCATACAACCTTTGCGCCACTTGAATGGCGACTATTTCCCATCGGCGCAAGTTTTGGAGTGTTGGGATTATGCCTTGCTCCTAAGGACGACGAAAACCTTTCAGTGCTCATAGAGAACCTGAATGGAGCTAAAGCCGTAACCTCTTCAGAGGTAACGGTGACATTAACAAAGCAAATATAATGTTCTGATTATTGCAACATAAAAAGCGACGTAGGATTCTACGCCGCTTTTTTCTTAATTTACTACGGAAGCTATACTAATACTCTAAAAATTTGATTTTTAGGGGATTTTTGTTTAAGATGAAAGCATAAGATAAAAATCTATGAGTGGACATTCCCATGCGAAAACAGTTAAAAGGGTTAAGGATGCCAATGATGCCAAAAGAAGCAAGATATTCTCGAAGATGGCGAGGTTGATTTCAATTGCCGCTAAACAAGGCAGTGACCCGGAAAGCAACTCCAAGCTAAAGCAAGCGCTAGAACAAACCAAAAAGTTCAACATGCCGAAAGACAACATAGACAGAGCGATTAAAAAGGGTTCTGGTAAAGCAGGCGAAGGAGAGCAATTAGAAGAAGTGTCTTACGAAGCCCTGGGACCGGGTGGGGTCAGTATAATTCTAGAAGGCATCACGGATAATAAAAATAGGACATTGTTGGAAGTTAGGCAAATCCTGCAGAAACACAATAGCAAACTGGCTGATGAGGGTTCTTTGAAATGGGCTTTTGGCCAAAAGGGAGTAATTACTATTCAAGTAATTTCTGATGAGCGCACCACTAACCGAGAAAACTTGGAACTAAGCGCTATTGAAGCCGGGGCTGAAGATATTAAATGGCGCGAAGACGAGGACGAAGAATATTTAGAAATCACTACCCAGCCGGAAAAACTAGAACAAACCAAACAGACACTGGAAAAACAAGGAGTCAAGATTGAAGCAACCTCGCTTGACTGGGTGGCTAAAGAAGAAATTGAGGTTGAGCCAAAAGCAAGAGATGCTTGTCGAAGATTATTTAATGATTTAGATGACCATGAAGCAATTCAAGCAATTTATTCAAACCTAAAAATATGATTATTTGCGGAATCGATCCAGGCACAGCTGCCACTGGCTGGGGAATAATTAGGAAACAAGATAAACAATTAACCTGCTTAGATTACGGTGTTATTGCCACCAGCGCTGGGACAGAGCAAGGCGAGAGATTGAAGATAATAAATAATGAGCTGGCTAAATTATTAAAAAAACACCAACCTGATTTAATGGCCGTTGAAACGGTCTTTTTTTTCAAAAACCTAAAAACAGCTATGCCTGTTTCTGAAGCTAGAGGAGTTATTTTACTGGCAGCTGCCAAAAAAAAGATAAAAATGCAACAGATAAGTCCTTTGCAGGTTAAAATGACTGTTTGTAACTATGGCCGGGCAGAAAAAAAGCAGGTTCAACGAATGGTTCAAAAAATCTTAAACTTAAAAGAATTGCCCAAGCCAGACGATGCTGCTGATGCTTTAGCTGTGGCTATATGTTCTGCCCGTTCTAGTAAATAATCCTGCGTCAGAGCAGAATTAATATCTGTGGATAAAAAACTTCTAATAGGGTTGACAGAATTCTTGATATAAGTACAATTTTGGATATGACATTAGAAAAGGTCAGCACCCTATTTTAACCCTGCAAAACTCTCTGGTTTTGCGGTAAGCATCCTTATGATGTTAGAAGATATTCTCGCTCAAGACCTAGATATGCTCGATGAAGACGAAGATGAAGTGGATGAAAATGAAGAAAAGGAAGACGACGACGAAGAAGATTTATAACCAAAGATTAAAATTGCAAAGCCGAGCCATGCGCTCGGTTTTGCTTTAGGGAAAAAATCAAGTATAGTGAAAACATGGCGAAACGAAAACAACAAAGAAGAATCTTTAAAAAAAAGAAGTTGTCAACAAAGATAATTCTGTGGACCTTAGCTGTTATTATCGTTGGCGTTTTTCTTTTAGGTCTGGCTGTTTTTGCCTGGTTTTTCAAAGACCTGCCTAGACCAGAAAGGTTTGCTGAAGGCATTTTTGCTGAAAGCACCAAGATTTACGATAAAACAGGCGAAATCCTTTTATACGAAGTAGCTGGCGAGGAAAAAAGAACAATCGTCCCTTTGGAACAGATGCCCGACCATCTTAAATGGGCGGTTATGACAGCTGAAGACAGAAACTTTTATGAACACAAGGGACTTGATTTCAGAGCTATTTTAAGAGCGATTATTTATGATTTGAAAATCGGCGCGCCAGCCCAAGGCGCTTCAACTATTTCCCAGCAATTAATCCGTTCTTACTTCCTCACCCAGCATAAAACGATTAAAAGAAAAACTCGGGAAATAATTCTCGCTCTGGAAATGGAAAGAAGGTATTCTAAAGAGCAGATTTTTGAATGGTATTTAAACCTGATTCCCTTTGGCAGCAATCTCTACGGTGTGGAAGCAGTCAGCCAAACATTCTTTGCCAAGCCGGTTGCCGAAATCTCCTTAGCCGAGGCAGCTGTTTTAGCCGGCTTAATCAGAGCGCCTTCCCGGCTCTCTCCTTACGGCTCCCAACTGGAAGAACTATTTAACATTCAAAAATATATCCTAACAATCATGGCCAAAGAGGGCTTTATTACCAAAGAAGAGAGCGAAGCTGCTAAAACAGAAAAGATTGTCTTTTCTGAAATACAACACACAATCAAAGCGCCTCATTTTGTTCTTTTTGTTAAAGACTATTTAGAGAAAAAATACGGCAAAAAGTTTTTGGAAAGAGCCGGCTTAAAAGTGATTACCACTCTGGATGCCGACTTGCAGCGATACGCTGAAGACCTGGTTAAAACAAAAATTGACTGGCTGACTGTTTACCAAGCGCACAACGGCGGCCTGGTCAGCATTAATCCTAAAAACGGCCACCTCCTGGTAATGGTTGGTTCCAAAGACTATTTCGGCGACTCTTTCCCAGAAAACTGCAGTTCAGGCCTTGATTGTCAATTTGACCCTAAAGTTAATGTTACTTTGCGGGCGCGCCAGCCCGGCTCTGCTTTCAAACCCTTTGCTTATGCCGTTGCTTTTAAAAAAGGCTTTTTGCCGAAAACCCTGCTCTGGGATGTTTTAACTGAATTCAATCCTGATTGTCCGCCAGACGGCAGCTTAGAAAAAGACCAGTTTGCAGATATTTGCTACCATCCCAAAAACTACAGCGGGCTCTTCAAGGGCTTGCTGACTCTCAGAGAAGCTCTCGCCCAGTCAAGAAACCTGCCTGCAGTCAAGGTGCTCTATTTAGCAGGCCTGACAGAAACGCTAAACTTAGCTAAATCTTTTGGCATCACCACATTAACCAATACCCAAGACTATGGTTTATCACTAGTCTTGGGTGGCGGCGAAGTTAAGCTTTTGGAAATGGTTTCCGCTTATAGTATTTTTGCTAATGAAGGGCTCAGAACGCCTTTAACCTTTATCAAAAGCATTGAGGATAAATCAGGCAATATCCTTGAGCAAGCTAAAACTAATCCAATCAAAATACTTTCTTCGCAGATTGCCCGTCAGCTCAATAGTATTTTATCAGACAATGCAGCGCGCAGTCCGGTCTTTGGTTGGAACTCACCACTTTACATCAACGGTTATCAGGTGGCAGCTAAAACAGGCACTACCCAAAGATACAACGATGCCTGGACAATCGGCTATACGCCCGGCTTAGTCACAGGCGTCTGGGTGGGCAATAATGACAATTCTGAAATGACTAAATCAGGCTCTGTCTTGGCTGGTCCAATCTGGCACGACTTTATGGTCTACGCCTTATCCAAATTCCCCAAAGAAAACTTTATTGAGCCAAAAATTCTCTCCTCGGAAAAACCAATGCTCAACGGCCTGGAGCCAGAAGGACAAGCCTATTCTATTCTTCATTTTGTTAATAAAAAAGACCCTGTAGGAGAAATACCAACGAATCCCGGCAAAGACCCCCAATACTTTAACTGGGAATACAGCATCAAAAATTTCTTGGGGATACCTTAGATAATTAAAATGAGCAAGTTCTTAATCTAAAAAGCCGTCTTTGTGACGGCTTGTTTTTTTGAAATAAAACCATTTCTAGGTAGCTTTGATCGGCATTAGAATATATAGATAACTAGTGTCGCCGACTGGCTTGAGCACACCCGGGCCCTCAGTTCCAGAAAGTTCTAGAATAACTTCTGAGCTTCTTAGTTTGGTTAGCCCGTCAGCCAGAAACTTGTAATTAAAGGAAACTTCCAGTTCATCGCCCTCTATTTGACAGATACTAAAGGACTTATTACTGCCTCTTTCAGCGCTTTGAGAAAATATTTTCAACTTGCCTTCTTCGGGCAAGGTTTTTAATTTAACTTCGGCAACCTTGCCACTAAAAAGACCAGCTTTCTTAATTTGGCTTTCAAGCTCTTCTTTTTTTATAGTAATCGTAGTTGTGTGTTTCTTGGGGATAATCTCTTGATAATTTGGGTACTGACCATCAATTAAACGAGATAAAACCTGAATTCTGCAATGATTAGCTTCTTCATTAAAGAATTCAAATAAGGCTTGATTTGTTGAGGGATAGATAACAACCTTGCCTTGTTGTTCTTGGCTGGCAACATTCAGTAATTCTCTGGCTGTGCCCTGTGGTAAGATGAAGGAAATCTCTTTAGATACTTCTTCTTCTAATTCAATTGTTTTCTCAGCAAGACGAAAACTATCTGTACCGACTATTTTCAAAGTTTTCTTTTTTAAATTGAAAAAGACACCGGAAATCTCTGGTCTGACTTGAGAAATAGCCGGCACATCGGTAATTTGCTGTAAGGCGCTGGCCAGTTTACTAACAGACAAAGTAAACGAGTTTTCCTTTTCTAATTTAGGAATAATTGGAAAATCCTCTGGGTTTTGACCTTGGAGTTGTGTTCTTTGATTTTCAGTAATTAAAACCAGGTTTTGATTTTCTTCTTCAAGTTTAATCTTTTCTGCTGAAATTAAACTAACTAAATTAGATAAAAAAGTAGCCGGCACCATTAATGTTTTACTATTATCAATTTTTGCTAAAATCCACCAACGAATAGTTGTTTCTAAATTAGTAGTAGTTAGTTCTAAAAAGTTTCCTTCAGTTTTTATTAAAACATTCTGAAGGGCAGGTAAAGTAGTTATTTTTCTGGTTACCCTTTCTAAAACACTAAGAGCTTTTTTGAATTTTTCTGTTAAGATTTCCACAGTCATAATTTTAATTAATTATAATTATAATAATATATTATTTTATTTATTATTGTTATTAAGGCAAGTAATTTTGGGGAAAACCCTGTTTTTTTTTACTATAGCAAGCTTAATATTTTTCTTTGCTTGTTGAAATTATGTGGATATTTCTGGATAGGTTTTAGGGTCTAAAAATCATCCTCATTTTATCCCTATTTTCTCCCCTTAAAATTCACTATATAATCTTTGTTTAATTAAGTTCATTTCAGTGAACATAGTAGTGTCTTCTTCTAGTTGTTTTTTTATCTTTTTACAGGCATAAATAGCAGTAGTATGGTCTTTACCGTTAAACCTCCTGCCAATTGAAGGATACGACTCACTTAACTCATTTCTTAAAAGATACATTGCTATTTGGCGCGGTTTAACTATCTCTTTTCTTCGGGTGGCTAATAAAAGGTCTTCTTTGTTTAAATCATAGAAATTAGCCACTGTCTTAAGAATATGTTTAAAATTAGTCGCCTTTTTCGGCGAAACAATTAAGTTTCTTAAGAGTTTTTTAACTGCTTCAACATCAGGCGTTACCTGATTGATTTTTTGAAAAACAATTACCCTATTTAAAGCTCCTTCCATTTCTCTAATGTTTCTTTGAATGTTTGAAGCGATAAATTCCAAAACATCATCTTTGAGCTGAATGTCTTTTTCTTCACATTTCGTTTTTAAAATAGCTAGCCGGGTTTCTAAATCAGGCGAGCCAATGTCGGCAATCATCCCTCCCTCAAAACGGGAGCGCAACCGTTCTTCAATAGCTGGGATAGTATTGGGAGGCCGGTCAGAAGACAAGATAATTTGTTTCTGGCGCTGGTAAAGCGCATTAAAGATGTGAAAGAACTCTTCCTGGGTTTTTTCCTTGCCGGCAAAGAACTGGACATCATCAATAATTAAAATATCTATCTTGCCAGATTCTTTTTTTAGGTTTTCAATGGTTTGGTTTTTAATTGCCTCGACAATACTAGAAATGAATCTTTCCGAGGTGGTGTATTTTACCACCTTTTCTTGGAAAAGACTAACAATGCGGTTGCCGGTTGCTTGTAAAAGATGGGTCTTGCCCAGGCCTACTCCGCCATAGATGAACATTGGGTTGTAAGCTTGACCTGGTTTTTCAGAAACAGCCCAAGCAGTAGCATGGGCTAATTCATTAAAACTGCCGACAATAAAGTTTTCAAAGAGATAGCGGGGATTTAAATTAGTCTTTTGATTTAATTTCAATTCTTGGAATTGCAGTTGCGGTTCAATTATTTCTGGCGCTAGAGTAGGCCTTTCTCTTTTCATAAGAGGAGGTTCCTCTGATTGGACAGTAAAATTAACTACTCTAATATTCTTGTCCAGCGAACGCAGAACTTTTAAAATTTGCACTTGGTATTTATTGCAAAGCCATTCTTGAGCAAAGGAGTTGGATACAGAAACAATAATTTCCCCTTTGGTTTGAGAAGTGATTTTGGTATTGCGAAACCAAGTAGCAAAGTTGGCTTTAGAAACATTGAATTGAATTTGAGCCAAAACAGATTGCCACAATTCTTCGTTAGTCATGGATGAGGATAATGAAATGATAATTTATTATCAACTTTTCTCAATCATAAAGCAAGTCATCAATAAAATCAACTAAAAACAACCTTCTGTTTAAAAGCTGTGGAAAATCTGTTCAAAATGGGGAGAAAGTCAGGCTAAAGGCTTTGCTTTTTAAATTATTCTGCTATACTAGATAATATTATGAGTATTACTTACAAACCAAAAAAGAGAAAAAGGAAAAGAACCCATGGCTTTTTGACAAGAATGAAAACCCAAGATGGCCGAAAGGTTCTTAGTCGAAGACGAGCTAAAAAAAGAAAGAAGTTGACAGTTTAAAATGTTAGCCAAAGCCAATCGTCTTAAAAAGAAAAAGGATTTTGAAAGAATAGCTAAACAAGGCAGGACTGTCGCCAGCAGTTTTTTAGTTTTGAAGTTTTTGCCAAATGATTTAACAGAGAGCCGAGTTGGCTTTGTCTGTAGTAAAAAGGTTTCTAATAAAGCAGTGGTCAGAAACAGAATTAAAAGACGTTTAAGAGAATCAATTAGGGCTCATTTAACTGATTTAAAGCCGGGCTATGATTTGGTTTTTTTTAGCAAGCAAGCTATCGCCCAGGAAGATTTTGAAAGCATTAGTAAAGAAGCAGTCAGTTTATTAAAAAAAGCCAATCTTTTGTGATTAAAATAATACTAGAAAAATTAATAAAGGTTTATCAGAAACTTATCTCGCCTTTTTTGGGTCAGCATTGTTGTTTTTATCCGAGCTGCTCCCATTATGCTTTAATGGCTCTTGAGAAGCATGGCGCTGCCAAGGGTTCGCTGCTTGCTTGTTGGAGAGTTTTAAGATGCAATCCTTGGAGCAGAGGAGGCGTTGACATACCATGAACTTTTTCATCCGATTCTTCTACATCATTCTATACCAGCCATTGCTTAATGGGCTTGTTTTGCTTTACATTTATCTGCCTGGCAACGATCTAGGCATTGCTGTTATTGTTCTGACTCTTTTAATCAAGCTGGTCCTCCATCCGTTTTCTCTCAAAGGGCTTCGTTCCCAGCAGGCAATGACCCGGCTGCAGCCGCAGATTAAAGAACTGCAGAATAAGTATAAAGAGGATAAGGCAGCTCAAAGCAAGGCATTAATGGAGCTTTACAAAAGAGAAAAAATCAGTCCTTTTTCCGGCTGTTTGCCTTTGTTGCTTCAACTGCCCATTATCATTGCTTTGTACCAGGTTTTCTTAAAAGGCCTTACTCCAGAATCATTAAACTCTGCCCTCTATAGTTTTGTGCCTAACCCAGGCGCCATTCCTTTTACCTTTTTTGGTCTTAATCTTGAACAAGGCAGTTTTGTCATTGTTGTTGCCCTGATTGCCGGGGTTGCCCAATTCTTCCAAGCCAAACTTATTGCTGCTAAACAGCCCAAGAAAAAAACAGGCCAGAAAGATTTCTCTTCAATGATGCAGTCGCAGATGCTTTACTTTTTTCCTTTGCTGACTATTTTTATCATTTGGAAGTTTGGCGCTGTTATTGGGCTTTACTGGCTTTTTAGCACTCTGTTTTCAATCGGCGAACAGTATTTGATAAAAGCTAAAGAACATGGAGAAAAAAGACCTGAAGAAAATTGAGAAAATAGCCAAGGGGTTTTTCAAAAAGATGACCATAGAGGTTGATTTTGAAGTAAGGCGAGGCGAGACAGAGAATATGGTTTCGCTTGCTTTGAGAACCGAAGAGCCGCAATTTTTGATTGGCCAAAGAGGCAACACCCTTATTGATATTCAAAGAATGCTTGGCAGAGTTTTGCGCCGGGCAGTGGCTGAAGACCTCTATCTTGACCTTGATATTAACAAGTATAAAGAGAATAAAGCGCGATACTTAAAAGATCTGGCGCATGATACAGCCGACAGAGTTTCTTTAGAAAGGAAGGAAAGAGAACTGCCGGCCATGTCTTCTTTTGAAAGAAGGATTATCCATATGGAGTTGGCAGAGAGGGGAGATGTTAAAACAGAAAGCGCTGGCCTTGATGAAGAAAGACATATTATTATCAAGTCTACTTAGAATTTTTTCAATTAAGAGGATTTTGTTTGCCTGTGGAAAAGCAGGTGATTTTTTTTACTTCTTTAAAATGTTATAATAGAGCAATTCTTTAGTGGAAAAAATATGAGAATCAAGAACACTCTCTATATTCTGTATATTGGAACAATAGTTTTAGCTTTATGCATACTCGGAGTATCTTTTGCCCAGGCAGCTGATCTGACTAATGTTTCCAATACTATCACCAATACTCAAACTTCTGCTGTAACTACCCACCAGATTGACTTTACTACTTACACAGATATCCCCGCAGACGGCAAGATTGTCATCATCTTTCCTGCTGGATTTAATGTTACTTCGACATCTTTCAATTCATGGTCTGGTTTTGACGGCAGCCAGTCAATTACCACCAGCTCCCAAACAGTAACTATTATCAGAGACGGAGCAGGAGCTACCTCAACAGCGGGAGCTAAGTATATTAAACTAGATAGTATTACTAATACTTCTACCATTAACACAAACTATACTGTTATTGTAGAAACCCAAGATTCGGCCAGTGCTACTTTAGATGGGCCCACAACCTCATTCCAGTTCTCTGTTTGCGCTAATTCTTGCCACGCTTCAACCTACCATATTCCTTGGTCGTCAACCATCTCTGCTTCAACTACTCATACCACCAAGTTTACCACTGCCTCAACCACCCCAGCCAATGGTAAAATCAAGATTACCTTTCCTACTGGATTCGACATCTCAAGCGCCACTGTTACTAAGCTATCTGGCGTTGGAGGTTCCTTTAATTTTACCCAATCAACCAGTAGCCAGACTATTACTATTACCAATGCTTCTACTTCTGCTATGGCCGCAGGCGCCAATTATGCGGTTATTAATGGTATTACTAACCAATCCATTGCCTCCTCAACCTACTATGCTATTTTAGAAACAGCCACTACTACTGGCGCTAATATTGAGGGACCGACTAGTATTAGGTTTTCAGCAATTAGCACAGAATTTGGCTTAAGCGATGCGCCTTGGCCGATATATATGCACGATACTCGTCATACAGGCAGAAGTTCTTATGTTGGGCCTAGTTACGGAACTGTCAAATGGGTTTATACTGCCGGAGGTTCTGTGGTTGATAAAATGATTCTTGACTCTTCGAGTCGAATTTTTTTTCAAGCATCGGACGGTGCGTATTCCTTAAATTCTGATGGCTCTTTGAGATGGAAAAGTACGGTTTTTGCTAATACAAGCCCGGGAACTGGCGGCACAGCTGTTGATCAACAAGGCAATTTCTATGTTGAGCGGGGCAATGAAGGATTTTACTCGTTTGATAGTAATGGTAATTTAAGATGGAAACAATGGCTAAGTAGTGGTTGGGTTCAGGCTAGTCCTGCCATTGCTCCTGATGGGACTATTTATTTTATTGATTGGCATGTTTATGCTTATGATCCCGACGGACTTTTAAAATGGACCGCGCCTCCTCTTACTGCGCCGAGTTACGCAGCAATAGCAGTTAACAGCGCTGGTGTTATTTATATACCCCGTAATGACAATAAATTACACAGCTTTAACCCCGATGGTACCAGTAGGTGGACTTTTAATCTTGATAGTGGGAGTTATTATAACTATCGCTCATCAGTCAGTATCGGCGACGATGGAACATTATATTTGGGGAATAAATCTGGCAATTTATATGCTTATACTGATAATGCCACCTCTGCTTCTTTAAAGTGGTCATATAGTACGGGTGGCCAGATGTATGGTGAGGCTGCTGCTATAGGTGCTGACGGAACGATTTATATAGGAGGCGCTGGCCAGCAGCTCCACGCCGTGAACCCTGACGGCACAGCTGAGTGGACTTATAATACCGGTAGTAGTGTAAAAACTCCCGCCGTAGATCTAAATAACAGAGTGTATTTTTGCTCTGGATCAAAGTTGTATGCCCTTAACTCTACAGGGAGTCTTGTTTGGAGTTATAATGGTTGTTCTGCGGGAACTGGCGGCTCTCCTTTGATTGATAGTAATGGCATATTATATATGCGTGGCTCTGGTGGTAATAAGGTGTACGCCATTCAACCCTGGACCCTCACAGCTTTAGGTGACAAGACATTTGTCAAGCAAGGAGAGACAATCACTTTCACTGCTGTTTCTTCAATGCTCCAGCAAGACCCAGTAGTAGGAGAAACCAATCAGGTTCAGGCATATCTTTCAAACGGCGCCAGAGTAACTCTCAGTTATTTGTCGGTCGCCAATGGAGTGACCACTTGGCAAGGCAGCTATCGAATACCAGATGATATGCTAGCTGGCGACTATACTGCCACCGTACAAGCAGTTGCTGTTAATGTAGAAACAGATACTGCTGTTAATTTTGCCTCTGCGCCAACTAATTCCAACAACACAGGCATCACCACTACTGTTAATTATACTGTAGAGAGGGTGGTTCCCATAACATCGATAATTCCTAATACATATCCAGATTCCATCATTATCAATCAAGAAGCAGCCTATACCAACTCAAGAGAAGTAGAGTTATCGCTAAGAGCAGACAATGCCACAGAGATGGCAATCTGCAACAATCTTTACTTCAGTGGTTGTCCTTTAGAACCATACCAAACTATCAAAACCTGGACATTAACTGAAGGAGAAGGAGCAAAGACTGTTTATGCTCTGTTCCAAAGCTCTACTGAAAGCCAATCACCTATTGTTTCAGACACTATTGTCTTTGAACAAGGGACAGCATCAGGAGGGGCAACCCTGATAGAAGCAGAGGATACAACAGAAGAGGTTTCAGCAGAAGTTCAAGCAGAGTTAACAATAGAAGTTCCCATAGCAACCCCTGTTCAGCCAGCCACTAAAGCAGAGCTTATTCAACAATTGAAAGTTCAAATTGTTGAGATTCAACAAAGGATTACTGGACTGCTGGTTCAGCTAATTCAGCTTATCCAGCAACAGATTGTTGAACTTCAAAGCCAGCTTCCTCATGAATAGCCAGACCTTATTCAGTTTCGGTAGCAGGATTCCGAAAACCTGTTCAGGTATTTGCCTGTGGAAAAGCAGGTGATTTTTTTTACTTCTTTAAAATGTTATAATAGGAAAATAACATGCAATTTCGCGTACCCAAGTTTTTGGAGCGGGAAGCTACTATTGCTTTTGGTTTGACTTTTAAAAAGTTGGCCGTTGTCGGGGCAGCTGCTTTGTTTTTATTCTTCCTTTATTATTTACTGCCCAAGGTCATTTTCTTTGCAGTGGCTGTCTTGGCAACCGGGATTGTTTTTGCCTTTATGTTTTTGAAAGTCAAAGGGCAGAGTCTTTTCAGTGTTTTATCAAGATCGCTTAGCTTTTTCTTTTCTGCGCGAACTTACTTTTGGCAAAAGAAACAAGGAGTTGGGCCAATGAAGTTTGTTAAGAAAAGGGAAGAAAAAAAAGAAAGCAGTATTTTAAAGCTTGCTCCTAGGAGCCGTCTTCATGAGATAAAGTCTAAAATTGATTTAGGACCATGAAACCGACCACTCAATCTTTCCTACAATTTAAAGAAATCAGAGAAGGCGTTGTTCTTTTAAAGAACAGAGCCCTGAGGGGTGTTCTTATGGTTTCTTCAATAAACTTTGACTTGAAGTCAACTGAAGAGCAGGAAGCGATTATCTATCAATTCCAGAACTTTTTGAATTCTTTGGATTTTTCCTGCCAGATTATTCTGCAATCAAGGCGGCTTAATATCACCGGCTATTTTGAAAAACTAAAAGAACTGGAGAGAGAGCAGGAGAATGAGTTGTTGCGCCTGCAGACAATTGAGTACCGTAAGTTTATTGAAAAGCTGGTTGCTCGGGGCGTCATTATGACCAAGCAGTTTTTTGTGGTTGTTCCCTATACGGTTGGTGAAATTGACGGCTTGAAAGGCGGAGTAGGCATTAAGGGCAGAGTAAGCGCTTTAACAGAAGAGGTTTTTCAAAGATGCCGAGAACAGCTTTACCAAAGAATGGAGTTTGTGGCAATTGGCTTGCGCCGCTGCGGTTTGGGCATAGTGCCTTTAACAACCCCAGAACTAATTGAGCTTTTCTGGAGCTGGCATCATCCTCGAGAAGCCGAGGTCGGCTACTACCCGGAAATCTTACCGGAACTTATAAAATAATGTACGGAGCTTAGCTCCGTCCACAAGATGAAACTTCCAAGAATTCCATTTTTAGACAAACTTTTAGGCAGAGATAAGCAAGCAGAGGGTTTGGAAATCAGACCTGAAGATATTGAAATAGAAGACATTATCGCCCCTTCTTTAATTGAGATAAGGCAAAACCATATTAAGTTGGGCGAACGGCTGGCAAAGTCCTTTTTTGTTTTTTCTTACCCTAGATATTTATCAGCTGGCTGGCTCTCACCAGCCATTAACCTGAATTACCCGATTGACATTTCTTTGCATATTCATCCAATTGACACTGGCGCCACTCTTAAGCGGCTGCGCAAGAAACTAACCGAGATTCAAGCCGAGCTTGCCGAGCGTGAGGAAAAAGGTTTAATCCGCGACCCTGCCCTGGAAACTGCCTACAAAGACATTGAACGGTTAAGAGACGAACTACAAACAGCCAGAGAACGGGTTTTCCGTTTAGGGCTTTACTTGACGGCTTACGGCGATGATGAAAAAGAATTAAGACAGGTAGAAAACGTTCTCCGTTCTATCTTTGAAGCCCGCCTCATTTATGTTAAGCCAACCTTGATGAGAGAGAAACAAGGCTTTGTTTCTACTGCTCCTTATGGCTTGGACGAGATAATGGTCCATACGCCAATGAACACAGCCCCTTTGTCGAGCATCTTTCCTTTTGTTTCGCCTGACTTGTCAGCCAATGAAGGTGTCTTATACGGCATTAATCGCCACAACAATTCGCTCGTTCTCTTTGACCGTTTCTCCTTAGAGAATTCAAACTTAGTCGTCTTCTCAAAGAGTGGAAGTGGTAAAAGTCTTGACAAAAATGCTGAAGTGTTGTGTTGTGTAAAAGACGAAATCCAACTAAGAAAAATAGGGCCTCTTGTTGATGAGATAATTGAAGAACAAGGCATAGACTTTCGCGATGAAGAACTGGAGGGTAAAACTTTGCCCGGACTTTCTGTCTGGACTTTTGATGAAAATATGAAAGGCAGGTGGGGTGAAGTTAGTATTGCTGCGCGTAAAGAGGCCCCCAAGATATTTTATAAATTTAAAACAAGAAGTGGCCGGGAAATAACCACTACTGGCGACCACAATTTGGTAGCCCTTAAGAATGGCAAGGTAGATGTGGTTAGGGGCGATGAAGTCAAAAAAGGAGAATTTATTCCTTTGCCAAGAACAATTTCTTTTAGCAGGCTCAAGAAACCAGAGCGTTTTCTCGGATTTGAGATCGGTAGTCGGAATTTTTTGACCCTAGTCGGTCTTATTACTGCTGAAGGGTCTGTGCAAGGCGATACTGTTGTTTCAATCAGTAATATTGATAGAGAGGTGCTCAATACAATACAGCATTGTTTAACAAAATTGAATGTACATTATGTTCCTCAATATCGTGGAGGCAGGATGGAAGGAATTATTGCTAAAGATAAAAAATTTGTTGCAGCTATAACGAGGCTAGGTGGAGGAGGCACCTCAGGAGAGAAGCAGGTCTGCCCTTTTATTTTTGGGCTAGACAGGAAGCGAGTCGCTCAATATCTTTCTGCCTATTTTGAAGGCGATGGAGGCGTTGAGAAAGACCGTTTTATGGTGACTGCCAGTTCAAAATCAAAACAGCTGATTTCAGAGATTACTTACTTGCTATATTACTTTGGCATTGTTGCTAGAATTCATAAAACAAAGAAAAAACCGACTAACTGTGATTGGAAACGTAAAAAAACATACTGGGTGTTAAGTATTACCGGCCAAGACAACTTACGTAAGTTTGCTAAAGAAATTAATTTTATCTCAGAAAGAAAGAAAAAACTGCTGGCTGGAATTATCCAGAAAACAGGCAATACCAATGTTGACTTTGTGCCTGGCGTAGCTGACATATTTAGAGAAATTTATGACCTTTTGCCTTCGCAGCTGCATCGTATTCAGGATATTTCTAATTTGAAAAGAAAACATTACCAACCTTCCCAGCAAAAACTAAAGGAAATGATAGGTGTTATTGAAGAGAGAATTCAAGGGTTTAAGGATATGGCGTCAACTTTTGATGTTTTGACTCAACTGCCATCACTTGCTGAAATAATTGAGTTGGGCTGGACTGACAAAAAACTAAATGCTGAGCTGTGGAAAACTTTGGGTGCTAGCTGGCCATTGATGAGAAGCCAAAAAGTTCAGCCGCGTTCTAAAAATGTTTTTAAAGCAGCCCAAACAATTTACGGCAGAGACTATTGTTTTGATGAAATCAAGCAAGTATTGCATTTTGGCTTTAAGGAAATGGACCTAGGGTTTAACTCTTATAGTCGGTCTTTGCAGTCAGCTCTAACGACACGTCCAAAAAGCAACACGCGCTATGCAATGATTCAGCAGGCAGCTCAATATGTTTGGCAGAATTATCAGGAGATATTAACAAATAAAATTCCTCAAGTTGAAGCTAAGTTGCAGCAGTTGAAAATGTTGGCTAATGCTGAGCTTTTCTGGGACCCGATTGTTGAGGTTAAAAAGATTGAAAACAAGAAAGATAAATATGTTTATGACTTAACCTGTGAAAACGGTGTCTTTTTGGCAGGCAAAGGAGGAATGTTTGTTCACAATTCATACTTCTGCAAGTTGGAGATTTTGCGCTATTTAATGCAAAATGTTTTGGTCTTGGTAGTGGACCCGGAGAACGAATATGAGCATCTTTCAGATGCAGTTGGCGGAGCCTTTTTTAAGATTTCTCTTAATTCACCTCATCATTTAAATCCTTTTGAGCTTAATTTGCCCGAGGAGGAAGCAAGAGCTGAAGATGTTTTAAGGGGTAATATTATTAACTTGGTTGGACTTTTGCGTATAATGTTGGGGGGTTTAAGCGCAGAAGAGGATGCGATTATTGACCAGGCCTTGACTGCCACCTATGCTGTTAAGGGCATTACCACAGAGTCAGACCCAGCTACCTGGAAGGGTAATATGCCCTTGATGTCTGATTTTGAAGAAGTGCTCACCAAAATGAAAGGAGCCGAGTCTTTAGTTAGAAGGGTGCGCAAATTCACCAAGGGCACTTTTTCTCAATTCTTTAACAGTCCTTCTAATGTTGTTTTAGATAAGAAGTTGGTTGTTTTTGGCATTAGAGATATGGAAGATGAGCTTCGGCCAATGGCGATGTTCATTATTCTGCGGTATATCTGGAACCAGGTGAGATCGTCTTTAAAGAAGAGAATCCTTTTGGTTGATGAGGCCTGGTGGATTATGCAGTCAGAAGACGGCGCTTCCTTTCTTTACGGCATTTGCAAAAGAGCCCGCAAGTACTGGTTGGGAGTTTCAACCATTACCCAAGATGTTACTGACTTTATGTCCTCTAACTATGGCCGTCCGATTATTACTAACTCTTCTCTGCAGTTTTTAATGAAGCAGTCGCCAGCCGCTATTGACCTTGTTCAGCAAACCTTTGGCTTAACTGACGGCGAAAAAAACACTCTGCTTGAATCTGATGTTGGCGAGGGTATTTTCATTGGCGGCCAGAAAAGAGTAGTTCTTAAAGTGATTGCTTCTTATGCTGAAGACCAGATTATTACCAGCTCACCAGAACAAGTTAAAAAGATTAAAGAAGAAAAAAAGCGGATTTCCCAATTGCCCCAATTGGGCTCTGACATTTCCGGGCAATCCGCCAAACCAGAACAAAGACTTCAGGGATAATGAATAACAATTAAAAAATGAGTTTTCAATCTCCAATTTATAAAACATTGGGCAGACTTTTTGTTATCTTTGCATTGGCTGGGATTTTTCTTTTTTTAGCCGGCTCTGCCTTTGCTTTGGAGTTGAACTATCCTTCTCTACCCGGCTTAGGCACCTTGGAACAAGGTAAGACTTTGGGTGACTTTATTAAATACTTTTTCTGGTTTGCTTTTTACATTGCCTTGGGTGTTTGTTTAATCGTTATCATCTACGGCGGTGTTTTGCATGTTCTTTCTTTCCAGCGAACGCCCGCCCTAATCAAGGCCCGCGCCTATATCCGTCGCGGCCTGACTGGCCTCTTAATTCTTGCTTGTTCTTTTATGCTCCTCTATTTAGTCAATCCCCAACTAACCATTTTAAGATTTGAAAAAAAGGGGGCAGGAGCTAACATTGTTCGGGATTCTCCTCCAGGAAGAGGGCCGGGTGTTGGTTTTGTCAGCATCCCAACAGGTTCTTTAATTGCTTCAACTATTTTAGAAATGAGCAGGATAACCCCTTTTGTCCCGCCTCAAATAGAGGTAGGACCTAGTCAGCCAAGTGTGGCAGGAGTAACAGGAGGCGGCGGCTCAATCTCGCTTAACCTTTACGGAGCAAGAGTGCTTTCTGCTTTGTCAGGCAGCCAATCGTCAGCATTGCCCGTACTGGGTACTGAAGCTTTTCCTCAATATCAAGTTCCTTTTCAAGAGGCAAAGTTCCTTTCTGAAAAACTAGTTGAAACAACCAGGCAGTATAAAGAGTTGGTGGGTGTTTGCAGGTGTGGTTTGTCAAAATATCATTACGGCTATGAACAAGGATTGAATGCTGTAGAGATAAAATGTCAGTGTTTGCCTGGAACAATAGAGGCAGAAGAGTGCGTTAAGCAGATAAAGGAGTTTGAGGCAGAGTTTAAACAGAAGCCAGGCAATGATTTAGAAGAAATAGTTGACAGCATGCCAGAGGGCGATGCCGAAAATCAGGCAGTTAGAGACAAAGTTAAGGAGCGCGAAGACTATGTGGCAAATCAAATGAAACTGCGTTACAGGGATGAGTATAATGAGAAGAATATTTCCCTTGATACTTTGCCTACTAATGCTCAAAAATGCTGGAGTTGCGAGAATCAATGCGAGCAATGTGGTTGCAGTGTTGTGGACTTTGAAGCAAAGATGGCTGCATTGCAGCTTGAGCTTCCTTGGGTTGCTTCTGGTTTTATCGGACCTCTTTCTCAAGGAGAAAAACAAGAGCAGATTATAGAGTTTTTAAAAAAGAAGAGAGAGGAAATGGCTGTTATTATTGGTCATCTCAAGAATTTACAAGACAAGATAACAACCATAGAACTTGATTTGGTAGCTAAGTCTTTAGAACTTCACAAAATAAGCTATTTATCTCAAAAAGTGGAAGGTTTGATGTTTGAAAATGAGTTTGAAGTTTTTGAAGAAGATTTTGGCAAAAGCGAAAAGCTTGGTTTTTGGACCAGTAGGTTTTTGAACAGCTTAGATAATAATGAAATTATCTTGGCTGCTGATAGCAGCGAAGTAGTTGGCCAAACAGAACTTTTCACTACTCAACTGCCAGGCATTAATCGCGGCTTAATCGCCCAGCAAAAAGAGGATGATTTGAAGCTTTTCAAGTTCGCTGATGGCTATTTCTTAGCCAATGATCCTAATAATGTTTTCTCTCAAATAGTAGCTGAACAGAATAGCGCTGATAGCGCGGAAGCTTGTTCAAGGTTAGGGCTTTTTCCTGTCTTAGCTCTGAATAATTTAGAGGAGTTTCAAAAAATGTTGGAAGATTGTATTGCTGATGCCTTTGGCGAGCTGGCTCTTGCTGATTTGCTTGGCAATGCTGATATTCAAGCAGAGCTTAAAGAATTAGCTAGGGGGGCGATTGGCAAAGCAATTGGCTCGGGCATAAGTTTTGATTTATCAAAAGAATCTGGAGAGGCAGCTGAATATATTAATGCGGATTTAGCTAAGAGTATTACATCAGATGTTAAACAACAGTGCATTGATAAATGTGTTACTTCTGTTGGGGCGAATGCCAGATGCAATGTTGGCGAGAACAAAGATGTTTGTTGTTATCGTTCCTGCAAAAAGATAGCAGTTAATTTCATTTCTCGTAAATTATCTGGCTGGCTTACCCAACCCCTAGAAAAACGTTTGCCCGATTCTATTGAAGAAGTGCTTAATCAAAGCGTTGAGCAAGCATTTATTGACCCTACTTTCAGAGACAACTTTTTACATAGCAGTATTCTGGAGCTTTTGCAGAAAGGTATGGGAGAAATAGCTCAAAAATCTCTCCAAGAGCAAATCCCTGATTTAATGGGCATTTTGACTGAACAGATTGGCGCTTTTCTGCCTTGGGAATTAGATGATAAGATTGGCGATATTGATGAAATTTATTACAAAAAAGCCCTTGCTTATAAAGAGAAGATAAAGAGAGAGGGAGCTGAATGGGTGGCTGATTGGGTTGCTTCGACAACTAAGCCGTTTTTTGCAAAAATCCCAGGCAGTCGTCATAAGCTTTACGCTACCAATAAGTTAAAAGCAGGTGATGTTATAAACATTGAAACTTTTCTTGATGATGCGCTAGGAGGAGCAAGACCAGTTACTTCATATGAAACCTTTGTTGACCATTGTACTGAACAGCTGACAACCGACACTGTTCCAATGGGCGAGATTAACGGCACCTATCGTGAATTAACCAAAGATGAAGTAGAACAAATGTGCGGCACTTCCATTTTTGAGCTTTATAAAGATGAAGTTGAAAGTGAGAGATTGAGGCAGGTGATGATGGCAGTTTTTAGCGCCCAGGCCTGGAGTAATATGATGAAGAATTGGGGCGCTGGCTTAAAGGATATTCTTTGGGATGAGTTTTTAGCCCTGCCTTCCCAGATGTTAGAAGCAAGCACTAGAGTGGTTGTTTATACAACAGCTAGATATGCCATGGCTTTAACTGAAGACAAATTCCTCACCCCTTATATCTACCCTCACCTCTCTGAAGCCAAAGGATTACTCAATCGCATCCATACTCTGCTAGATTCTTCAATTAAACAGATTTTACCTAAGTTTTTACAAACAGCTTTAGAGCAGACTTTAACCGAAAACTTAAATGCTTTATTAAGAGTAGCTTGCCAGCAAGGCAAACAAGCAGTAGCTAGCGGGGTAGACCCAGAGGCAGTTCCCGAACCGACAATCACAGTAGAAACTATGGTTTATCAAGACATTAGTTTATCTCAAGGGATGCCTGTTAAGGCAGCTTTGAGCGCTTGTAATCTTTACGAGAGTCTTAACGAGGAATTGAGCGAAAAACTGCCGGATTCTATTAAAAATAACTTAACAGCAAAGATTAAGAGTCTTTTGCCTAGTACTTGGCAAGCTTATTTAAATCGAACTCCTGGAGCGATTCTTGAAGAGGCTTTTGGTTTAACCCCGTCCGGCGCGCTAAATGACATTGTAAATGCCAGCCCTAAAGAATTAATTTGCGGCGAGAAGCCAGCTTGGTTTAATCAACATTGCAACAATGACGGCACTTCAAAAACACAAGGACAAGACGAGGATCGTTGTAAGGTCATTGACACGTTTTGCCGCAAAACACTAATTGAAAAGTTCCCTATTTTAGGCGGACCAGTTGAGGTTTTGGCTAACATGGCAGTCAAGGAATGCAGTCTTGTCCGAAATAGGTGCGGTGGCTATAGTTGCTTGGGTTGTCCGGCTAGCAATACAGATGATCCATTTTGGTGCAAGTCCTGCAATATAGTTGTGGAAAAGCCAATTCTGTTTTCTGTTGCCCGGTTTTTGTTGAGTCAAATTAACGACCCAAAACAAGAAAGCGCTTTCTTGGGTTGGTTTTGGGTTGCGGTTGGAGCAACTGATGACGCGGGTTTGCGAGTAATTTTTGATGAAGTGGCTATTACAAGAGGCTTGGGAGATGCGTGGACATTAGTTAGAGCAGAAATGGCAAGCGTTAGAAGCCTTAACAATTTTCCAGAAGACATTAAACAAACTGCTTGGTATTTTATTATGGCCTTTTGGGAGAATTCTTCTTTGAGAAAGATTTTACTTGATGCGCCATTGGGTATTGTTAGTCCCTTTGAATATAATGGAAAGTCAATTTTAAAAGAAAGAGGCCAGGGTGAATCTCAAAACTTCTTAGCTAAAACACCTTCTCAGTTTTTAGAAACAACCTGCCAGAAAATTAACTACGAGTGGAGAAACTCAATAGACCCTGATAAGTTTCCTCGGCCCAGCGATCGTCCAGAACCATATGACCAATTGAATGAAGCAGAAGTTATGACTTATGAGGCGGCTTACTTTGTTTGCAGCAAGCTAGTTGTTAAGCCAGCTGAAGCACTTGGTATTAACAAGACAATTCTTGATGCTTTGGGTAATTATAAATATATGTTTCAGATTCTTTACGATCCGAGTGAAACATTGATTGCCAGGCACGAAAAACCAGATGAACTAAATACTCTTCTTGACTTTGTTAATACAAAAACAATCATTGGCGCTTTAGCAGAAGCTGGCGCAGCAATGGAGCAACAGGGCGCTTGGATAGCAGGAGGAGAGAATGTGCTTGAGAATTGTGTTGTCAAACAAACAGAACAAGAGCAAGATGCTTGTTGCAACAGGCGAGCTTTTCCACAAAGATGTCATGATTATCTGAAGATGTTTAGAGATGGTAGAACAATGCAAGAGGCAGCTGTTTTCTTAAATCAGAATCAACCCCTTAAAAGTATTATTGACAAACAATGGCCAAAGCAACTGCTTGATTATACTTGTCAGTGGCTTTGCGAGGAAGATTGCGGGAGTGTGTTAAGTTGTCAACAGGAATGTCCCAAGACTTGCTCAGATATTTTAGGAAAATCTTTGGCTGAAATAATGGAGGTGGAGGCATTTAAGAATTGGTTTGAGCAGGTTCTTGTGCAGAAATATCTAAAGCGCACTCCGTTAGAGATTTTAAAAGAAGAACTAAGAAAATTATTCCGGAGTTGGCCACCAAAGAAAATAAGAAAATTACTCAATGAGACAATTATGGGTTGGTTTGTCAAACATAAGAAAATGAGTTTTCTAGGCAAGCCAATGGTTGATAGCTTGGGTAGGTGGGTTGGCGCTGATATTTGGCTTGATAAAGCTCTTGGCTGGACAGATGGCAACATTAATGCGCACATAGACAATGCTGTTGTTGGCGCTCAAGATGTTATCCAGCAAGGATTTAACAAGCTTTTTGTGGAAACTCCAAAAGACTTTATGTCTTTTGTGGCTCAAGGATTACATTCAGACATAGCCCAAAGATTTACGACCAGATTATTTGAGGACGCTACTGGCGGTTGTCAGGTGATGGCTGAAGAAAAAAGCGAATTCTTCCAAATTACAGGTATTCTTGAAATTGGCTTGGTGATGCAGAATTTAGACAAGATTACCATTACAGATTCTTTGAAAGGCAAATTTGCCAGCAAAGGAGAATCGCTTTCTTCTAGCGCTGTAGTTGAGATATTAGATAAAAAAGACGGGCTTGAAGCTTGGCGCATAAAAAACAGTGGCAGGGTTTATGATGTCAAGCATGAGACAGTTGGCGGTGATAAATTGGTTGTTTATAAATTTAACTGTCCGCCACCCAAGTTCTTTACTAAGGAAAAAGGCGGTCAGTGTTGTGATTTGGGCAAAGGTATGGTTTGTGAAGACAAACAAAACAATACTTGTAAAAAGTGCCGTTTCCTGCAAGCAGATTATACAACTAACCCTTGTTATGAATATGAAAGCCATGAGTATGATGATTTCCTTGATAATAAATTCATTAATTCAAGATGTTGTAAGACTCTTGAGGAAAATGCAGCTAAAGGTGAGTGTTGTCAAACAGTGATTGATTGCTTTGTTGAAAAAATCAACATGTTTTTGGAAAAAGAGTTTTTAAACACTTTAAAGAATAAAGGTCCAGCATTACCAAGTATAGCGGAGTTTGGTATCATTGGTTATTAAAATGGCATTCTTTTCTAAAAAATTTATTAAAGCCCCAGTTGCTGTTTTGCTGATCGTTTGTTTTGTTTTTCAGTTTATTCCTGCTCCTCGAAAAGCAGAAGCTTACAGTTTGTATGACTTAAGAGTGGATATTCAAAGAGCAATAGCCAATGTTATTCCTGAAATTGTCTTTGCCAAAAAGCCAAGCCATCCTAAAACAGACGTTGAAAAACACTTTACCTGGGCTATTTTAGGCGGTTGGGAAAATCCTTTTAATAATATTTCATTCAGAGAGGGACAAGAAACAGAGTTGCCAGCTAAGGATGTCCAGGGTTTTTCTATAACCTTTCCGCACCCATTTTATTACGCTTTCAACTTTTTAGACCAAACATTTAGTTTGGGCAAGAAAGTTATTAGCGCGACAGGCCTTTTTAAGCCGCTTGACACAGAAACAGCTAATAAAACAGTAAGCCCAGAGATTCATCCTTTGTGCCAAGCAAAGATTCCTGCCTTAACCGAACAGACAAACAGCACTATTAGCCAGTTTTGCGAGCAAGAGTGCCTTAATATGGCGAATGAGGAGGAGGAAGCAAAATGCAAAAGGGATTGTCCAGTTGAACAGCGGAGAAGAATTCAACAGGCTTGTGGTCTATTAAGGCAAATTCAAAAGGCTGCAGCCAGACAGGCCCAACTCGCCAAGCAGATTTATATCAATACCGATCCTCTATCAACCTGTCTTTTCTTGAGAACTTGCCGCAGCTCTTGTCAGCTTTCTTTGGGAGGTTTGGAGATTGAAATTAATATTATAGAAACCATTGCCAGTATTTTTCTTTTATTCTTTGGCGATTCTTCCCAATTAGTCCACTTGATTGAGATAGCTAAACAAGCTAAAGATTTAGTAGAAATTTTAGAAAAAGCAAAAGCAGGTTATGAGGCAATATTATTCTTCATTGCGGCAATTTACAATCTTTTAGAAGATGGCATTCAAGTAGTCCATGGCGTAGTAAATGTTTTAGATGTGATAATGAACGGCGCCTTAGCCAACCCTCTTAATTGGCAGGTTTGGAAAGAATTTGCTGATAACTTTGGCAGATTTATTATGGAAAAAGCCAATGCTTTGGCCAGGCTTGACTCTGCCGGCGCCAAGCTAACTGATATTGCTGAAGAAATTGAGGAAAAAGCAGGATTTGGTTCAGACCAATGGCTAAAATTGTTTGTAATCCGAGATGATTACATAAAGTCGATTATAGAATTTGCTACTTTTGGTGGCGGTAAGTCCTATTCGTCAGTGATTAATATTACAGATTTCATAACGAAACCCTTAAAGGCGATAGAAGATTATATGGAGGATGACGTGGAAGATTTTATTGAAGATAAGTTTTCTGAAGGCCATCAAGAGGAGGTTGAGGACTTCCTAGAGGATATCCAAGAAGCAATTTATAACATCAGGGGCATAGAGCCGACTAGTGGCGGTAATTGGAAGGTCATAAACAAGGCGTCTGATACTTCTTTAGCTGCCAAAGGCATTTACGGCATTAAGCAGGTTTGGCGAACTCCTAAAGCAGAGCTTGGTTTCTTGCCTAGTCGTTTTAGCTATCTAGGTTCGTTTGTTTACAAGCTTGATAGAACAAAAGACAAGTCAAGAGACATGCTTGGTCAGATTGATGGCAGGAATGATAGTTATGCGATAGGCATTTTAGAAACAATTGAGAGGCTGGAAAGCAGAGCAGATGCTTATTGCGGTGGCGCAGTAGGCCTTACTTCTGAAGAGATAAGTGATTGCCAAGATACTTGTAATGATAATAATCAAGCTTGCGACCAGGCTTTTGATAATTGCGAAGATTATTGTGAGAGCAAGCCAATTTATGGCAGAATGGATTGTTATTATGCTTGTGATAGGTTTCCTTGGGAGAGTGATTCAGGCAGGGCGGATGGCGACAAAGCTAGAGATCAATGTGAAAAAATTTGTCGTTCTTACGGTATAGGATCGAACGAAACTAATTGTAAAGATTCTTGTGATAAAGGCAGGATAAGGTGCGAACTTAATTGTAGGGATGAATGCGGAGAGTGCAATGGCGACACCCTTAATAGTTGTAAGAATTTGTGTAACAATAGTGGGGAGCCTTGTGATAATGCTGGCGACGCCTGCAAGGATTATTGTTCAGAGATAATTGAACCAGGAGTTAACAGGTTTAGATCGCGAGAAGTGTGCGAGTTTTTTCCCTGGGAGGATGTTAATGAAGAATGTAGTGACTATTTTAGGGATAATCATGATGGAGAATGTTCAGTGGGTCAGTGCGATGATGTGGGTTACTGTCAAGATGCTTGTCGAGAAGCAGAGGCAAGAGGGGATGATTCCTGTCAAAATATGTGCGAATCTATTTGCGAAGTCAATTGCGGGACAGGAGGAGGGGGAGATTGCCTTGAACAAGAGTTTCTTGATTTGCTTAGACCGATTAAAGAGGCAGCTGAAAAGATAAGAGATGAGTATGTTGGCGAGTGGGGTGATAATGATGAGTGCGCTTTCAATAGCGATGTTTGCCAGCAGTTTTCTTATGAGCAGTTTTTTGAGCAGGAGCAAAAAGTAGGGGCCTTTTTAAGCGATTTGAGATGCTTTGAGGAAAAGTTCTATAATGAAAGCAATTATTGTTTTTTTGACAAAGCAAGGGTTTGGCTAAGTATTTTGGAAAAGCTTACTTTTATTGACGGGCAGCTGTTTGTTGCTAAAGAAAACCTTATTCAATTACAGCCAATGCTTGATGTGCCTCCCGGTAAAGATATGGCTGATAGAATGGATTTCTCTGATATTTTTAAATCCCCTTTTGACTATATTAATTATTTTATTGCTGCCATTCACCGTGCTTGTGTTAGGGCGGTTGATACAATCAGAGAGTTGGAAAAGGTAAAATACAACGAATATATAGACTCAAGTATAGCAGCAGACCTTAAGGAGTTAAGAGAAAACTATATTGGGGAGGGAATACAAGTGGGTTTTTCAGGGCTAGACCAGCTTTTATATATTATTGCTACTGAACAAGAGGAAACGGTGCCAGCGCAGGCAGCTGTTTTTTCTGGCGTTCTTGAAGAGGGTCGACATCTAGACAAGCTTGATATTGATCCAGAAGATATTTTTGGCGCCTATGGTTTTGAGGTCCCAGGATGGTACAATGATTTTATCGTTTTGATGACTAAGTTGCGCAAAGCGCAGTACGGCTTGCGCGATATTCTTAATAGTAAGATTGAAATCCAGCGGGTAGCTCAATACTTTTTTGATAGCAAAGCCAAGCTTGAATATCTTCAGCCAGACCTTTTTGGCCCGCGAGCAGAGTTGTTAGCTTTTCCAACCCAGCAATTAGTGGGCAATGTCCTTGTTTTGAAAAGACAGATTATTTCAACCTTTGAGCTGTTTAATGAAATCTTTGCTATTTCTAGCCACCTGACTAATAATCCTAGCAACCCATTTAATGGTTTCGACCTAGGTGACGTTGCGGGTATTCCGGCTGACTATTGTCAAACTAGATGTCAAGCGGTTTGTCTTGGAGAAACCGAGGGTCAGTGTTTTGAGCTTTGTTATGATAAATGCGCTGAAGCAAATGTTGGCGCTCGGGCTTATTATGCAGCCAAGATAATCCGAGAAGTGGACTGGAGGGCTCTATTCGCTGCTATTAAGCAGAGAGTAGCTGGCCCTGGGATAGATAATCTGAATAAGGAATTATTAGATGCCCGGATTCGGGTGAACACAATTATAATCCTTGTTGATAATCTTATTGAATACGAACAGTCAATTGAAGAAGTGTCTTACGAGGAGACTTTAAGAATTCTTTTAGAAGAAATTAGAACCCCAGGACGTTATGGGGAGTTGCGAGCAGAGGATTTGATAGATAAGTTCGCCGATATTGTTGAAACTATCAGACAGGGCATTACTATGGAAAGCATTTTGCAGAGTATTATAATCGGCGCTGAAAAAGGCAGCTTTCTGGATATTAGCAATAAAGTGGAGCAGTATCTTAAGAGAATTATGGATGTTTTAGGAGTAATAATTGGCATCAGGTCTGCTTGGTATGATGTTGGCAAAACTTCGCAGCAACTTGGCCCTGATTGGCAAGTTCTTGCCGAGGCCTGGAAGAAAGTAAAGGAAAGCGCTAAAGATTTGAAGAGAGTGTATAATGAAGCATCAGACAAAACAATCAAGGATTTAGAAGTAAAGAGTTTTGGCCTATCAACTAAATGGGAAGGTGTTCAATGCAAATCAACGCCTGCCAGAGGGACAAGCAGAACAACTGGCCCGACTGGCGGTCAGGTTTGTCCTAACGTAGATAGACTGACCCGACAACTTAACAGCCAGTTTACCTCAACGCAGACCGCTTTAAGACAGCTGCAAATTATCAGAAGAGCGCCTATTTCAATTGATTTATCTCTTTTTCAGGCAGGCGAGGAAGAAGTTCAATTCACCAAAGAAAACGGCAGCAAAACATCTTTGAAATGGTCAGACATAGATATTCATTTCGTTAATATTTACAAAGTTAATGAGCCAGACGAGCTTAATATTATTTATAGTCAAGCTAGTGATATTGTTGACGAGTCCAGAGATTTATGGGGCTTGAATACTGCTATAGATTTTGCCAATAAAGAATGCACTTGCGGACAGAGTTATTGCGTAATGCCAATCTGTATTTCAGAATTACCTCTTACCCCTCAAGCCCTTACCAATGCTTATTGCTGGATAGTCTATATCTTAAGGGGCTGGTTGTGGAGCAAAGCCAGAGGTTTAGAGAATTATTTAATGGAAGAGGTTATAGACGACCAAGCAACAGGACGAGAGGTGATTGATAGTTTTGTTCCAGAAGGAGCATCTCCGCCCTATGAGGCTAATCCCTAAAACAAACTTTATGAATAAATTTCTGACAATTTGCGTTTTTTTTCTAACGACAATAGTTTTATTATTGGCGCTTTCTGTTCTAGATGAAGAAAAAGAAGTGGGTCTGGCTTTTGATAGTTTTAATCAGCCATATCAGCCGACTGCTTGTGATTTAGGCATTATTCCTTTGGGATCAGCTACTTTTGAAACAATAGATGCTTTAGATTTTGTTTATAAGGCTTACAAAGAAGATTTACAGGTTCATTTGACTAGCTTAATTAAAAGCGGTGACGACTTGTTAGATGCTTTGACAATCAGAAGGCCTGATGTTTGTGACTTTTCTAAATGCCAAGCTAAGCCAAAAGAAACCCTCATTGATTTTGGCGCGGATATAAAAATAACAGAATGTTTAGTTGCTGGCGAGGTTTGCGATTTAGTTACCCAGATTTGTTTTTCTGGTTGTCGTCAGTTTGCCTGCAAAGGCGACCCTTGTTTGCAGGATGATGTTGCTAGAGCCCTGGAAGATTTCGAATTGAGTCAAGACTTGATTGCTGTAGACTTTCAGACAATTGATGATTTCTATAACCTAAAACAAGTGGCAATTACTAAAGACATTGAAAAACAGGGAGACACAGAACAAATGACTACTATTTTAGACCATGCTTGGAGAAAAGCTGAATTAGGAGCTGTTTCTTTAATGCCCTATTCTGGTAAGGGCGAGGAAACTTGTATGCCCAACGCCTCTCAAAGAAAACTAATTGAAAGAGACGAGCTTTTGCCCAGAGAAACAATGCCTTGCACCAAAGCTTTAGAAGCTAGATTATATTGGCCCGAAGCCTCGTCTGAATGGTGTTCAAGGGAATGTGCTTATGGTTCTGATGATGATTGTTTGGCTTGCTTAAGAACAGAGTGTAGTCCAGAACAAAGAGAGTTTTCCTGGTTAGCAGATATTAACTGTCAGCTGTTTAATGACTGCAGCGCAGAGTGTGGTACAAAACAGAATTTAGATGAGCAGTGTAATGATTGTTTATGTCAGAGATTTGAAGACGACAAAGATTCTGAACAGGCCTGCTTGGATTGGGTTTGCGGCGGCGGCAGAGGAGCTTCCTTTAATCAAGTTTGTTGTCAGTAATTTTATCAATTATGAATAAGAAGATACTATTTTCACTTCTTTGTTTATCCGTTTTAGTATTGCCTAGTATCAGCTTGGCTATTGTTGAGTTAGATGTGGAGTTTCCGAGAATTGGCGAGGAATCATTGACTGGAGAAACTACTTTGCCTGGAACAATCAAGTACGTTTTTAATCTTGTCATTATAATTGCTGTTTTGGTTGTTCTTTTGAGCTTGCTCTATGGAGGTGTTAGATATTTAAGTTCTACTGGCGATCCAGCTAAAATGGCTGATGGCAGAAAACGAATTACTCGTTCAGCTATGGGCTTGTTTATTCTAATGGCTTCTTATTTCATTCTCTTAGCAGCCAATCCCCAGCTTTTAGTTTTAAAGATTAATAAACAACACGTTGAGGCAGATGGAGTAATTTTGTTAAGCAGGGAAGTTTTTGATCCTAGTAATAGTGATATTATGACAATTTTGACGTCAGGCACAGAAGAAGAGATTGCTGAAATAGTGCAAGAGCTTTTGGGCGCTCCTGCTGGCAAGCCTAAAGCAGTCTATTTACATAATAGTATGTCGGATTTAAGCAAAAGATTTGGCGAGTTGCTGCTTGGTCCTGAATTGTCAAGTGTGCCCAATCCTCTTCTTGACCAAAGGCATAAGCATGATTATCCTGTGATTGATGGTAAGGATTTAGATCACTTTACCTTTAAACATTTTCAACCCTATGGCCTTTATTTTATGCCTGGCGCTAATGCTAAAGTAATAACCTATTTTAAATCTGATTTTGAAACAAGTTGGAATGGTCTTAAAAAAGTAGCTCAATTTGTCCATGTTTATCCAAATTGCTCTAAAGGGATAGGTCCTTGTCCTTTTAAGCTGATAACCCAGGGTTGGTGCGCTAACCAGCCAGTTATGCCAGCATTCTGGAGGGATTGTTCAAAAACAGTTCCTTTATCTATTGAACTTAAACATATGGGTCCAGGTGTTTATCTTCATTCTGATAATTTCTGGGAAGAGACCTATTTGAACCACAAAGACAGAGTTGAGTTTTTACGGGACAGACCATATCAGTTTAATAATAAAACAAAGGAAGTAGAGATAAGAAATTGGATAGAAGAAAAAGTTGGTGCGGCAAGCATATATGTTAAAAAAACAAATTATTTGGCGATTCTCCATGAAGACGAAGAATTCAAGGGTTCTTTAAGAATATTTTTTGAAAAGTTTGAAACACCTTCTGGAGCAATACCTTCTTTTGTTCCTGGTTATTGGGGTAATATTATTGGGAATGTGAGTCCAGGCAATGCCGGCGCTATGGATATAATTAGCAATCCATCAGATGCATGGGGCAAGGTTGAAGGGGTTTCTTCGGCTCAGGCCTTTCAAATGCCTAATACAGACGAGGAATGGCAGAGATGGTTTGAAGGGGCTGAAGACAAGGGTTGCCTAGTAACGGTTTGCGCTGAAAAAGGACTGCCCTTAGAGCAGAACCCAGAAGCTTGCAAAGAATTTGATTTTAATACAAACTTTCTTGAGCCGCAAGGCATTAATATAGAGGGTCCTGTAGAGATAAGAATTGATGAAGACGGCATACCAGGCTGGGATATGGATCCGAGCGATCCCTCTAAATATCAAAAGAAGGAAGTTCCGCTTAATGACAATGCCCGTTCCTTGAATATTAAAGGTGATTGCGTTGTTGTATTGTTTGAGAATCCTCCTAACGCTCAATGGCAGGGCGGAGGCGTCCAATCGGAAGTTTTTGTGCCTTGGGGTAAGGAGTTTGAGAATAATAATGGCTATAAGGATATAACCAATGATAATACAATCTACCCGCATGAAATTGGCCATTGTAATTGCAGTTGGACCCATATTCTTCAAAGAGTTTGGGGTGTTTGCGACCCTTGCGCTTCAACCATTGCTATTTATCCAATAATTAATAATTAATGCAATATCTAAACTTCAAAAACTTAAAATACTTTGGTTTCTTTTTAATGCTCATTGCGCTTTTTTCCGCAAACCTGGCTTTAGCCAAGGTTCAGTTAGAAGTTGAGTTTCCTGAATTTGCTAAAGAGGCGTTGTCTTCAGAATCTACCTTGCCTGAGACAATAAGGTATGTTTTTAATCTTGCTATCATTATCGCTATTCTGGTTGTCTTCTTTTCTTTAGTCTCTGGCGGTATTATTTACTTGAGTTCAACTGGCAACCCAGCCAAAACAGCTTTAGGCAAGAAGCGGATAACTAGGTCTGGCTTAGGCTTATTTATCTTGACTGCTTCTTATCTACTTCTAACCATTGTTAATCCCCAGTTTTTAATTTTGAAAATAACAAAGGTGCCGATTCAGACAGGCATTTTGTTTTTAAACGATAAGGCATTTGAAGTGCTTGATAGTCCTAGCGGCGTTGATCAAGTAAACATGAAAGCTATTATGATGGGTGCTGACATAGACGAAAAAAGAGAGTTAATCAATGAATGGTTAAACAATTCTATTGGCGAGCCGAGAGCTGTTTACTTGGGCTGGAGCACCTCGGATTTGAAACGTAAATTCGGAGATTTGAATTTGGACTTTGACAATCTTAAGATTGGCAATAGCGTCATTTATCAGATGACAGAAGATGACAGAGAGCTGTATTATAGCAAGGATTATAGCAGTGGCGATCCCTATAGCTTTGAGAATTTTAAACTAAAAGGATTCTTTTTCCTGCCTAACGCTAATAAAAAAATCTCAACTTACTATTATGCTGATTTTAGAAACAGGGCTTATTCGCGTGGTTTGTCGGGTGTCCCAGATAATGAATATGCCTATCCTGATTGTTCAGCTCTTACCAGCAAGCCTTGCGCCTTTGAAATGTTAGATGGGAAGTCTGCTTTTTGTGAAGCCAACTCTCGGCATTGCGCTTCTCCCTTTCCGATTAGTCGTCGTTCAGTGCCTATGTCAATTAAAATTGAAGATTTAGGCAAGGGAGTTATCTTGCACTCTACTGAATTTGATACAATAGGCAGAAATTTGTCAGTGCTTGATTATTCAGAAGCGATTGCTGATTTAGGCGCGCAGGGCTTTGATGACAAAACAAAAGGCATTACCATTAAAAATTGGGATGTTGAACATAACCTAGCAACAAATCAACTTGAAGGCGCGCAAACAAAGAATTATCTAGCTATTTTGTACGATGAAACTCTTTTTAGAAAGAATTTTCGTATCTTTTTTGAACAATTTAATATAGGCATAGAGAATTCTCAAGATATGTTTACTGCGGGCAATTTGCCAGCTAATTCTGATCCGCCGAGCTCTGGTGATCCTGATTTAGCTAAGCTAGAGATTAAAAATGAACCTGATGCTTATGGCAGGGTGAATAAAGCATCATCAATTCAGGTTTTTGAAATACCCCAGACACCTGATGAAATAAGAGAGTGGGAACAGAATGGCGGTTGTAAAGTTTTCCTTTGCGCTGCAAGAGCCGAAGGCACTCTAAGAAAGCATTTTCACCACTGCCTTATTTATGATTTTGACAAATTTGGCGCTGGCTTTACTGATTCAGCAAACTCCAAAGAAAGCCCTTGGTATCTTTTTGCGCCTTTTAATATTCCAGATACAGAGGTGCCAATGGAAGAGATGGATGATGACGGGAATATAGTGCCGGTTAAAGATTCTAGTGGTAATGTTTTAAAGCTGAACTTTAATGACAGAATTAGGTCTTTAAGAATAGAGGGTGATTGCTTGGTTGCTCTTTTTCAAAACGCCGTTAATATTGAAGAGTGTAAAAAATGCACTAATGGTAACACAGCGGCTTGTAATGACTGTTGGAATGATGACAGGCCAGGCGAACACTCTGAAGTATTTAGTTTAAGAGACGTAGAGTATCCTAATTATAAGAAGCTGACAACCCAAAATCCCATGGATATACTTCACTGGAGCGATCCTTTATATCACCCCATTGGCACTTGCGGTTGTTTTGAAAGCGCAATTGGCAGAGTATGGAAGACAATAACTGGCGCCGAGTGCCGTTCTTGCGCTTCGTCAATTGCTGTTTTTCCTTTTGTTAACAAACGTTAGTTTACCAATTGGCCATCAGCTTAAGACAGCAAAAATCGCCGTTTTCCCAACGGCGATTTGACATTTCTGCAAACATATGTTATCATATAAACAGAAAATTAAATAAAAGAAATAGTTAGTTTTTAGGATATTCTGTACCTTAAAATCTTATATAGGAGGTAGAAAAGAGTGGAATGGATATTGCTAGTTTTTGTGCTTACCCAAGCTACAGCTGGTTGTCTAGTTGTGATTGTGTTTGGGCATAGCTTTTACGGTTATGCAGGAGCAGCAGCTATTGCTGTTGCTTTGCTTATTTACTGTTTCTATTGGGCTGCGCAAAAACCCAAGTATAAACTTCCGAAAAAAAGGAGAAATGAAATGAAGAAAGCAAAAAATGATGATGGTAACAGCGGTGATAATAAGGAGCCGTCACGTCAGACTCTTCAGCAAATAATCTATCATCTTTCTTGGTGGGAAACAGCGTTATTGTATTTACCAGTAGTGATTATTGTCGTACTCTTTCTCTTTAAGCTAAGTATTCTAGTGGGCCATCTATGGTTAGGTTTTTGGGATTTAAGTACGCGTACGATCCTCATGGGCGTTTTAGGTCCTTGGGTATTTCTGTTTTATTCGTACAGAAGAGTTCCTGCAGCTGATTCTGCAAAGGAACGGCCACCATACAAGGCTTTGCCGAAGTTCTTTGGGCGCAGAGCTTTAAAAACTTTAGACGAAGGTTGGCGCTTAACTCTTTGGCCGTTTTTTACCCTCGTTTTAGTCAATGTCAAAAGAAGGAATGTGGATGTTCCGGTCGAAGCGATATTGACAATGCGTAATCCTAGTGAGATTACAAACAACGACGAGATGGCACTTGATGACCCAGATCAACAGTCAATAAAAAAGCAGCGGGAGAAAATGAAACCCGGAGGCTCTGTGGGTATAAAAAAGGTTTCTTACACATGGGAGCCAGACTCTAGAGATCCAGCAATGTTGGTTGCTCTAGAAAATATTGGTGGTCCAGAGGAAGCAGAAAAGGTTTTTAAGGATTGGATCGAACAGGCGGCGAGGGAATTAGGCAGGGAGCATACTTGGGTTAGTTATAGCTTAGGTGGTCAAGAGCTTTTAATCAAGATAATACGAGTCTGCACAGGGAAAAGAATAACCAAAGAAGACATTAAAGAAGCAGGAGGCTCATTGGAAGTTGGTTTAGCCAATAGCGGAACAGCAGACGCGGCTAAAATAGGAGGCAGATTTATTAGTTTTGCAGTTGGCGCTATCAAAGAAGAGGGTGGCCTTTCTGATGCTGCTGAGCAAGTCGTGATAGCCGAACAGGACAAAGAGGCTGATGAAATCAAGCTTAAACTGCTCGTTAATTATACTGAGCAACTAGTGAAATTGGGACTAGCTACAAATGAAGCAGTGGAAGCAGTTCAGCTTCATGCCGCAGAAGGTGATGTAACCAAGGTTATAAATGCGGTCAGGGGTTTTGGAGGGGTTGGCGATGCGATTTTAGCTAAGTTTTTTGGAGCCGTTCCTCCATTGGATGCAGGGAATGTGTCCCGATCCGATCAGTCGAGTAGAGGCGGTAGTGGCAAAGAAGACGAAATAATCATGCGTAGTGCTGATGAGCTTATTAACGATCCTAGCGCATGGAATAAGAAAAAAGAATAAGCGCAAGAAAACAAAAGGGAGCAGTAAAAATGCTCCCTTCTTTTATTGCTTTTTATTATCAAGATGGAGAAAAAACCGGCTACCTATAACAGGGATGTTATTTAACGGCTTCTCGGTAAACATCCGTAGGTTCTTTTAGGGGCGTTATGTTTGAGGGCGATATTGCTTTTGAATTGCTAAGAGGTTTTTCTATCTCTTGGATCATCTTAGCTTTATTAAGAATTTTTTCTTTTATCTCATGGCTAACTTGTTCTGCTTTTTTTGTGGGGATATTTAGCTCTGTTTTTAATGCATCTGTAAATTGCTTAGTGCTGATTTTTTTCCGAGCAACTTGACGTGTTAATTTCGCAATAATAAAAGCATTACTTTTTTGTTTATTTTGCATTTTTTTTATAATCGATTCAGCATTTTCCTCTAGTTTGTATTTTTCTAGAACGGTTGTGAGTATCGCGCCTGAATTTTTTGGGAAAAACATAACACGTTTTTGATTTTTTATATTATTTGTTTGCATACAAGGTTATAGAATAGTTTCTACCCATTGTTTTACCTTGCTTAAGTTGTCTGCTGTATCCTTATCACCTCTAAGCTGGGCATCTATCATAGCTTGTTGGTATTTTGAACCATCTACTGTATTTTTCAATTTGTCGCGGGTCGCAGTGCTACCTTTTTCTTCTATGTATTTTATTTTTTGTTTATCCAATCCAGACAAGAAGGCAAACTCATCATATGATTCTATTTTTGATTTCTTTTCGAAGTCTTCTACGTTTATCTTTTGGACTCTTTCTTGTATTATTCGATAGCGTGCCGTATCTTTATGGGCTCCTGCATCTATTAATTTTTTCACTTTTCCCTTTTCTACATCAGCAGCTAAGTCCGGTCTGGATTTAAGAAGTTGATGAATCTTTAGTCCTTTATGGGATTTTTGCATATATTCAATCTTTTCTCTCGCCTGGTCGCCAGTGAAGTCAAAGTTGTCTTCTTTAATTAATTTTTCAATGGCCAGGCCCTTTTCAGCCATTCCTCTTTTACCAAAGGTTTTTTGATTGGCAGATTTTTTCAGTTCATCTAGTGAGTATTCTTCTATTGCTTTTCTCATATCAGGATACCCCATTTCTTTGGCTACTCTCTTGCGGTAAGAACCCGGCTTACTTAGATGAAGCGCTTCAAGGCCGAGAGCTGTTTTTTCTCGACCAAGTTCTCTTCCTTCTGGGGTAGTGATTCCCTTCAAAGCCCCTGCCATTCTTCCCTTGGCGCCTTGCCCTGCTGCAAATCCTGCGCCAGCGCCGACAGTGGCACCCGCGCCAATGCCGCGACTCCACTTGCCAAGCTTCTTGCGGTATTGTTTGGCAGTTCCCGTGGCAGCGCCTTGTACTTTGCCTACCCATCCTATTACAGCAGAGGCGCCGATAGGTGTGAATTTCTTGGTGGCCATAAAACCAGCAATCAGAAATGCTGTTACGATGAAATGAGGGACAAGAGCTTCAAAAAGACCGTCGCTTGCATCAAGCATGCCATAACTAAATGCTTTTTCTGATTGTTGTAAAAGGTGGTAAGCTAGGTATAAGAAGAAGCTGGCAGGTACTCCTATAAAGCTCCACATCAAAAAGTTTTTCCACCATTTTTTAAACCACGGCCTTGATTTTTCAAAAATCCATGCAAAAAAAGCAAGTGGTGAAAGAATAACAAGAATCCAGATAGCAATGTGTCTTAATAGAAAGAGTAAGCCAAATGTTAATAATGTCAGACCAGCAACAAAGGTATAAACAAGAGAAATGCCAAGCTGCGCCCAAAATTTAGCTGACTTAAATAATTGCAGGGCGCCAGTAATTCCCATATCCATGGCAAAGTTGTTTTTTAAGACGCTCAACATTTCACCAAAGTCCACATCTTCTAAGAAAAAATTCGTTATTATATTTGAAATATCAACAATAATACCGCAGACTATTGGAGTGAAATTGATCAAAAGAGCAATAAGCAAGAGATTGATAAAGGCTTTTTTGGTGTCAAACCCTGCTATATCAAGGGCAGTGGCTATGCCAATGTAGGCAAGGCCTAAAATGAATAGCATGTTAGTAAAATCGCGCATCAATGTCCAGCCGAGTTCAATAACGATATTACCATTCGGATTGGTCATTGCTAATTGAAATGGACTAGTTATGGCCCAACTTAAAATATTATGACCGAAGTGCAACAGAACAGTAGACAATCCTAAAAAGAAAACAGACAAACCAAAAGCAGTGACTAAATATGCGGCTACAGTTCCTCCTAAGCTGCCTATGATTCCGCCAAGTACGGCTGCTATTGAGAGGCCTCCATCAGCGCTAGTAAGGTAGAAAGGTGAGAGGAGTCCTAGTACAAGACAAATTAAAAATCCAAAAAGAGCGCGCTTTTTGGAAAACACTTTAAAAACTCCTGCCAGTTTTTGGAGAATGCGGGGCATTAGATTATTATACAACAATTAATGGGATTTGAGAAAATTAGTGTTTAGCAGGCTGTGGAAAACTTTTAGTAAGGGAGAGCCAGTTATCTACAAATAGGGTTTTTGGAGCTGTGGATAATTTGATTTGACAGAAAGTTTGGGGTTTTGTACAATAGAAGTATACAGAACTGTCCACTTCTGTTGAAAATATGAATAATGCTCAAAGATTAAAAAAATTAACCAATTCAGGCAAAACTGTTTTTTCTTTGCAGGGTTTGCGGGGTTTGTGGCAGAGTACGTCTGCCAGCGCTAAAGTTACAGCAAAAAGAATGATTGAACAGGACCTAATTATCAAAGCAGCTAAGGGGTATTATGCTCTGGACAAGAATTTTAATATTCACGAGTTAGCCAATTTAATCATTTCCCCTTCCTATGTTTCTTTAAACACAGCTCTTTTTTATCACGGAGTTGCCTTTCAAGTAAGCACCCTTATTTCTTCAGTGGCTCTTTTGAATTATAAAAGAAAAGTGGGAGAAAAACTTTTAAACTACCATTCCATGAAGAAAGAGCTTTTTTTGAATCTGGAAGGAATTGATTATAAAAAAAACATAGCGATTGCCTCTGTTGAAAGAGCGGTTTTAGACTGTTTCTATTTTGGCCTTTTGCCTAATCTGGATAATTTTGACAAAATTAATATCGCCAAACTAAAAAAGCTTTCTTTGTTTTATCCAAAAGTGGTTCAAAAACAAGTGAAGAAGGTAATTGGCAAAAACAAATGACTAAACAAGGCCTTGATTTACAAAAACATAAACGAATTTTAATTAAAATCCTTATTGATGTTTTTAAGAAATTAAACGGCAAAGTAGCTTTTAAGGGCGGAACTTGCGCTTTGCTTTTTTATGACTTGCCTAGATTTTCTTTGGACTTGGACTTTGACATTTTAAGCTCCCTGTCAAAGCAGGACATTGCCAGCTTAAAAACTATCTTAAGCGAGCACGGCAGGATAAAGCAATTTCAGGATAAGAGATTTACCACATTCTTTCTTTTGGATTACCAGCTTCACACTCCGAATATCAAGATTGAACTGAATAAAAGGGTTTGGCAGAATAATAATTATAGAACAATTTGGTTTTTGGGCGTTGAGATGAAAATTGTTGACGAGGCCACCTTGTTGACTAATAAAATAGTGGCTTTAACAGACAGAAAGCAAGCAGTAGCCCGTGACCTTTTCGATGTCTATTATTTATTGGGCCTGGGATTTCCTTTGAATAAAGCATTGATTAAAGAAAGAACAGGCAGAAGTTCAGCAGATTATTTAAAGTTTTTATCCAGCTTTATTAAAAAAAATTACAGCCAGAAAAATGTTTTAGCAGGGCTGGGAGAGGTTTTGGATGTTAAGCAAAAAGAATGGGCAAAGAAGAATTTGATTGAAGCAGCGATAAAGGAGATAAGAAAAGTCAAAAACTGATAGTTTTGCTTAAGTTGAGCCAATTTTCAATGGTTAAGGTTTCTGCCCTTTGTTGGGGGCGGATTTTGTTTTTGAGAAGCCATTGTTCGGTTTGAGCGCGGGTTAGGTTGAGTGGCTTGGATAGGTTGTTGATGAGTTGTTTCCTGGGGTGGCTAAAGCCAGCTCTGACAACTTTACTGAAAAGTTTTTGGTCAATGTTTTTCGAGACAAGCTTGGGTTTGAGAAGGAGAATGGCTGAATCAACCTTGGGTTTGGGGAAGTAGCAGTTTTTAGAAACTGTGCTGATGATTTTAGGTTCTGAATAAAATTGAGTGAAAACACCAAGCTTAGTCATTCTCGGTACAGTCGAACGCATCCGTTGAGCTACTTCTTTCTGGAGCATTACGACCATTAGTTCAGGTGGCTTTTTAGCTTCCAAGAATTTCATTACTACAGTAGCTGCTATGTTGTAGGGTAAATTAGCAACTAGCTTGTAATCTTTTGACATTTGATATTCTAAAATATCGGCGCTTACTATCTCAACATTGTTAATGTTTTGGGATTTTAATATCTCTTCCAGCGCCTTAGCCAGTTGCCTGTCTTTTTCAACCGCCACAACCTTTTTGACTTGCTCTGCCAAAGACAAAGTCAAGCTGCCCAAGCCAGGTCCTACTTCCAGAACAATATCAAATGGTTTTAGTTCAGCTGCCGCAATGACTTTGTTAATTATTGGTAAACAAAGCAAAAAGTTCTGGCCCAAGCGCTTTTTGGGCTTAATATTATAGCTGTGGATAATTTGCTTGATTTTTACTGGTTTTTGCATTATAGTAATATATTAACACTTTTTGACCTATTTCTAAACAGCAACAACTTTTGTTTTTAGTTTTGGCTGGTTTTATAACAGTTAGTGTTTTTGCTTTTGTTCTGCTCAATAATAGGGAGCAGTCTTTTAATTTTAAGCGGAATGTTTTTGACTCTGGTCAGTATTTGTTTGCTGGGGAGAATAAGGTTTCAGCTGATATTGATTTAGATATTCTTAATGGCTCTGTTTTGTCGCCAGCTGCCCCTGCGTTTTTGGTCAAGGGCAGTGTTTTAGGCGCCTTGGGCACAGTGGAAACAGAGGCTAAGCAAGAGATTGAAGAATACATTGCTCAACAGGGCGACACTTTAAGTTCAGTTGCCCAAAAGCATAATATCTCTTTAGAGACTGTGCTGGAAGCTAATAATCTAACAAGCAAATCAACTTTAAAACCAGGCCAAAAACTGGTTATCTTGCCAGTAACTGGTATGCTCCATATTGTCAGACAAGGCGACAGCATCAGTGAAATAGCCGAGCTTTATGAGACTAAGACAGCTGAAATTATTGATGTCAATGATTTGGGCGAACAAGGCATGATTTATGCTGGTGACTTTTTAATTGTCCCGAACGCTGTTAAGCCACGATATGTTCAAGAGTATGTCCAGGTGCCTTTGTCCCAAAGCTATTTTATCTGTCCAATTCCTTCTCCCTGCCGTGTTACCCAAAGATTGCATTGGTATAACGCAATTGACTTTAGTAACGGTAAGTGTGGTGAGCCGGTTTATGCGGCAGCTGGTGGTACAGTCCAACGCACTGGCTATACCAGTCAGGGCGGCAATTATGTCAGAATCTCTCATCCTAATAATGTAGTTACTTATTACGGCCATTTATCAAAGACTGCTGTTTCTGCCGGCGCAAGGGTTTATCAGGGTCAGATTATCGGTTATGTCGGTTACACAGGCAGAACTATTCCAGCTGGCCCAGCTGGCTGTCATGTCCATTTTGATGTTAGGTTTGCCATGAATCCTTTCAGCCGATTTAACGTTGGCGACCAACTAGGCAATTAACATTATTTTTTCCGTCACCGTTTCTCAAAACGGTAAGTCAGAACTTCAGTTGCGCCGCTCAAGGCGGTGTTTTGTTTTAGATTAGCGCATTACAATTTGATGGTAATTTAGTGTATTAGAAAAGCCCTTTGATGTTATCGCAGGGCTTATGGGTTAAGTGATGAATTTAGAGTATTCATTACCTTTCCCGTATTTCTGATGAACCATTTGAAGATGATATCTGGTATTCATCTTTGCAACAAGAAAGAATAGTTTTTAATTGTTTTTGAGAAAACTTTAAAGCCTCGAGCTTACTTATAAATTTTCTTTTATTGTAATACAAACTAAAACCACGAACTTTAAAAGAATCGTTTAATCTCAAGTAATATTCCGGTTTATCAGTAAGCATATTTATAAGCTCTAATACCATCACCTCACCATTTATTCGGCATTGTCTTTTACAGTCAAATCTAAAGGTAAAATCATATTTTCTCTGCTTTTCCGCTTTCTTAAAGAACATCTTACTCGCTCCTCTTTCTGTAAAAATCATTAGTTTTTGTTACATAATTGTTATATCATATTACATCAATATGTCAATAGTAAAGGTCGTTGTTTAACTAATAAAAACTTATGACACAAATAATAATAGTAACCAAGAAAGGCAACATTTTCATACCTTTTTCCCTGTTTAGATAGGGGGGGGCGCCTTACAAATACCTAGTCGCTTCTTTTCATCTACCGAAGTAACCATACAATTTTTAAGCTATAAGGACAGAAAGTAACGCTAATCAAAAGAAAAAAGCAGCAAACCTTATGGTTCACTGCCTATGTTAGATGGTTGATTGGAATAATATGTGATAGAGAATTAATGTTCATATGCCTCGGTAAAAATAAAGTTGCAGAAAATCATTAGAATTTGTGTTTATAACTCTATCCGTCGCAGGCGAGTTGTTAAGAGATACTCCAGTCAGATAGATTAGATTTTCAGCTACTTCATCGACTATACCAGATATTGTTGGATAGGCATGACTGGTAGTGTGCATATTCACAACCACTCTTTGTCCCACAAATTTTTGCAATATCTTTTCTTTTTTTGTCATTTCAATCACTCCTTTCTAACCATAACCCTACCACAATAGTCTAAAAAGTCAATAAATGACAAAAGAAAAAGCAGCAAACCTTATGGTTCACTGCCTATGTTGTATGGTTGGTTGAAAGAGTTATTCCCCGAGTATTTCTTTCAGGAAAGATAGCTTATCTCGGTTAGCATACATAGCGCTGTCTGATGCCTTTATCTCGTACGACCGCTCCACGTCTCTCTCTGCTTTCCTAATTCTTTCCTTAAGGCGTTCTTCTATGCCTCGCAGGTACTCAAGCTCCTTTCTTTCTTCTTCTTTTAAACGCTCCAACTCCTTCTTTTCTTTATCAGTCATTTCCATCACTCCTTTCCACCACAACCCTACCACAATAGTCTAAAAAGTCAATAAATGACAAAAGAAAAAGCAGCAAACCTTATGGTTCACTGCTTAGTTGATATAGTTGATGAGGAAAGTGCTGTTCTCCATCTTCAAGAGAGAATGCTCCGTTTAGGGCGTTCTCTGAAGAAGAAAATGCCACCTATTATGAGCAGGATGATGCCAGCAGTAAGCTGCTGTCTGGGCGTAGGTTCTATCATTTTAAAAGCTGTCAAGAAAGCTACTGCGAACGCTTGTAGAGCCATTCCCCAATAGATTTTCCAATTATTAGGTTTCAACCAATCTTTCATTTTAACACCTCCTTTATTCCCCGAGCATTCTTTTTAGAAGTTTAACGATAGGTTTATAGCAGGGCTACAATTTTGTCTTCAAGTCTGCAATCTTTTTTGACACTTCATTGCGCACACCATTAATTCTGTTTTGAGAATAATGGGTTAAAGTAGAAAATGTATCCATTGCTATTATGTCTTGCAGGCGAGTTAGCATTTCTCCGTAGGATTTTATATATCTTTCCAATAATTCTTTTTTAGCCATTTCCACACCTCCTTCCAATCACAACCCTACCATAATAATCTAAAAAGTCAAATGAATTTTATGGTTTAATACCTTCGTGCCGTTCTGCGGAGGATTGCTAACTGTCTTTTCTTAAACGAAAGCTCAAGGCCTCGGAAACATTTTGAAAAGAAATGTTTTCTTTTTTTTCTAAATCAGCTATTGTCCGGGCTGTTTTAAGGACGCGGTGATAGCCGCGGGCTGAAAGCTTGGCTGAATCAACGTATTGTTTGAGAAAACGCTGGCTTGATTGGTCAATCAGGCAGTATTTTCTGATTTGGCGTAGGCCCATCTCTGAATTAGTTAAAATGCCTTCATTTTCAAGCCTTGCTTTTTGAACAGTTCTGGCTTGAGCAACTCTTTGGCGAGCCTCCTCTGTTTCAGAGGTTGACCAAGGCGAAACCAATTCTTCATACTTGACCGCAGGCACTGAACAGAATATGTCAAAGCGGTCAATTAAAGGTCCGGACAGTTTTCTCTGGTAAGAAGCTATCTGGGAATTAGCGCAGGTGCATTTTCTTTGTGGGTCATCTCTATAGCCGCAAGGGCAGGGGTTGGCTGCGGCAATTAAAGTAAAGTTAGCTGGAAAAACAGCTTGCTCTCTAGCTCTTTGAATGTGGATTTTGCCTTCTTCTAAGGGTTGACGCAAGCTTTCAAGAACATCGCGGTGAAATTCAGGAAATTCGTCCATAAAGAGAATGCCGCGATGGGCCAGAGTTATCTCGCCCGGCCTAATCGGCGTGCCGCCGCCAATCAAAGCTGGTTCTGACGAAGTATGGTGGGGCGATCTGAAGGGCCGTGTTTTTAAAAAAACATTCTCGTCAGCCAGCAGGCCGGAAGCGCTGTAGATTTTAGTCAGCTCTAAAAGTTCTTGAGCTGATAGCTCGGGCAGGATGGATATGATTGCCTTGGCTAACAAGGTTTTGCCTGCGCCAGGCGGGCCCTGCATTATGACATTATGGCCTCCAGCTGCTGCCAGCTCTAAAGCTCTTTTAGCATGCTGTTGGCCTTTTATCCAGCCAAACTCAATTTCAAAACTGGCTGGCGAACTTTGAAGTTCTTGGGAAGTAAGCTTAACTGGTTCCAGTAAAGCAGAGCCAGTTAAAAAAGCAATGACTTGCTTCAGCGTTTCAGCGCCAATAACTTCCAGATTGTTTTGCCCAGCCAAAAGATTAACCATTGCTGCTTCTTTGCTGTTTTCCTTGGGTAGAACTATTTGCTCGAAACCCTTTTCTAAAGCAAGCAGAGCAAAAGAAAGAGCCCCTTTAATGGGCTTTAATGTTCCGTCTAGGGCTAGTTCGCCTAAAATGATTTTACTTCTTGTTTCAAACCGGACTTGGTTGTCAGCCAGCAAAAAGCCTAAGGCAATAGGCAGGTCGTATAGGCTGCCTTGTTTTTGCAAGTCAGCCGGCGCCAAGCTGACCAAGACTCTTTTTCTCTGATGCTGGGGCGGTTTTAAGCTAGTTGATTTAATGGCTGAAGATACTCTTTCCTTGGCTTCTTTAATAGCCGTGTCTGCCAATCCAACAATATTGAAGGCTTTTAACCCCTGGCTGGCTGCCACCTCAACTTCAATTATTCCTGCCTCCAGGCCTTTTAAGGCAGCAGAATAGATTTTTGAAATCATTACTCAACTTTAACAAACCAACCAGCTCTTTACAAGCTGTTTTGAAGTTGTTAAACTGAAACCAGAGTCCTTGATGGATTGCGTCTCGCCACATTCTTCCACAAAACAGTGCCACAATTCTTATAGCGCAATCTTCAAATGGTTACGTCTCATATCATTCCATTTTATATCCGACGTAACTAAGAATATGCCGTTAAGGGTTGTCACTTTTTCCATATTCTAGTGACAACCCCTATTTTTTTGACCTGGAAGACAACACATTGCTATTGACAAATTTGTAACAATATGCTATAATATAGGTGTAATAGAGTATTAAGATTTTTTAATCTTTCACAATAGTCACAGAAAAATCTGTGATAAAAATAGGAGAAAGAAAATGAAATACATCGTATTTTACACAATAGTTGATAGTAACGGAACGATAAAGGGTGCAAGTGAGTTTGAGTACATTTGTGAAAAAGCAATAGAGAGTTACCTAGAAATAACGGCTGTGCGGAAAGCCGCACAAGAGGAAATGCCAAGTATGGCCGTTTGTGTCACTGGTATGCTACCAGTGGCGTAAAAATGAAATATGATGTTTAACATCAGCTCGATATAAGGAGGCCTGAGGAAATAAACTGGTTTACATAACAGTTCCTCAGGTCTTTTCTAGTACATCAAATTATTTATCATTATTTAGTCTCTAAGAGCTAGTCAATGTTTGGGTGTTGGACACCCAAACATTGGTGTTCGTGTTTTTCTCGTTTGACATTACAATTTAAAAATGCAAAAATGAATGCAATGTGGAAAAGGTCGCCACTAAAATTGTTTAACTTTAAAATGCCTGTTTTTGTTTTATAAAAATAGGGATTTTTGTTTCTCAAAATATGTCAGATAAAATTGGGTGGACAAAAAAAATTGGTAATTTCATTTCAAATCTTCTTTTAGGTGAAACAAAAGAAACAATAATAAGAACAGATGAAGGTGTTAAAAGAATTGATAAAACAATTAATGACATTAGTGGCGATTGTAAAAGCATTTGGGAGATATTGTCTAGACATGGTGAGGATATAAAAGGATTAGTGGTGCATACTAAATATGGATATTCAAGCAGTCCCACCGTGCCAAATGATTTGGGAAAAGAACTTTTAGAAAAATCAGGATTTAATGAGATTTATCCTAAGCTGAAAGATGAGATTTTTACTTTAATAGATGTTAAAAACCCACGAACTTTGTATGACTATGAGGAACATGCGAAACAGGCCTTATTAGATTTAAAAAGTAATCCTTTAATAGATAAATTAAAAGATTATGCCGTTAATAACCCAAGGGAACCTTTGAAATTAATTTTTAAAGTAGCTTCTTGGGTTATACGAGATGATTATAAAAAACATAAAGAACAAAAAGTATTATAAAATCACCCTTTTATACAAACAAGGAACAGTTTTTTGAGTAATAATAACAAATCCCCTTTTGACTTTTTAGGTTATTATGCTAGGGTTGTGGTTGAAAGGAGGTGTTGAAATGAAAGATTGGACGAAACCTAATAATTGGAAGATTTATTCGGGAATGGCTCTACAAGCGTTCGCAGTAGCTTTCCTGCCAGTTTTTAAAATGATAGAACCTACGCCCGGACAGCAGTTTACTGTTGGCATCGTCTTTTTTATAGTGTCCGGTATTTTCTTTCTCAGAGAACGCTCTAAACAGAACATTCTTACTTGAAGATAAAAAACATCACTTTTCTCATCGCATACTAACTAAGGTAATAGACCATCGTGTTTATTACCTTTTTTCTTTTTGAACAAAACAAAAACTCCTGCGTTTTCTAGTGAATGGCGCAAGAGTTTTTAATGCTTGGGTGTCCAACACCCAAACATTGGTTATGCGGTTTCTTTAGCGGCGGTTTCAGTTTCTTTTTTAGCGGTTTCGGATTCTTTCTCGGGTTCAGGTTTTTCCTTAGGTTCAGCTTTTTTTTCAAGCGAAGTTTTTTCTTCAGCAGGTTTTTCTTCGGGTTTTTTCGCAGCTTCTTTTTCCTTTTCAGCAGCTGGTTCTTTCTTGCCTGTTTTTTTGTCTTTGAGTTCCTGCTCTACTTGTTCTACGCTTCTGACATCTATTTTCCAGCCAGTCAGCTTGGCTGCCAAGCGGACATTCTGGCCGTCTCTGCCAATAGCCAAAGAGAGCTGGTCATCAGGGATAACTGCCTGCGCTTTATTCTTAGGTAGAACTTTGACTTCAAGAACCTTGGCAGGGGATAAGGCATTAGCGATGAATTTCTTGGGTTCTTCATCCCACTCAATAATATCAATCTTTTCACCGCCCAATTCATTGGTTACTGCCAGTATTCTGGTGCCTCGCTGGCCAACCATTGAGCCGATTGGGTCAATGCCGTCTTCTTTGGCCTCCACAGCAACTTTGCTTCTTGAGCCAGACTCCCGGGCGATTGACTTAATCTCTACTTGGTCTGCCCCTATTTCCGGCACCTCTAATTCAAAGAGTTTGGAAATTAGCTTGGGGTAGTCACGCGACAAAACAATCTGGGGACCGCGAGGGCTTTCTTCTGTTTTCAAAAGAAAAAGCTTTAAGCGCTGGCCTGGTTTGTAAAACTCGCCCCGCACTTGCTCGCTTCTGGGCAGGATGCCGGCAGTTCTGCCAATATCCAGAAAGACAGCGTTTTCTTCTACGCGCTGAACAATGCCGCTGACCACAGTGCCTTCTTTTTCTTTAAACTCTTTATAGGTTTCATCCTTTTCCACCTCTTTGATTTTTTGCAGGATAACCTGCTTGGCTGTTTGGGCGGCAATTCTGCCAAAGTCAGCTTTGGTTTCTAAGGGGATTTTCAAGTCCTCTTCTGGTTTTACTTTTGAGTCAATTTCTTTAGCTTCAGCCAATAGAATATGTCGTTCTGGGTTAAAGCGAATTTTACCCTCTTCTTTTTCTGATTCTTCTACAGTTTCTTTTTGCTCTTTGAGTTTTTCCAGTTCTTCTTCAGAATAAATCATTTCTTCAGTAACCACTTGCTTGAGCTGCCAAAAGCTAAGAACGCCTGTTTTAGCATCAAGCTTGGCAATTACTTTCTGTTTTTTTCTGCCGAATTCTTTCTTGTAAGCCGAGGCGATTGCTTCTTCAATCACCTCAATTATTTTTTCTTGAGGAATACCTCGTTCTTCAGCAATTTCCAAAACTGCTGAAGTAAGTGTTTTTAGATCTAACATGTTAAAAATTGTTAATAATAAAAGCCGTTCTCAACAAACGACCTTTATGGTTTAACTTTAGCAGAATAGAATTACTCTGTCAATAAGTGTCCTCAATAACATTTTCAAAATGAGCGATTTGATGGCTACTGGGGGTTTGAGTAATGGCAACAACATCTATTTGAATGGGTGTTTCAAAAGGGATTTTATAAGTGGAAAGATAAAGCTGGGCCATTTTGACTAACTGCTTTTTCTTTTTCCAGTCAATCTCGTCCTCTGGCACAAACCCAGGCTGTTCTTGGATAGTTTTAACTTCAACAAAAACCAGCGCGTTTGTCTGGTCTGGAGGCGAAGCAACAATGTCAATCTCGCCCCATTTATTGCGCCAGTTGCGGGCTAAAATCTTGTACCTCTTGTTTTTTAAATAAACAGCAGCCAGTTTTTCACCAAGCTTGCCCAGTTCTTTTTTTTGAAACCTATAACCATCCGATTTTTCGTTTAAGCGCATGTTTGTTTTATAGTCTGCTTATTTTCTTATTCTATTCGTTTTATTGTATCAAAACCTGCTATAATTAAAAGAAGAAGCTTGAGAAAGCCCCGAGACCCGGTCTCGGCGGAGGTCTCGGTGGATTCCGCCGAGACCGGGTCTTGGTGGGTCTTGGTGGATTACATATGCCATACAGAAAAGAACAATTTGTTAATGGGGAGATTTATCATACTGTTGTCAGAGCAATCGATAACAATATAATTTTTCAAGATGCAGATGATTATTACAGGGGTATTTTTTCTATTTACGAATTTAATAATGCTAAGTCAGTTTCTATTAGAAAGCGTCGTGAGGAACGCGCTGTTTTTAAAAGAAACCTTCAAGTGGAATCTGCCGAGACCGGGTCTCAGTCTGTTTTGGAAGCAGACAAGAGGGAGAAATTGGTTGAGGTTTTGGCTTTTTGCTTGATGCCAAACCACGTACATTTACTATTGAGACAACTTGAAGATAATGGCATCACTAAGTTCATGCATAAGTTTGGCATTGGGCTTGGAGGATATTTTAATAGAAAACACGACAGGAAAGGCCCTGTTTTTCAAAATAGATTTGTATCTGTGCCTGTGGGAACAGAAGAACAATTAAAAATTATCTTTGTTTACATTCATAGCAATCCTGTATCTTTGATAGAACCAAAGTGGAAAGAGCTTGGCGTTCGAGATCCAGAAAAAGTAATTGAATTTATAGAAAACTACAAATGGTCAAGCTACCCAGATTATTTGGCCAAAAAGAATTTTCCTTCAGTTACCGAGAGAGAATTTCTTTTAGAAAGAATGGGTGGTTCAATCAGCTGCAGGCAGCATATTAATGAGTGGATACGGCATAAAGAGGAATTACGAAAAATGATCAGCAGAGTTGAGAAATCATTAAGAAATAAAACTGAAACTTAGAACCGAGACATAGAACCAAGGCCCGGTCTCGGTGGATTCCACCGAGACCGGGTCTTGGTGAAATGTGTATTCATTAGTTTATTATAGGGCAAAGAGTTGTTGTGGAAAAGATGTGGAAAATCTAGGCTGTTTTACTAAGAAGTGTTTGTGCTATAATTAGGAAATAAGAAGTTAAGAAAGATAGTTTATTGAAAGAGACAATGACTAAAATTCTTAAAACACGCTTGAGAAGGTTTTGTTTGGATTTAGTGATTTTGATTGCTTTGATTGCTTTAGTTGTTTTGGCTTGGGGTGTTTTGAATTGGCAATGGGACAAAGCAGGGAATGAAGTAATGTTAGCAATCAATGTTAACAAGTCTATTTACCTGCCAAATGAACAAGCCCATATACAAATGGCAGTTTTAGATGAAAAAGGCAATACTGTTTGTGATGCAAATTTAGAATTAAGAATCAAGAATCAAGAAACGAACGAAAAAACCATTTTTTCAACCAAAGATGAAACAATTCAATACAGCACAGAGTGTGGGCCAGATAGTAAAATTGTTGATGTGCCAGATTACTTTGCCCATTATAAAACCAAGCATCAGGTTAATGAAATAGGAGTTTATCAAATGAAACTAATTCATCTTGATACAGGTTTTGAGATTAAAGACAATTTTGAGGTGCGGGCTTCCGTGCCTTTTGAAATAGAAAGATTAGGGCAAACAAGAATATATCCTAAATCTAAGTATGAAATGGTTATAAAGATAAAGGCGAATCAGGATTTTGAGGGAGAGATTAGAGAAATTGTGCCTAATGTTTTTGAAATCCCAATAGAAGATGTTGATTATCAAATAGAGGAGATAAGTCAGGGCAAGAAAGCTTTGGTTTGGCAGGATATTGCTTTAAAACAGGGCGATAGAATAGAGCTTCGCTATGTTTTTAAGGCGCCAACTAAAAGCAAGGAATCGTACTTGCTTGGCCCCCTAGAGCTTATTGAGATTCACCGAGACCGGGTCTTGGCGGATTCTACCGAGACCGGGTCTCGGCGGGATGGGGATGGGACGGGGAATGGAGTTGTGTTCGGAGATAGGTTTGGGGAGGGGAGGGAGTGGCAGATTATTGCTGATTCTGAAGAGACGATTTATAATGACTTAGTTGATGCTACTGATTCGTTTCATACTAGCGCAGCTGTCGTCTTTAGTTCTTCTTTAAAGGGCTTTAGTTTTTTTATTATAGCTTTTGCTGGTCTTGATAGAAGAAGGGTTTATGAGACAACAGATGGTGGCGCCTCTTGGGGTGCATGTGGTAGTTCGATTCAGAACGATGCTTTTACTATTGGTATTTGGTATGATCAATGGACTCCAGGAGATTCAGGAGCAAAAATTCATCAAGCCTTTGGGGAAATTGGTGGTGATACAGTAATTTATGACTCTATTGCAGAATTCTGTACTCAAAGTGGAGAAGTTGCCATTACCGGTGATTTGGGCGTTTATGGTCCAGCGGACATGAGCCCAAGTATCACTAAAGCCACTAATGGACATTTATTTGTAGCAGCGGCCGGAAGTACAGACGAGGGAATTTATAAATCAATGGATTCTGGAGCAACTTGGGCTGATACTGATGCTTCGCTTGGTGTTACCTTGGATGACGATGATGAGGCAGCTTTGATGCCGCTTTCCAGTGGCGATGTCTTATTGATCTTACTCGATGCTAGTGAGAATAGCTTAATTTCTTATGTTTATGCTTCAAGCACAACAGGCACCTGGGGTGATGCAAAAATCATTGACTCTGATTTTGTTGACCAGTCAGAGGATTTTGCTTGGGGCGCTTCACTTTACAGAACAACAGGGGATGTTTATGTGATAGGAGTTAACAGTCCCGTGACAGCTGGTGGTGATATTAAATCATATCTTTATGACGAAGAAGGCAGGGCTTGGACAACAAAGACTGACGTTATCACAGACAGCGCTAATCTCTGGGAGGCTAAGGTTTCTATTGATGAAAACAATGGAGATGTTTACGCATCTTATGTGCTAAAGGTGAGCAATAATGTAACTGATGTTTGGTATAAGTGGTCAACTAGCGGTATGGATGTTTGGAGCAGTCCAGCAGTAAAAGTTAGCACCACTCAAGGCGATATAGTAGTCACGAGGCCAAATCTAATGAGTAAAGACCGGCTTTATTCAACTTGGTATGAAGAAACTTTAAATGATATATTGGGTGATACATTAGCCTTTCCGGCCTATGAACAATCTGGTTATCGTCTTTTTAGTAATGTCAACTCTGCCAATCTAACTGGCGGTAGCGGCCCTTTGGCAGCTGAAGATACTGCTGCTACTTTAACTTATGTTGGGCAGGAGTTTAGAGTGAGGCTGGCTTTGCATTTAAGTGGATTTTCTCTAAGACAAAATGGAGAAACTTTTAAACTGCAATATGCTTCTACTACTGACACTTGCGTTAATCCTTCAGGTGACTGGGTAGATGTTTCTGCTTCAACAGAAATTGCTTATAAAAATAATGCTGGGCCTTCTGATGGAGCGGCTACTGCAGCTACTACTAGTGACCCTGACCATAGCAGTCACACTAATAATGTCCAAACTTATGAAGAATCAGGCACTTTTACTAACTCTCAATCAATTATCGGAAATGGCAGTGATGGCATTTGGGACTTTGCTTTGTATGACAACGGTGTTGGAGCCGAAACTGTTTTTTGTCTGAGAGCAGTAAAATCTGATGACACCCTTCTAGACACCTATTCTGAGAGTACTTATCCTAAAATTACTACTCGTGTACCGTCCATCTATGCCCAATCAAGC
>SDBU01000577.1_pt1 | contig 51376 bp, 46 predicted proteins | sample 2277071 | NCBI WGS metagenome assembly SDBU01 (sample SAMN10397929, study PRJNA504765) | marine sediment metagenome | isolation source: marine sediment core GS08_GC12, 126 cmbsf | place: Arctic Ocean: Gakkel Ridge, Loki's castle | collected 2008
CGATAAGGTTGATAATGTGGTTTTTATCACAAGAAGATATGATATTATTCCTCCTATTGTAAAACTCACTCCGGAATGGGCAGCCGCTGCCTTTATGTTAGGTGAATCAATTGAAACTTCTGCCGGAGATCCGGAGATGGCAGGTCAGACAAAAAGAGTAGTCGGTACAAATCCGTTTATTATTGGTGAAGAGGCGGAAGAAGGTAATATTTTTTATGATATTATAATTAATAATCCTGAAATTAACTGTTATATTTTAAACACCGGAAATGTTGGAGGTGAAAGGGGCGGAACTAAAATATCTATCAAAGATTCTGTTAAAATTATCGAAATGATAGCAAGAAATAAAATACAATGGCAAAAGGATAATTACTGGGGATATGAAATTCCTTCCAATATACCCGGGCTTGACCTTGAAAGATTCGATATCGGTAATTATTATGAAAAATCGACTTATAATGCATTCAGGGATATACTAAGAGAAGAGAGAAACACCTGGTTTAAACAATTTGAAACACTAAATCCAAAAATCAAAGAAATTTTTGATTGATTTAATAAATACTAGACAGATTATTAACTACTTAGGTTATTTCAGTATTTGGTGGAATTATCTTCTGCACTTCAGTTAAATACAAAACAGCTATTAATATACGTCCATTGAATAAAGTAAATAATTATTTATTCCTTTTTATTTTTAACGATAAATAGTCTGATTTTATAAATTTTTACAAAGTATCGTTTTTTTGCTTGACAATGATTGATTTTTGTATTATAATCTGTAAAATAAAAAAAATTATTTTGATTTATAAAAAAAGGATATTCAATTAAGCCAAAAATAATTTAATATAATATATCGGAAACGGTCTATTGAATCTTATAAATTCCTAATAAGTTTTATAGATGATTCGTGAGGTTTAGATGGTCGATAATAAAGAATTTTTGAGAAAATTAGTTAGTTATATTGTTAATACTCCTGATGAGATATCTGTTACAAAAGTAGAAGGGAACGAGGTAAGTATATTAAAATTGAAAGTAGCAAATGGTGAAATTGGATTTGTTATCGGAAAGAAAGGCAGAATAGCAAATTCTATTAGAATTTTATTAACTGCTATTACAGCACGTACAGGTAAACGGGTAATACTTGAAATTATTGAATAAAATTCAATTTTTGTTGCTTAATTAAAATTTTATGTTCTAATAAAATACTGCGTATATTTACATACTTTCTCTCTTTTTTTTGTATAAGAATTTAATAAATTTATAAAATATATTAATAAGGTAATTTATATTTATTATAGGCTTAAAATAGAATTTTTAAAAAATACTCGGCAATAAACCGGGTATTTTTTTTGAAATAATTTTAAAGTAATAATCGACCGGGTCCTGCGGATTATCCAAAATAAAATATTATCTGAACTATAGAGCATAATGTGATAGTTTAACCTGTATTTAAGATAGTCTTACCAACAAAAATATTTAAAATAAAATGCCCCAAACTAATAAAAAGTTAACCAAAAAAGAAGATTTCTTTGACGCGATAAAAGAAGAAATGTCTAAGTTAAATTTTGATAATGTTCGAAAAATATCTAATGAACATAATATTGCAAAAAATCAGATTTTAAATATTGCTTCGAAAATCTATAAAGATTTTTTTACAAAAGAGGAATTTAAAAAAGCTTTCGCAATTGCAACAGAATATTCTTTAGAGGAACATAACATTACCAGTGCTGCAATAAAAGAATTCCGCAAACTTATTGCCAGTAATTCTATTGTTGAGGCAATAGAATGGGGAAAAGAGACAAAGAAGATACAAGAAATTGAAATCAGAAAAATAGTTATCAAAGAATTTGAGGCTCTATTACGTAATAAAAAAATTAAAAAGGCTATCGAATTTATTGAAAAATATGATATTCCTGTTGAGTCCCTATCGGAACAAGCTATAGATTATTTTAATAATGCATATAAGCTTAAAGATTATTATACTGCTGCTCTATTAGGTAAGAAATTTGGTTTTTCAAAAAAAAGAACTTATACCGCTGCTGTTAAAGTGATTTGTAAATTAGCAGCATCCAAAGATATTGAAAAAATAATTTATATAAACAGAAAATTTGATATTTTTAGTGATCCTTTGTTTGAAGTTATCGACCAAACAGATGCAACAACTCTCTCGAAATGTTTCATTAAATTTGTAGGGGATAATCTTAAGGGGCATAAAATAGATTCAGTAATTTATATTTTCGATAATATAAAGATTTTAAACAAGAAATTTAAAAATGAAACTTTGTTCAATATGATTGAGTCATTATATCAGAAAATAGGTTTATATCATAACCAGTTATTAAAGAATGACAAAAGAGATAAAGCTTCTAAGTTAAAGAACCACTTTGAACTTACCGGTTCAGAAATTCCTTTTGATGTAAAGAGAAACGTTATAACCGGAGCACAGAATCTGCATAATTCATATCTTGATAATTATGATTATGAAAATGCTAAATCTATAAAGAACGAATATTTGTTATTTAGCAAAAATATAATTGAAAACAGCTTTGATGTTGCATTAGAAGCATCTACCAATTATCTTACAAAAACTTTTTTAAGAACAGAATTTGATAAAAGTGAAAAGGTTATAAAGGATTATGATATTCCAAAGAAAAACGTTGTAGAAACTTCAAAAAAAATTATATTGAATAAACTTAATGCTAAAGGATATAAAGATGCAATTGAAATTTTAAAAAGGTTTAAAATTAATCCCCTTGAGCCGGAGTTTGAAATTAATGCACCAAATTTTTTCAACGATATGATTTCTGCAAAGAATTATAAGGCGGCTGCAGAAGTGGGATTGCATTTTGAGATAGATAAAAAAGCTACATTTAAAGCTTCAATTATTTATTGGAAAGAAAAGATAAGCAGCGGTGATTTTGAGGAAGCATTTAAAATAAAAAAAGAACACAAACTTCCCGGAAGTTCCACAAGAAAGAAAGCAACAGAAATATATAGATCTTGTTTGAGAAAAAATGACCTTCAATCTTGCAAATCTCTGAGAAAACATTATAGTTTAGATGTCGGCTTTTTGGAGATAATTATTGAAGTCTTTAAAAATATGCTAAAAATTAGTAAAAGTTAATATTCTATTAGTTCTAACCTGGATTATTCATAAATTGTAGTTATTATCTGTCGATAATTAGCTATTAGCTTTTTACTTTTAGCTTAATGATTAATAATTAATGATTAATCTAAAAAAAATGCTGCGTGAACAATTTCAATTTTACAGGGAAAAAAATACTTGACCTGTTCAATATCTACTTAACCTTAATAATTCATAAAACTCTTTATTTAAACAATGGAATTATAAAAACTGAAACAATACTAACATTTGGAGTAGTTTATGCAGTTAAGTTGGATTGACCTTTCGATAATTCTCTTTTATTTCATTTTTGTTTTATCAATTGGCTGGTATCTTAAAAAATTTACAAAGACAGGTATGGATTTCTTTCTTGCCGGTAAGAAATGTACTTCCTGGGTTGCCGGACTTTCATTTCTTGCAGCAAATATGGGAGCCCTCGAACTGTTAGGCTGGTCTGCGAGTGCATATCAGTATGGTATTATCAAGCGCACTGGTATTGGATTGGCGCTATCCCTGCAATGCTCTTTCTGGGTATATTTATGATGCCTTTTTATCACGTAAGCAAAACACATTCGGTTCCTGGATTTTTAAAGCTCAGATATAATGAGCCAACACGTCTTTTAAGTGCTGTATCATTTGGCGTTATGACTCTTTTGGCATCTGGAATAAGTATGTACTCTATGGGTCTTGTTCTTGCTACAATGCTTGGATGGGATTTTAATACCTGTATTCTGTTATCTGCCGGAACGGTTGCTTTATATGTTGCTTTTGCAGGCCTCACATCAGCGATCTTCAATGAGATTATTCAATTCTTTTTAATATGGTGTGGTGCGTTATTAATTCCTATCATAGGGCTTGTTGAGGTAGGGGGATGGAATAATCTTTTAGCCATGGTCACACAGCGTATAGCTGAAATGGGAAAAAGCGGAGATTATGTTCATCTATGGTCATCGATGGGAAGTTACTCTGATAATCCAATGGGACTTCACTGGCTGGGTATTGTGCTTGGTCTTGGATGGGTAATATCTTTCGGATATTGGACAACAGATTTTTTGGTGGTTCAGCGCGTTCTTGCCGCAAAAGATATGCGCAGTGCAAAAATGGCACCTGTAATTGCCTCATTTTTTAAAATGGCTATTCCATTTATTGTTATACTTCCCGGTTTAATTGGGATTGCTGTTCTTCCGGAACTAAAACCTGCCGATACGGGTGAATTCAGTTTAAATTCTTACAACGCTGTACTTCCTTTATTGATGAAACGATATTTTACACCCGGACTTCTTGGTCTGGGCATAACCGCTCTTATAGCCGGTTTTATGTCCGGAATAGCAGGAAATATAAGTGCATTTTCCACTGTCTGGACCTATGATATTTACAGGTCTTTAATATTGAAGAATGGGACAGATAAACATTATTTAAGTATGGGAAGAATATGCACGGTAGGAGGGATTATAATCAGTATCGGCAGTGCTTATTTAGTAATGCAGTTTGCCAGTATTATGGATTATATGCAGGCACTTTTTTCATTTTTTGTAGCTCCTCTTTTTGGGACTATTCTGTTAGGGATGTTCTGGCGAAAGGCAACAAGCTGGGCTGGATTTTGGGGGCTGTTAGCAGGAACATGTTCTTCAGTTTCAATGTTTCTGCTGTTAAAATTTAATTTAATCGAAGGAAAATGGATTGCTTTTTCTAACGATGCAAGCGCAATGGCGGAAAATATGTGGCGTGCATTGTGGGCATGGTGCATTGTAGTTATTGTAACTTTTATAGTTTCAATGTTCAGTAAACCAAAATCGGATGAAGAGCTAAAGGGACTGGTTATCGGCTTAACCGAGATTGAAAAGGAAAGCTCTTATAAACTGTTACAAAGACCAACTTTCTGGGCAGCAATCTCCTTAGTTATTTTCTTGATTTTGAATATAATCTTCTTTTAGCATAATTTGTAATAAAAAATATTGACCGCGAATAACACGAAGAAAGATTAAATTAAGAAATCAGAAGACAGGAGTCAGAATAAAATAATAGACTATTTGGCTGACTTATTCATTCTGAATTCTGACTTCTTTTTTTACTTCCTGTTCTTCTTGGTGAAAAATTAGTAAAATTAAACATAAAATCAATAACCGGAGGGTTAAAATGATTCCTGTATGGTTTTTTGTAGGGATTTTGCTTACATTGTATGGAATAGTTATTTTTATCAGTGGAATTTACTGGTTTATTAATCCGATAAATATCGTTGCAAGTTATCTGCATGCCGGTATTTGGTGGGGAATACTCATGACAGTTTCGGGATTATTTTTTATAATCAAAAACAAGCCGAAAAAACAAAATCAACAAACTAATTGAGACTATATATGAAAATAAATTCAATAGTTGTCAGCGAGTTTCAGACTAACTGTTATGTATATTGGAATGAGAAGACATCGAGAGGAATAATAATTGACCCCGGTGATGAGGCTGATAAAATATTTAAGTTTATTAGTGAAAATAATATTAATATTGATTATATCCTCCTTACACATGCACATATTGACCATATATCGGCTGTTAAAAATATTAAAGAAATTACAGATGCAAAAACATTTTTACATAAGGATGATCTCACTTTATATAAAAATCTAAAAAAGCAGGGTGAATTGTATGGAATGATACTCGATGACCCTCCGGAGATTGATAAATTTATAAAAGATGGAGATAATATTAAATTTGAAGATTTAACAATTAATGTTATTCATACGCCGGGACATTCACCGGGGAGTGTATGCTTTAAAAATGAGGATATCCTTTTTTCAGGAGATACCCTTTTTAATTTGGGAATCGGTCGAACGGATCTTTGGGGCGGTTCATTAACCGAAATAAATAAATCAATTACTGAAAAATTATTTTCCTTAGATGATGAGATTATTGTTTATCCCGGGCACGGACCAAAAACAGATATTGGATATGAAAAAATGAATAACCCGTTTGTGAATAGCTGTTAGCTGTTGGCTATTAACTTTTAGTTTTTTATTATTGGAAGCAAATTAAAGTAGTAAATAGTTACAATTTGAGGCATCATTTTAGAGTTGTGCATAAACGAAGTGGTTTGGTTATTTTAAGTTATCAATTAAAAGAAATGGAAAAGGAAATATTTGATCTATGACGCACTTACCTGAAATTTGGGATTGCATAAGAAATAATCTACAAAAAGGTCAGTGGATTGCTTTGGAAGATATATATGAGCTTATTGAAAAATATGTAAACCTCGATGAAAAGGATTATGAGTGGCAATCTCCAAGTTCAGGTATTCCAAAGTGGAAGAGAAATGTGCGAAATGTTTTACAATATCGAAAAGGAACGGGAGAAATAGCGTGGGATGGTCATGGCAATTATCGACTATAGAAAATTCTCTATTTCAATTTCTATAATGTAGCATTATTACAATAAGCTGATAGCACATGACCGCTATTCCGCTGACGCTCCATAGCGGCAGGTGAGCTTCACCGTTATGCGAAATGATCATTAGTGAGGATTATGGATGTTGCAACAATTGATGCTGTGTGTTGATCTTGTAACCAACACACATTTTCTCTGTTGGTAACAACACCAAAAGAGAGCTAGAATAGTTAATAATTATTTTATAAGATAAAAAAAATTTTATAACAAAATTATGGAAGCAAGACAGCAGTTATTGATTGTTTTATTATGTTTGTTATTATTAATTATAGTAGGGGCAGTAGGGTATAAGTATTTTAGTGATGATGGGATGACCTGGATTGACGCATTCTATCATACAGTTCTCACAATTTCATCAATCGGATATACGGATACCGGATATGGTTCAAATCAGATTCAAAAGTTTTACGGATTATTGTTTATGACCCTATGCCTTGTTGCCCTTGCCATAACGGCTGCTGCTTTTGTGACATTTTTTGTTCAATCAAAAATTCATAAAACGGTCTGGGAGGTAGTTATGACCGTAAAAATGGTCTTTAAACGCGAACATTTTGTGATTTTCGGAGTTAACCATGTTGCACCCTATATAATAGGAGAATTTTACAGAACGGAAACTCCATTTTGTGTTATCACCTTAAATGAGGAAGTTATTGCTGATTTGATGATTAAGTACAAAGGTTTAATAATTTTTCATCACGATAAGAGATATTTTACTGATGATATTTTTGAAAAAGTAAAAATCAAAAATGCAAACGCAGCTTTAATAGACCTTGGTAATGATGAAACAAACCACATTACAGCAGATTTAATAAGAGAGAAGAATCCAAATATTAAAATACTTTCTGTAAGTGAAGAAATGGCTTATGCTCCGATAATGCAAAAACGAATAAACCACGTGGTAAATCCTCATTTTATGTGCGCTATGAGGCTTGCTTCTCTTGCAAAAAGACCGAGTGTTGTTACCTATCTTGACAGAATGATTTATAAAAAAGACGGTGTTTACAGGATAGAAGAAGTAAAAATAAAAGGTAATTCTTCACTTATCGGCAAAACACTTGATGAAATTAACTTTCCGAAAACATTTAACTTAATTGTTACAGAAATAATGAGACCATCTCGTGAGGGATACAAATCGGATTTTATACCTTTGCCGGAACATATAATAGAAGAAAATGTTATAATAATCGTACAGGGTAAGGTTGAAGATATAGAGAAACTTAGAGATATTGGTGATGGCTACATCACTATTGAGGAAATTATAAATAAGAAAAAGGATATTTAATACCCAAAAATTGCGATAGAAATTTTAAGAATTAGTATAAATAGATAATTATATAAATCAAACCAAGTTCCAAACACATAATTTACTTAATGTTACACTGTTGGTGACAACACCAACAGCGAGCTTAAAAAAATAATACTATTAGGAGAAAAAAATGATTACAAAAGAAGAAATAATTGAGATATTGAAAACAGTGATGTATCCTGAGCTTGGCAGGGATATAGTTTCATTCGGATTCGTAAAAGACGTTTTGGTTAGGAATTCCAGTGTTGAAATTAAATTGGAGATAACAACCAAGGACTATTCTGTAAAAGAAAAAATAGAAATTGAGATTAGAAATAAATTAAGTAAAATTTCTGAAATTACTGATTTAGAAATTAATATTGGTATACTTAATCCTGAGACAGGTCAAAAGGAAGGACATACGGTTGAACAGAAAGATTTTGTACCTCAAATAAAAAATAAGATTGCAGTTGCCAGCGGGAAAGGGGGAGTTGGAAAATCTACAGTCTCAGTGAATATTGCCGTATCGCTTGGTTTAAAAGGATATAAAGTCGGTCTATTAGATGCGGATATTTACGGACCAAGCATTCCTATGATGATGAATGTTGATACTGAAGAGTTGACTTATAAAAATAAAAAAATTATACCACTTAAAAAATATGGAATTAAATTAATGTCAATTGGTTTTTTGCTGAAAAACGATGTACCTCTTATTTGGAGAGGACCGATGATTACGAAGGTGTTACAACAGTTTTTAACAGATGTTGAATGGGGTAATCTGGATTATTTAATTATTGACCTACCTCCCGGAACGGGAGATGCACAACTAACCATATCGCAATCTCTTCACCTTTCTGGAGCTGTGATAGTGACAACTCCACAGGATATTTCTCTAATTGATGCCGCTAAAGGCGTTCAAATGTTTCTTAAAGTAAATGTTCCCGTAACCGGGATTGTTGAAAATATGAGTTATTTTATTTGTCCGCATTGTGGAGAAAAAACTGAAATTTTTGGAAGTGGCGGCGGTTTAAGAGAAAGCAGCAGACTACGCGTTCCTTTTCTCGGGGAAATACCCTTAAATCCAAGCATAAGAATTTCAGGAGATTCTGGAAAACCGATTGTATATGAAGATAATAATTCGGAAATATCCAAAGCTTTTGACAAAATTATAGAAAAAATAATTAATTAAATTGATAAAATGATTTTTTTTTAGTAAATTATTTATATAGAGGATTCAGCTTTTAGCTATTGGCTATTAGCTTTTTGAAATTCAGCGATTGAAGGAAAGTATTCTGCAAGATTTTAAAAATTTAAAAGATTAGAAAAAACCATTAGTTAATTCTTATATTAAGCTAATAGCTAACAGCAAAAAGCTAATAGCAGCTATTATGAATAATCCAAGTTTAATGTAAACAAAATGGCACAATCAAGGTCTGTTGCAAAATTTAAAAAAGGGGAGATAGTATTTAGAGAAGGTGATTCAGGTAATAAAATGTATATAATACAATCCGGAGCAGTTGAGGTAATAAAAAAAATAGGAGATGATGATGAGGTGGTTTTAGCACAACTGAAAAAGGGTGATTTTTTCGGTGAGATGGCTATTATAGATAACTTAAAAAGGTCAGCGACAATCAAGGCTGTTGAAGATACTGAAGCGATTATTTTTGATGATGCGGTTTTCAGGGCACAGCTATCAAAACTTCCCGATTGGTTTACTTCGATGTTTAAAGTCCTTTCAAAAAGAATCAGAGATATGAATAATAAGATAAAATCCAGATTTAAGATGGGAATTCAATTTAGTGTATTAAGTCTTTTTTATCTAATATCGGAAAAATATGGAAAAGTTGAAAATGAGAAGCTCACGATTGATAGAAGTACTGTGATTGAAAAAATCCATGGTATATTGGGAATTCCCAATGCAGACATTACTAATGTGTTAAACGAATTTAAGTCGAATCAAATAATAGAAATTGACGAAACAACAAATCAAATTTTGATATTGGAAATAGAAAGAATAGCAGCAGAATTAATATCAAAATAACTTTTTATTTTAAATTATGGCTTCACAAAGAAATATAAAAGAATATGACGAGGGAGAGATATTATTTCACGAAGGTGATACGGGCGATAAAATGTATATAATTCAATCGGGATCAGTTGCTGTGATAAAGAGTATCGGAGATGATGAGATTGTTCTGGCAAAGTTACAAAAAAGTGATTTTTTTGGTGAGATGGCTCTTTTAGGTGATTCAAAAAGAACAGCAACTATTAAAGCTATTGAAAAAACTAAAGCAATAGTTATCGAGGAAGTGATTTTCAAGGCACAATTAAAGAAAACGCCTGATTGGTTTGCTTCGATGTTTAAAGTGCTTATAAAAAGAATCAGAGATATGAATAAGAAGATAAAATCGAGATTTAAGATGGGAATTCAATTCAGTGTTATAAATATTGTTTATCTCGTTTCTGAAAAATTTGGAACTATGGAAGATGAAAAATTTGTTGTTAATAAGGACTTAATGATAGAAAAGATTCATACCATTTTGGGAATTTCTAAAAAGGACATTATAAAATTATTAAGTGAAATTAAATTTATTCATATAATAGAAATTGATGAGCGGGCTAACAAAATCTTGATTCCGGACAGAGATAGACTTGAGAAGTTTATCGAATATATCCATGCAAAATCTCATCTTAAACCTGGAGAAAAATTAGAAACCAAACTTAGTAATATCGATGAAAAAATGTTTAAATATTTAGAACAATTATCCAATTTACTTAAGAGAGGTCAAGAAGATGTAATTGCTTTTGTCCAAGAATAGTATATAGAGAAAGGGTCAGAGAGACAATGGGACAAAGGTTAAGAGAAGAAAGAGGAAATTAACCGGTTTAATATTTATGATTTATCCGCCGGAGGCGGATCCGCTTTTTGCGGACGATTTTCGAATGATAGATAGAGAACAGCTGATGGACACAAATCATTTATATTTCGTAATTTATAATTCATATTTTAAAATATAATTTTATCTGGAGGGAAATTTATGGCTACAAAAGAACAAATCTATAAAGTTCTTGAAAAATGTTATGATCCTGAAATTCCAATAGTCAATTTAGTAGAACTTGGATTAATTTATGATGTAGGCGTAAGTGAAAATGATGTAAACATAAAAATGACGCTTACTGCACCGGGCTGTCCTATGCACTCGGTTATATCTCAGGATGTAAAATCAAAGGTTGAAAAACTTGAAGATGTAGAAAAGGTTAACGTTGAAGTAGTTTGGGATCCACCCTGGAATCCAAATATGATGACTGACGAAGCAAAACAAAAACTCGGATATTTTTAATATAACAATAGAAAATGGTGGAAACAATTAAGGCGCTTGCTCTAATGTCCGGAGGGCTGGACAGTACTCTTAGTGCAAAACTTATTCAAAATCAGGGCATTGAGGTAGAGGGTATAAACTTTTCTATGGGTTTTTGTCTGAATTTACATTTTAAAAATCCAAAAAAAAAAAGAATGATATTCATTTTAATGATGCAGTAAAAAGTGGCGAAAAAATTAATATCCCGGTAGAAGTAATAGATATATCGGATGGTTATCTCGATGTATTACTAAATCCGAAATATGGTTATGGTTCTAATGTCAATCCCTGCATAGATTGTCGGATATATATGTTTAAGAAGGCAAAAAAACTTATGGAAGAAAAAGGAGCAAGCTTTATAATTACAGGTGAAGTTGTTGCACAAAGGCCAATGTCTCAGTATAAACAAACGATATTTTTAATAGAAAAAAAGAGTGCCCTTGATGGATTAATCGTAAGACCGCTAACGGCAAAAATTCTTCCTGAAACTATTCCTGAATTAAAAGGCTGGATTAACAGGTCAAAATTATTTGATATTAACGGCAGGTCAAGAAAAAGGCAAATACAATTAGCAAATGAATTAGGCATTAGTGAATTTTCACAGCCGGCCGGCGGCTGTTGTTTTCTTACTGAAAAGGCGTTTGCTAAAAGATTTAAAGATTTGATTGACTTCGTTGGAAAAGACAATATAACGACTGAAACTTTAAATCTGCTTAAAGTAGGAAGGCATTTTAGGATTTCAGAAAAACTGAAAATAATCGTTGGCAGAAATGAACCGGAAAATATGTACCTTGAATGCTTTTCTAATAAAATGATGAAATTCAGACCGGTAGATGTTGTTGGACCTACTACAGTTGCAGATGGAACACCGGATAATGAAGAAATTAATTTGATAGCTTCCATTAATGCTCTTTATTCTGATGGTAAGCCGGGAAACAGTGTAAAAATTGAGATTGAAGATAACAGTGAAAAAAAAGTTATAAATATTAAACCTTTTGAGAAAAAATTATTAGAAAAATTCAGAATCTAACTTACTTTCCTCAACCGCAGAGACACTAAGACGCAGAGAAGAAAGAAAAAGAAAATTTTTTTAATTCTTCTTTCTCTGCGTCTCTGCGGTTTCTATTTTCGAGATAAACTCATGAAATCTATCGATAATAGACAGAAAAAAAATGTGATGGTAAAGAAGGAATATAAAAAAAATATTCTACAGAAAAAAAATATCAAGTCAAAAGATAAATTGAAAACTAAAAATTAATTAACTGAAAATATCTTTAACAGGTTTAATTTGTATGCTGTCGTGAATAATGTTATTATCGTCTTTTGATTTATCAATGAACTTCTGTGCTTTTTCAATAGTTGGAAACAAATAAAATACATTTTGAGGAAGGGATTTATATTTTACTGTTAAAATAACCTGATTTTCAATAAGAAGCTTATCCCAAAGCAGATTCATTTCAGCCCTCCAGATTTATTTATTCTTATTTCAATCTACTAAAAATACTAATTATATAGATAAAAAGTTCCCTTTTATCTTCATTAAGAAGGTAGATAGTCATTTTGAAATATACGTATTTTATAGAGATTGTTAAAAAACTTGATTTATAATTTAATATTTTGTATTTTTTAACTATCCTGGATAATTTATAAAAAGGTAAAATTTTGTTTTTATATAATATCATAACTCCAGTAGAACAGACATTCCTGTCTGTTCATTACGAATATAGAATGTATAGAACAGACAGGAATGTCTGTTCTACTATTTAATATTTAGTTTTGATTTTAAATCAGAATGTAGGAGCAGGTATCAAACCTGCCCTAAATAAACACCTTAGCTATTCAGGGCGGAATTGAATTCCGCCTTTACAAAAATCCGGTTATTAAAATAATTAAATTTATGAATTAATCAGCTTAAATTGAATTTATTTAATATTAATAAATTTATATGTTAGAACAACAAGAAATAACAAAAAGAGATGCTTTTGAAGAAATAAGCAAAACATTATTATATCTTCTTCGTGAAGGAGAAATTGGAGATGAAGGGATTGATATATCCAATCTTCTCAATAATAAACTTGAAAAAGATATTTTAAGTAATTTTGAAGGTCGTATCTCTAAAAATGAATATGAAGAATTGATTTTCAGAATATTTAAAGCTAAAGATGTTAAAATAGGTGAATTTCATTTGGCTGATATTGATGCTGAATTAAAAGAATTGCAAATTAATCAAAATATCAAAGGAAAAAAATTAATTAATGAAAAAATTAAAATAAAATTTAACATACCTGAAGAACAGGAAAAAAATATAAGAAAATATATTCTATTTCAGTATAAGGATATTGCAAGTGATTATTTGAGAGTAATAATACATAAAAAGATTTCTGAAGGAATGGACGATGAAGAAGAATTATTAAAGGTAGGAAAGAAAGAAAAATTTAAAATCAATGTTGAAGATATTAAAAATATTGTAAATACTCAATTGAGAAAATATCAGGAAAGTATAGTTAAGAGTGATAGATTAGCACAAAAATTTAGAAAAGTAACTACGAAAAAGCCCAGAATAGGAACAGCAATCAAAAGAAAGCAACTTACAAGTAAAGAAAAAAAAGCTGAACCTGACCTGCAAAATGCAATTAAACAGCGACAGATTAAAACAATAACTGACCGTTTTACCAAAATGAAGGCAAGGTTTATTGAAAAATATTGCAGAATACCAAAGTTCAATCTTATAGAAAACTTTACACTTGAAGATAAAAGACACCTTACTCACAGGTCTGTTTACGGTGGAAGAGAAATATTTGTGAAAACGATAACAGACCAGCAGGACGTTGAGAATGTAATCGTAGAGTTTAAAAGAATGATTATGGGAAAAAAAGTTACGGAAATTCTTGATATTAATGATATAAAAAAATTAATAGAAAGCCCGAAAGGATTTGCAATATTTACAAATAAGCTCAAATTAATAAGTTCAGTATTAAATTTCTCTAATTTTCAGGAATCAATCTGGTTTCTTGGAGGATTTATGACTGAATATAACAATATTCCTAAAAAATCTGCAAAATTTATTAAAGAAAATTTTAAAGATTATGTGGAAAATATTGATAAATCATTATTAACACATACAATTAAAAAGTCCTTAAAGTAAGGGCGGGGCATTCAACTAACAAGTTTTTGATAAATTTGTTGAATAGAATACAAAATGCATCGCCCTTAATTTATAATAATTTATGGAGAACAAATCAGATAAGTCAGTAAGATTAAGTAATATAAAATATTATTCATTTAGCAGTCATCTTAAGAGTATATTTGGATGTTCTGTTTATAAAATTTCAATCGATGCCGGATTCACCTGCCCAAACAGGGATGGTTATAAAGGGAAGGGAGGTTGTTTATACTGTGATGAGAAAGGCTCAGGTGCATCTTATATTAAGAAGGATTTTTCTGTTAGAAAACAGATTTTATCAGGGATAAAAAAAATAAAAAATAGAAGAGATGTATATAAGTTTATAGCTTATTTTCAGTCTTTTACTAATACCTATGCCCAGATTTCAAAATTGAGGGAGTTATACGATGAAGCTCTAAGTGTAGATGGTGTTGTAGGATTATCAGTGGGAACCAGACCCGATGTCATTACTGAAGAAACACTTGACCTTTTGGATGAATATTCTAAAAAAACATATTTTTGGATTGAATATGGTCTTCAATCAATTCATGACAAGACATTAAAATTGATTAATAGATGCCATAATTATCAAGAGTTTGAAAATACTTTTATAACAACAAGACAGAGAAAAATAAAAATCTGCGTTCATGTAATAATTGGTCTTCCGGGAGAAAGCAAATATGATATTCTTAAAACTGCTGATAAATTATCTGAATTAAAACCGGACGGAATAAAAATTCATTCGTTATATATTTCAAAAGGAAGTCCAATTGAATCTTTATACAGACAGGGAGATATAAAACTTATTAATGAAGATGAATATGTATCTTTAGTTGCTGATTTTCTGGAAAGGCTGCCTCAAGATACAGTTATTCAAAGATTAATTGGGGAAACAGATAAAGACAGGTTAATTGCTCCAAACTGGATATCAAATAAGACAACAATTCTCAATAAGATAAATTATGAATTGGAAAAAAGAGAAACCTGTCAGGGTTATATTTATAATAGAGAACGTAAAATATTATCTCAACAGAACTGTCCATAATTTTTATTGTAATTGAATGATTTGGCTGCAGAACAGGTTAATCGAAAAAAGTATTTTTATTGAAAATTTTGATTAAAACTAACTAATCAAAACAGGAAAAATTGTAAAATAAAAGGAGAAAACGCGTGATCGAACAATTATTTGCAATGGTACCGAGAGGGGAAGGTTCAAGTGGTACAGCTGGAATAATATCTCTACTCCCATTTGTACTTATATTTTTTGTTATCTATTTCTTAATGATACGACCTCAAATAAAAAGGCAGAAAGAAACAAAAAATATGTTAGAAAATTTAAAAAAAGGAGATAAGGTAATAGCTACCGGCGGAATTATCGGAACAATTGCCGGTATTAAGGAAAAAGATAACATAGTTATACTGAAAGTTGACCAAAATGTAAAAATTGAAATGTTAAAAACAGGAATAGCAAGGGTAATAAATAAGGAAGGGAAATGAACCATTTTGATATTTACGATTGACGATTTACGATTTTATTCATTATTCGTAAATCTAAAATCGTAAATCGTAAATCATAAGTCTCTGTGGTGAAATAAAGTTGGAGTAAGAAATGGCAATTTTGCCAATAAATATATATGGGGATCCAGTTTTAAGGGAAATAGCAAAACCGGTTGAAAAGATAGGTTCTGAAGAACTTAATTTAATAGACAATATGATTGAATCAATGATCGATGCTGATGGTATTGGGCTGGCGGCTAATCAAATTGGGATACCTAAATCTATTGCATTAATTAATTTCGCGTTTTTTGATGAACATCAACCTCCCCAAGCTTTACTTAATATTAAACTTCTTGAATCAAAGGGAACTTCAGTTCTTGAAGAAGGCTGTCTAAGTATTCCGGGTATAAATGAAGAAGTAGAAAGACCCGAATTCATAAAAATTGCTTATATGGATGTAATTGGGAATGAGAAAATTTTAGAGGTTGAGGGTTTATTAGCAAGGGTTATCATTCATGAGCTTGATCATTTGAACGGTGTATTATTTGTGGATAGGCTATCTTCAATAAAAAGAAAACTATTAAGCACAAAGTTAAAAAAAATAAAAAAAGGTGAAAAGATTACACTAAAAAAGGGATTTTAATGAAAATCCTTTTTATGACATCTGAAGAATTCTCCATCCCTTGTATGGATAGGATTATCGATAGTAACCATAGACTTCTCGCAATTGTTACACGTCCGGATAAGCCCGAGGGAAGAGGAAGAAAAATAAAACAAAGCATAATCAAAAAGTACGCATTAAAAAACAATATTAAGTGCTTTACTCCGATTGATTTAAATAATATTGAATTTATTGAAAGTATAAAAGAATTAAAACCGGAATTAGCAGTTGTCGCTACATTTAGAATTTTACCAAAAGAAGTTTTTAATATACCAAAGTTTGGAACAGTAAATATTCATGCCTCTATGCTGCCGGAATACCGTGGAGCAGCACCAATAAATTGGGCAATAATAAGAGGTGAGACAGAAACCGGACTTACAATCTTTTTTATTAATGAAGAAATTGATAAAGGTGGAATTGTATTACAAAAAAAGATGCTGATTGGTGAGGATGAGACCTTCGGAGTAATTTATCAAAGATTGTCAGCAGAAAGCCCGGAATTGTTAATGGAGTTTATCGAGCTTATACAAAGTGGGAATATTAAAATAATTCCACAAAAAGAAGGTATCTTTAAGAAAGCGCCTAAAATTAAACCCAATCACTTAATTATTGATTGGTCAAAATCAGCGGTTGATGTTCATAATCTTATACGGGGCTTATCTCCTCATCCGGGAGCTTATACTACTTATAAAGAAAAAAGATTTAAAATTATCAAAAGCAAAATTTTTGCGAATAATAAAACAGAATGTAATCCCGGTTCGGTTCATATTTCAAACTTAAAAGACGGATTAATTGTTAATACCGGAAAAGGAATGATTCAAATCTTAGAGATTATGAGAGAAGGCAAAAGAAAAATGCCGATTAAAAATTTTCTGATTGGAAATAAAATAGAAAAAGGTGAGATATTTAAGTAATACAGCGGTAAAAAGTAATTTTTAAAATATCATATCAATCCTATTGAATTTGATTTATCAAATTCTTTTCTGTTCAAAATATTAGATTTTTGACTTTTTGCCGTTGCATCTTAAGTAAAACGTCTATCATAAAAAAAAACATCTCACCAACATCAAGTAATACTTTATGTAAATATAGATATGCCTTTTATAAGCAGTAATAAAAAAATCGTAATAAAAACATTTGGTTTAATATTTATTATATTTATATTAATTTTATTGTTATTTGATAAGATTATAATGCCTTTTTATATACACCATAATAAAGAAGTTATCTTACCTGATATTATTGGAAAAAGCATTAGTGAGTCGCAAACGCTTTTAAAATCAAAGGACCTTAAATTAATAATTGAAGATAAAAAACCTGATGTTACAGTTCCGCCCAATGTGGTGCTAATTCAGAATCCATCTCCAAATTCGGTCGTAAGGAAGGGTAGAAGAGTTTACGTAATATTAAGCACAAATGAAAACCCTGAATTTGTTCCAAGTATAATTGGGAATTCTGAAAGAGAAGCAACGATTAAACTGAACAATATTGGATTGAAAATCGGATTTATCGAGAGAGATTTCTCATCATATTTTCCGGAAGGAGTAGTAATAAATCAATCGCCTTTATCAGGGGCAAGATTGAAAAAAGGAGAGCTTGTAAATATCACTGTTAGTCTCGGTAAAATACCTGATGAAGTAATTGTTCCGGATGTTGAAAACAAAAATCTTGAAATTGCAAAAAAAGATATAGAAAAATCCGGTTTAAAAATTAGAAATATTCATAAATTAGTTAAAAATGATTTACTTCCCAATACTATTCTTGGAATTGTTTTTGAAAATGATGTAATATCTTCCGGAACACTTTTAAAACCCGGCGATTCGGTGGATATTTATATATCGAAAATCGATACTACTTTATTAAATGATAATTAACAATTTAACCACGAAGGACACAAAGAAAAAAAATGAAGTCAGAACCCAGAATACAGGAGCCGGTATAAGAAAACAAATCTTATCCTGCTTTACTATACTTCTTTCTGCATTCTGGATTCTGACTCCTGACTTCTGAATTCTAAAAAATTATGGTGATAGAAAATAATAAGATATTGTTAGCACCTTCAATTCTTAATGCAGACTTTGGTAATTTGTATTCTCAAATAAAAGCAGTCGAAGAGGGTGGAGCCGACTGGATTCATCTGGACATAATGGATGGACATTTTGTACCAAATATATCTTTCGGTCCCCCGGTTGTTGAAACTGTTAATAGAATCACAGACTTATTTCTCGATACTCATTTAATGATAGAGAATCCTGAAAAATATCTACGAGTCTTCAAAGACGCCGGTGCAGATTCCATTACAGTTCATATTGAAGTCTGCAAGAATATTAATAATACCATTGAATTGATTCGAGATATGGGATTAAAGGTAGGTGTTTCTCTAAATCCTGATACTCCGATAGAAAAAGTATTCGATATTATATCAAAAGTTGATATGATTCTTATAATGTCCGTATTTCCTGGATTTGGTGGACAAAAATTCATTCCGGACACATTAGATAGAATAAAAAAATTAAAAAAATATATAGAAATCAATAAGTATAAACTGCTTATTGAAGTTGATGGAGGCATAGATACAACAAACATAATCAGCGCTTTAGAAGCAGGTGTAAACGTATTTGTGATTGGTTCTACTATTTTTAAGCAAAAAGATATAAAAGAAGCTACGAGGAATATCCAAAAACTATATAAAAAATATGAGTTTTAAATCAGAATTATACCGCAAATCGATCCACAGCTTTACTTCAATAATACCGCTATTTTACTTTTTTACATCTAAAGAGCTTACTTTGTCAATCTTAATTCCTTTTACAATTTTATTTATTATGATAGATATTACACGACTTCACATTAGTTTTATGAATAGAATATATATGAATTTCCTAAAAGATGTTGTCAGAGTAAAAGAAGGAAAGAGATTTGCAGGAGCCACCTGTTTATTAGTATCGTCTGTGCTGGTAATATTTATATTTGATAAAAGTATTGCAGTTGCAAGTTTACTTTTTCTCACAATATCCGATTCTGCTGCGGCATTATTCGGAAAAAGTTTTGGGAAAATCAAAATACAGGATAAAACCCTGGAAGGAACTCTTGCTTTTTTATTTTTTTCATTAATAATTGTATATTTTATAAAATCACTTAATCCTGTAACCGGCATATTCGGAGCAGTATCCGCGGCTTTTATTGAATTAGTCGTTGTTAATATAGACGATAACCTTTCAATACCGTTAGTCTCCGGTTTGATTATGTGGATGATAGATACGTTCTTATTGTAATGGTTTGTAAAATTTATGTTTATTGCAGTAAAGTCTTTAAATTTCTTGACAAATATGTTTTTTATATTTATATTTGGGGTTTATTAATACTCAAGCGGAATACAGTAAAGATATCCATATTTTGCCGGGTTCTTTTGTGCTATAAATATTTTTTATTAGATCCTGAACTTGTTTCAGGATCTTTAAATCAGTTTATGAAGGATACAGACTAATAAGGTTAAAGATAGGAAGATAGCAATTTTCGGTAAAATACTTAATCACACAATATGAAAATTGAACAATTTTTTGAAAAATTCTTAAATTACATTAGAATTGAAAGAAATCTTTCACATAATACTGTCGAGTCATATAGAAATGATATTTTAAGATATATTGAATTTTTAAAAGATAATAAAGTAGAGTTATTTGATGATGTCAGGTCTGAGATAATAGCCTCACTTTTTGATATTCTTAGAAAACTTGGATTAACTGCGAAAAGCATTTCCAGGAATTTTTCGGCAATAAGTTCTTTTCATAAATATGCGATTGGTGAAGGAATAGCAAAATTTGACCCTACAGAAAACCTGTTTAGACCAAAAATATCAAATAAACTCCCGACAGTGCTTCATTATCATGAAGTAGAAAAAATTCTTGACGAGCCGGATGAATCCAAAAAATTTGGTTTAAGAGACAAAGCAATGCTTGAACTTATGTATTCTTGTGGACTAAGAGTATCAGAGCTTATATCGATTAAAATTACGAATTTAGTGTTTCAAGAGGGACTTATCAGAGTAATTGGAAAAAGAAATAAAGAAAGATTTATTCCTATAGGCAGAAAGGCTGCTGAGATAGTAAATAAATATATAAATAGTGAAAGAGTTATTATGTCAAAAAGAATAAATAGTGGTGGAATTCTATTTTTGAACAAAAATGGGCAGCACCTTTCAAGAATGGGAGTTTGGAAAATTTTTAAAAAATATTGCATACAAGCAGGAATTAAAAAAGATGTTAGTCCACATACCTTGAGGCATTCTTTTGCAACGCATCTTCTTGAAGGAGGTGCAAATCTAAGGGCAGTTCAGGAAATGTTAGGGCATTCTGATATTTCAACTACGCAGCTTTATACTCATATAGACAGAGAATACCTCCTTGAAGTTCACAGAACATTTCATCCGGGAGAGAAATATTTATAAGCAGAAGGCACATAGGCACAAAGTTAAAGAAACGAATAGATTAAAAGAAAAGGGAAATTAATTTTCTATGTATCTTTATTTAAAAAAGAGATAAATCTTGTTACACATAATTTCAAGATTCTATGTGCCTTTGTCCCTTTATTTTTAACTGATAATACTGGAGTAAAATATTGATTGGTTTAAAATTAGTTATTTTGTTTTTTTCAATAGTAGTTCATGAGTATTTTCATGGATATATTGCACTCAGGTGCGGAGACCCAACGGCAAAATATGCAGGAAGGCTGACATTTAATCCAATTCCACATATAGATATTGTTGGAACTATAATTCTTCCATTGTTTTTAGTATTATCAGGTTCAAGCTTTCTGATAGGGTGGGCAAAACCGGTCCCGGTAAATCCTTATAATTTTAGAAACCCCGGGATAGATAACGTGAAGGTTTCTGCGGCAGGACCGATTTCAAACTTTTCTCTTGCTGTTATTTTTGCAGTCCTGATTATTTTAACACACGATTTATTTCCAAGTTTAATAGAAATTTTTAATTTTGGAATTCGCATTAACTTGTTACTTGGGGTTTTTAATCTTATTCCGGTTCCACCTTTGGACGGTTCACACATTCTGGAGTATTTTTTACCCTATAATATGAAGGAATCATATAATAAAATCAAGCAATATGGTTTTATTATATTATTAGTATTGATTATGACCCCATTTTTTAATATTATATTTTATATAGTTAATTTCTTATATAGCATATTAGTTACTTTCATTAATATATTTGCATTTTGAAACTTTTAATAAACAAAAATTTATACAAATGAAAATCTATTCAAAAAAATATGAACTTAAACTGAAGCGTGAATTCAGAATTGCAAGAGAAGTCCAGGTAGTATGTAATAATCTTTTCTTAAAGTTAAATATAAATGGTATAACCGGATATGGTGAGGCAGCACCGACTGAATATTATAATGAAGATATTGAAACAATATATAAATCTTCACAAACTCTTTCTAATTTTGATACCCTTGATTTCGATGCACCTGAACCATTTTTTGAAGAATTAAAAGATAGATATAGTCAGTATCCTTCATTGAGAGTTGCTGTAGAAATGGCGGTATATGACATAATTGGTAAACATAAAAATAAGCCCGTTTACAGTCTGTTTGATTTTAATCCAAATAATACACCGGTCACTTCTTTTACCCTTGGAATGGACAAACCCGGGATAATGGAAATAAAATTAAAAGAGGCGGAACAGTATCCGATTCTCAAGATAAAATTAGGTTCTGAATATGATTATGATATAATAAATATCTTAAAAGGATTTAGAAACAAGAAAATTCGAATAGATGCAAATGAAGGTTGGGAAAGGGAGGAGGCAGTGAAAAAAATGGAACTTCTAAAAGAAATAAGTGTTGAGTTTATTGAGCAGCCTCTTCAAAAAGATGATCTCGAAGGAATTAGATGGCTTAAAGACCGAATTGACATTAAAATATTCACCGATGAGAACGTTAAAACCTCTCAAGATATTGAAAATATTGTTGATATATATGATGGAATTAATATAAAACTAATGAAATGCGGCGGACTTTCCGAAGCAGTAAAAATGATTAAAATTGCCAAATCCAAGAATCTTGAAATAATGCTCGGCTGTATGATTGAAAGCTCTTTAGCCATAACGGCTGCAGCACATTTATCACCGGAAGTAGAATTTGCAGATTTAGACGGAAATCTTTTAATATCAAATGATCCCTTTACAGGTGTTTCTGTAAGTAATGGAAAATTAATCCTATCAGATATGCCCGGTTTAGGCGTTAATAATAAAGAACCGGATTTATTTGAAAATAATATGTATGTAGGAATTTGATAAATCAAATTCCTACAAAACAATATAATTCTAATAATTTATAACTAATTATTAATTATGTTATTTAGTAAGAGAAAAAGACCAAGACAATTTGATTATACGCCATATTATTTAAAAGATGAAAAGGATAAAACGGGTAACCTGAACAAAATCAGATTTGGGCGTACAAGAATATCAAAAGAAAGAAAAGGGCTGCCAATAATTATAATCATATTGGCAATTGGAGTAGCATTATTAATAGTTTATTTAAATAAGATTATACAATAAAGAGAAGGCAGGTTTTTTAAATAAATATTATTTAGTTTACATAATATATATTATGCGACATTATTCTGAGCACATATAAATATGAAAGACATATCTAAAATAAGAGCAAACCGATTTTATGATAAATTACGTAAGAAGGTTTCAAAATACTGCGGTAAATATTCTGAAATAATATTATTAGCTCCTGATATATTTATGCTATTAATTAGATTGGTTAAAGATAAGAGAGTTCCAGCCGAACATAAAGGTTATTTAGCTGCTGCCATTGCATATTTTATATCACCTATCGATTTAATCCCCGAAGCCCTGATGGGTCCTTTTGGCTATACGGACGATATAATTATTTCTGTTATAGTGTTGAATAAGATTATTAATGATGTAAATGATGAAGTAGTTGTAGAAAATTGGAGCGGCCAGGGTGACATACTGGCAATTATTCAAAACGTTCTTACTATTTCTCACAATATAATGGGTAGAAATCTTAAGGCATTGAAAAAAAAGGTGGGCTTATAAAAAAAAATATTTTTTAAAAATTAATCAACTTCATAAATATTTCAATTATCGTTACAAAACTCTGTAAATGCACCCATATCATATATAATTAGCCGTCCCTGAAAAACACGGTTTAATCATATCGCTCCTATCGGAGCTCTTCATTGTTTTTAATTTATATGCTATAAACATTCCGCTCCTATCGGAGCTAATACAATTAATAAGATGTAAATAAACAAAGCATTATTATAAGTCCCGTAGGGACGATATGTTTATAGTATTAATATTCAAGAAAAAATTAGTCCCGTAGGGACGGTATGTTACAAATCACCAATTGTTTTATATTAATTTATATTTTCTTGCAATTTAAACAACTATAATAACAATTGTATAATTAAACATAACAATATGTTATAATGTTTTTCAGGGACGACTAATCAAGCCTTAGCTATTTCTTCACAAATCAAATCACCAACTTCAGTTGTAGAATACCCCATCTTCCCTGCTTGAAGACTTTTTAATTTCGTTGATAAAACATTGATGATTGCTTTTTCTGCAATATCTGAAGCTTTTTCTTCTCCGAGAACAAAAAGCATCATCTGCAGTGCTGAAATTGCCGCCATGGGATTAATAACATTTTTACCGGTATATTTTGGTGCGGAACCTCCAATAGGTTCAAACATTGAAACACCTTCAGGATTGATATTGCCTCCTGCAGCAATTCCCATTCCCCCTTGAATCATTGCTCCCAAATCGGTGATTATATCTCCAAACATATTATCAGTAACAATCACATCAAACCACTCCGGATTTTTAACCATCCACATACATGTGGCATCAACATGAGCATAATCTTTCTTTATATCTGGATAATCTTTATTACCAATTTCATAAAATGTTCTTTCCCATAAATCAAAAGCAAAAGTGAGAACATTAGTTTTACCGCATAATGTTAAAGTATTATCCTTATTTCTCTTCCGTGTAAACTCAAAAGCATATCGGAGGCATCTTTCCACTCCTTTGCGTGTATTAATCGAGGTTTGGATGGCTACTTCATCCAATGTTCCCTTTTTTAATGTACCTCCACTACCGGCATAAAGCCCTTCTGTATTTTCACGAACTACTACAAAATCAATCTCATCAGGTCCTTTATCTTTCAGGGGTGTTTCAACACCAGGATATAGTTTTACCGGTCGGAGATTAATGTATTGGTCAAGCTCAAATCTTAACCTTAACAGGATTCCTTTCTCTAATATCCCGGGTTTAACGTCGGGGTGACCTATAGCACCTAAATAGATGGCATCAAATTTTCTTAATTCTTCTACTGCTGAATCGGGAAGTATCTCTCCTGTTTTTTTATACCTCTCTCCACCAAAGTCATACCTTTGAGTCTCATATTTAATACCGGTTTTTTGAGCAACTGCGTTAAGAACTTTTAATCCTTCATCTACGACTTCGGGTCCTGTTCCATCACCTGGCAGAACTGCAATTTTTATCATTTCATCCTCTCAAGTTTTAATTATTTTTTATTACCAAAATAAACCACTGATTTCACTGATTATTAATAAGATATCGCTGATTTTTAACGAAGGTGCAGAACATCTTCACCCACGAAAAATAGGAATCCTGTTGAGCGGATTAGCTCTCTGTTGGTGTTGTCACAAACAGAGAAAAATCAAATATTTTTATCTTTCGTGGCGCTGCATAGCAGCATGAGTGTTTATTACCAAAAAATTGCGATAGAAAATTTAAGATTAGATGTAAGGACAACCCTAGGGTCGTCCCTACAAGTTCCAAATACATCTTTGTTTTAATTTTACACTGTTGGTGACAACACCAACAGCGAGCTTGAAGAATATTATTTTTCTTTTTTTATTCTTTTAAAATATATTCATCTTGCATTAGCTTTATAATATAGAAAAATATTTTATTTTGTCAAGGAAAGAAAATAACTAAAATAAAAAAAATATTTTTTAATAATTCCTTTATATAATATTTTTCTTGATAAAAATAAAAAAAATCATAAAATTTATATATGCTGTCAAAAAATAAAAAATTATATTTTTATATATTTTTATCTCTTTTCCTGGTTTTCCAATGTATTGTTGCTGTTAAACACAGTTGGGACCTTGAATGTTATCTTCGGGCTAGTGAAAGAATCTTAAATGATTCTCCCCTGTACATCCAGGAAAGTATTCCATATGTTTATCCACCTTTCTTTGCATTTGTATTAATTCCTGTAAGTTATATAAATACAACCATTACAAAAATATTGTGGTTCCTATCGAGTTTGTTTTTTCTGTACTATGCAGTTTTTCTTTTAATAAAAAATACATTGCCGGAAAACAAAAAGGATGATAAATATTATTTATATTTTTTTCCTTTAGCTTTTACATTACGTTTTATAATGGATAATTTTGCGTTGGGACAGGTAAATATCCTTATAATGTTTATACTTGTACTAACATTATACTTTTTTTTAACGGGAAAAGATTTTTATGCCGGATTATTTCTTGGCTTGGCTATTTCTATAAAACTTACTTCTATTGTTATTTTATTTTATTTTATTTACAGAAGAAAATTCCATATAACCATTTATTCAGTAATTAGTATTGTCTTTTTCTTATTAATACCGTCCATTGCGTTTGGCATTAAGAAAAATATTCAATATTTATATGAATATTCTTTCATTATCAAGAATTTTTCCGATTCAACGATAAATAACCAATCTCTCTTTATTACAGTAAAAAGGTTGTTGAGTCCAATTCCACCATGGGATAATTTATATGTAAATTTTGCTGAACTTAACGAATTCCAGATAAACCTGATTACAATTTTCATTTTTAGTATCATTACAATATTTTTAAGTTATCTATTCCGAAGTAAACCAAAAAATAGAAGAAATTCTAACATATACTATGAATATTCGCTTGTCATCATTTGTATGCTATTTTTCTCTCCCCTATCGAGGAAAGCTCATTTTGTTCTGCTTTTAATACCCCATATTTTCCTTTTTTATTATGTATTAAAAAACAATCCCGGTGCAGGGTTAATAAAATACCTTCTTATTTTATCTCTTATTTTTAACTCATTAATGTCTGAATTGCCGGTACAGATATTAGCTTTTTTTTACAATTTAATAACTTCAGGGAATTTAAATGGCAGTGATTTGTCAGATGTTTTTGAATCGTACTCTTGTGTAACAATTGGAACTGCTTTACTTTTTGCCGGTTTGTGCACAGCAATCTATTATAATAATAAAGAAGAATCAATATAAATCAATTACTCCAGGATGAATTAAGATTATATTCTTAATTATAACATTGGTAAAAATATGATAGAAAAATAATATAAGAATTGATAAAATAACAATTAGCTTAAATAATCTTAAAATCAAACAAGGTAATAACAAAAATATAATTAGAAGTATCCCTACTTTGAATAATATACTACATAGAGCTCTCTGTTGGTGTTGTCACCAACAGAGAAAAATCAAATATTTTAATACTTCGTGGCGCTCTGAAAGAGTATGATCGTTTAATATTGTTAATTAAGCTCTTTAATCGAAATATTGCTGAACTCTACCGGGTCGGTATGATGTTGTAAAGCAATAGGTCCGGTTGGTTCACAGCCGGGGAGCCGGGCATTTTTAATAACAGTCTCACCGTTAAGAACTACGGTAAGCAAATCACCTTTCATTGTAACAACGAATGAATTCCATTCTCCCGGGGGATTGTCGGCGCATTTAGTAGGTGTAACACCTTGCCTGACATCATCAGATATTTTAGCATCAGTCCTGTATCCATAGACCTCACCTGAGCCAATGGGCCACGACCAGATATTCAACTGACACTTGGAACTTCCTCTTACATAAATTCCACTGTCTCCTCCATCCATCACTTTTACTGTCTTTGCTTCATCTCTATTTAAAGTTTTCTTACTTTCGTCATCTTTTACCGGATAATAACCGTCAGGACGTATTACAGGTACTTCTTCTTCTACCGGTTCTTGTGTTAACCGCCAGTCCACTTTCAAAATAAAATCGGCATATTCTTTTTTTGACCACAACGTTTTATCACCGGGTGCTTCACTTTTGCCGTCATAATCAATTATTCCGTCAACAACTCTCCAGTGTCCATTGTCACCTTCCGGAATTTTCCAGTGTTCTAAAGTTTTTCCGTCAAAAAGTGAGACAAATCCTTCTTCTTCTTTCTTCGCACAGGAAAATAATAAACAAATCGATATAAAAATGACCGTTGTTTTTATTAACCTTGAAAATGTCATAATAACCTCCTGATTACGATTTACGATTTATAATTTATCAGAACTATTCCCTATATTAGAATTCAGTGTCGTCGTAATTCATAAGACCCCTAACTAATTCAAACCATGATGTCGGATAGCCCGGTTCAAAGGGAACAATGTTTTTAAGTCTTTCCCAGGCATCTTTGGGTAAATCCCAGTTCCCCACTACACTTAAATCGTCAAGCTGTTCAATTGTTCGTACTCCAATAATAACGGCAGTAACTAATTTGTTATACAAAAGCCACGAAAGAGCAATCTGAGCGGGTGTTTTGCCAAAATCATCAGCTTCTTTTTTTACTGCTTCGACAATCTTAAATCCATTATCGTGCCAGTACCTGGGAAGGTCCATATTTGACCTGTGGTCAATTCTGCTGCCTTCCGGTGGTTTATCTGCGCGCTCATATTTTCCGGTAAGCATACCGCTTGCCAGGGGACTCCAGCAAATAAATCCCATTCCCTGGTCTTCAACTACCGGCAAAACTTCTCTTTCCACATCCCTAAGAATCATATTATAAAGATGCTGTGCCGAGATGTATTTTGATAAACCAAAATGAGAACAATAATCATTTGCTTTCACCATCTGCCAGCCATGTAAGTTACTGCAGCCGATGTATCTTACTTTTCCTTGACGTATAAGGTCATTAAGAGCATTCATTGTTTCACAAGTTGGAGTTCTGTGGTCAGGACCGTGAGTTTGATAGAGGTCGATATAATCAGTTTTAAGATGTCTGAGACTTGCCTCACAAGCTTCAAAGATATGTTTCCTTGAAAGACCTTTGGATGTAGGCATATCTCCTCCTGATGGAAAATAGCATTTGGTTGCAAGAACTATATCTTCTCTTTTTTTATTTTTCAGAGCATCGCCTAAATATTCTTCAGATAAACCTTTTCCATACATATCAGCAGTATCGATAAAATTAGCACCGTGATCAAGGAATTTATCTACAATGTTAATTGATGTTTGTTTATCACATCCCCAGTTTTCCTGCCCAAATGTCATAGTTCCCAAACAAACGCGGGATACTTTTAATCCGGATTTCCCCATATATCTGTATTTCATCTGTTATAATCTCCTGATTGGATTTACGATTTACGATTTTAGATTTACGAATTATCCGCTATAGGCGGAAGGTTTATGATTTTGTCAAAATAGCCTGCAATTGTAAATTTTTCCAAAAATTTGTAATTTACTATACCCTATTCCCTATTGGCTATTGCCTATACTCTACCAATCTACTGCTTTAATTTCTATATCTTTAAATTCCGCTGATGTTTTTGGGTCGTGAGCAGATACACCCACAGCCCCAAAGTATGTTGCAGTATTTATAGCCTCTGCAGCTTTTTTACCATTAACATAAGTAGCAATATGGTCACCTAAAGCATATACTTTTAGTTCGTTCCATTCACCTTCTTTCATAAGTCCGACATTATGTCTTGTCAGTGCATAGATAGCGCCGGTTCCATCAGCTATATTAAGATTATCATTACCGTAAACCTGGACTTCAGATCTATACCAGGTAGGGAGGCGTCTTCCATGAGAGAAATTATATCTATAAGCTACTCCGCTATTGCAAGTTTCTCCAACTTTGAATTTTAAACGAAAAATAAAGTCGGAAAAATTTTCTTCAGCATAAAAGAGCCATCCGCTTGCTTTTGGCTTAACAGTTAATATATCATCTTGAACTATCCATTCTGCTTCACCTTGAGTCTGCTTCCAGCCTGTAAGGTCTTTTCCGTTAAAAATAGATTTCCAGGTTCCGGGAGCATCTTCTAATTGTTCTTCAATTGTAGGTAAGAGAACTGTATAATCAGAAGTAGGTAATACAGATATTTCTTTTATCTTTAAAGAAGTTTCTTCACCTGAAATTTGCACTCCAACTGCACCGTTCAAAGACTTTCTGTCAAATCCTTCAGCAATTTTAGAATTGTTTAATAATACAACAACTCTATCATTTTCCACCCATAATTCCAATTTCTGCCAGGACTCTTCCCCTTGAATTTTATTACGAATATCATATCCCCTCGCAATGTTCATAATAGTACCGGTTGGATTCAATTTATCATTGAAGTCAATATTAATTTTATAACCGCTTTCAGATGGAGTACCTTTTCCTTGTGCAGGGATCCTATAACCTAATCCTCCCTTACCATTATCATTAATCTGAAATTTTACTCTGAGGTGAAAGTTATGGTAATTATTATTATTAATAAGCCAGCTTCCCGAAGGATTTGCGGGATCAGAATTTCCAACTATAATCCCATTTTCCACATTCCATTTTCCTGAGTCTGTAATTTCCCACCCGGTTAAGTCGTTTCCATTAAAAAGTTGAATCCATACAGGTGATTTAATCACAGTAGAAGATTTCTTTTGGCAGGAGATATTCACAAATATTATTGAAAGACAAAGTACTAAAAATACATTTCCTATTTTCTTTAATTTTTTATCTGAAATATTCTTCATTTTACCACCTTTAGATTAAATATAATAAATTGTTAATTAATTGATTTATGAGCCGATTAATGCCATCCCTATTGCCAAAAAGATGATCGCAATTACTACAAACCAGGTTAATATGAATCCTATAACATCTTCTTTTGATAATTTTTCAAGTTCAAAATTTGAATTTGGAAACATTTTGCGGTGTTCCAAACTTAAGGGATTTTTTCGTGCATTTTCGACATTTATCCTGTCTTTTTCAAGATCAGTATCGATAGGAACAAACATTTTAACAAAAAATCTATCAGTTTTTCCTCTAATAACCGGTGCAGTAAATAGTGAAATAATAATTATTATTAATATAGGAAGAATAATTCTAAATGGAAGTCTTAACGTTTCAATCACCGGATTTGGATAACTTTCAAGGTTCATGCCCAATTTCTGGAAGAGAATCATCTCTAGATTAAATAGCCCCTGACCTTCCAGAGTACCATCTTTGTGAACTATTATACCCTTTGTCCAAAAGATTGACTTACTTTTTGGTTTAAAGGTTTTTTGAATTTTATCGCCAATATTTAATTTTTCCTGTTTGGGGATAATCAACTTCTGTTCATCAGTAAGGTTTAACCAATTATTAATTTCATTATCCCTGTCAATCACATCAAATTCTTTAGCTTCATATACTCTGACAATTGGAGTTGGTTTTGTCATCATTAGAAATTTTGGATTTTTTGATAAATCAGGTATTATTGTTGAAATTGTTGCCGGCAGAATAAAGAAGAATATACCTGAAAAAACAACATTTGTCCAAACTGCCGTAGCCGATGTTCTTCTCCACAATAGTCCAACCCATAATGAGGCACCAAAAATAATCGGGATTTCCCAGATAAATTTAAACTGCATAAAAATATCCTGGAAATAAATAGAAAGATAAATAGCTCCTAATATGATAACAACTCCTGCAGTTCTGCCCACATTAACATAAAGTTTTTCACTTTTATCCGGGTAAAACGGCTTAAACAAATTTCTGGTGATTAGCGCAGATGCAGAAACCATATATGCGCTGACACTTGACATAACAGCGGCAAACAAACTTGCAAGCATTAACCCGACAAGTCCAATTCCTAAAGGACCGAGAAGCATTCTTGTGGCAAATCCCCAGGCTAAATCAGGGTCTGCAAAATCTTTTGAGAATAATGTAATAATAAAAAGAGCAGTCAGAGCCCAAAATAATGTACAAAACCTCTTCAGTAAATTTCCACCTACAATCCCTATTCTGCCTGACAATTCATCTTTTGCAGTTGCCCCTCCGACAGATAATTGATGAGGTTGAACAATTATACCGATAAGATTCATCGATACAATGGCAAGAAGATAATACCAGGTAAAATCGCTCGCAGCTCCACCAAATATATCGAAGAATTCCTCAGGGACTAAGTCATGCATTATCCTAAAACCGTCAAATAAACCTTCTCCACCACTGCCAAACTTTTGTGTGATGCCCAATAAAGAAAACGGAATAAGGATTATTGAAAGGAGAATAATCATTGACCCTTGTATTAAATCTGTAAAATAAGCAGCAGTTATTCCTCCCAACACGCTGTATATTACAGTAACAATACCCATTGCTAACATTACATAATTCGGATTTATAAACGGGAATAAACCTCGTGGATTTTTTACACGAAGGTCAGCTAATGTTTGCTTTTCTTCGGTAGTTAAGGTAGCATAATCCTTTTCTTCAAGTTCTTTCATTTGTCTAAATTCCGCTAATTCTATTCTCTCGGCAGCATTTAGGGAAGTTTCGGATTTTGGAGCAATTGCTGAAATAGTTTTAGAAGTGGCAGAAAATCCTATGGATATATATCCCATAAAAAAGATTAAAGCAAAAATTGCGTATGTTCCGGCAAGACCTCTCGAATCAAAACGCTCATCGTAAAAATCTCCTAAAGTAATGATTCTCATCCTTCTGTACCATTTTCCCATAAACCAGTAAAACGGAGTACAGAATAACCAGTTCAGAACTGTCCATATTCCTGAGAGCCCGCCAACAACTATATTTCTGACTGTTCCTATGGGACTATCTGCTGATGTCCCGGCACCAAAGGCAGCAAAAGTTTGAAGTATTTTTCCAAATCCCCTGCTTCCCATAAAATATCCTTCCTGGTCTTTTGACTTTTTTCGAGAATAATATCCAATTCCTATCATTAACAGGAAATAAAATATCATTACAATATAATCGAAAATATTTAATCCTTTCATTTTGACTGTGTCCCATTTTTTGTTGGAGTGATTAATATTAATTAAAAAGATAAACAATGATTATTTATTTCTCAAGATTTGACAAATAAACCTTCATACCCTTTCTGAGCACCACGAATTATGAAAATTTTTTCACCGCAGAGACGCAAAGAAAGAAAAATAATAAATTATTTTTCTCTCTTTATTCTCTTAATCTCTGCGTCTTTGCATCTCTGCGGTTCTATTTTCGAATTAAATTTTTACTTCACATTTTGCATTGCTCTCAAAAAAATTAATTAAAGCCGAGTGGTCATTTTCTCCTTTCCCATCATTAACTAATGAAACCATTATTTGCTGAACAAGACTTGTTACCGGCAGTGGAACATCAAGGTCTTTAGCAGTTATAAGAACATTATTCAAGTCTTTTCTATGTAGTTTTATCTTAAATCCGGGTTTAAAATCTCTGTTAATAATGTTTTTTGTTTTAGCATTTAGAACATTGCTGCCGGCAAGTCCATCTTTTACAGCATTATAAAGGAGTTCCGGATTCAATCCGGATTTTTTTCCCAACACGAGTGCCTCTGAGATAGCTGCAATATTTATCGCAACAATTATCTGATTTGCAAGTTTTGCAAAACCTCCGGCACCAATATCTCCTACCCTTGTTATGCTTTTTCCCATAACTTGAAGTATATTTAAACATTTGTTGAAGATTTCTTCTTTTCCTCCAACCATAATTGAAAGAGCAGCATTTATCGCTCCGGTCTCTCCACCACTCACAGGTGCATCGAGCATTTCGACTTCCTTTTTTTCTGCTTCTGCGGCAATCTTTTTTGATACTAACGGAGCTATTGAACTCATATCGATTATTATTGAACCACTTTTTATTCCATCAAGTACGCCATTTTTGCAAAGAATAACCTCTTCAACATCAGGTGAATCAGGAAGCATGGTTATAATTACATCGCTGTTTCGGGCGGTTTCTTCGGAAGAATCCGCTTTTTGTGCTCCGAGCGCAGATAATTCTTCTACAGGAGAGGGATTCTTATCATAGACGATTAAGGAATAACCGGCATTCAATAAATTTTTCGCCATCGGTTTTCCCATTATTCCAAGTCCAATAAATCCAATTTTTTCTTTAAGCATTTTTACTCCCATATTATTAGTTGATGCAGCGGTAAAAAGTAATTTTTTTAAATATCATATCAATCCTATTGAATTTGATAAATCAAATTCCTAAAGCTAATTGGTTGAAAAAATAATCTTAAAAATGTAGGAATTTGATTTATCAAATTCTTTTCTGTTCAAAATATTAGATTTTAGACTTTTTGCCGTTGCATTATTTAGTTAATAAATTATGCTCTTTTATAACATTTCCATTTTGTAAAAAATTTTGCCACAAAGAACACCCACAGGACAGGCAGAGAATATATTTATTCACTTTAACAGCAAATATAATCGACTATAAATAAGAAATTTCTAAATAATATTTTTAGTAATTACTATTATGTTTACCAAAACAGGCAGGTCAAAGGTTTTTAATTTATATAAGAGATGGATTATCGTCAGAAATTGATTATTTTCCCTTCGAGTACCTCACAAAAATATATTATTAAAGTAGTTTCTACTCTAATTTATAATTATATCTTACTTTTGATCTCAAATAATTGTCTAATATGCTTTTTTTCCTCATCAGTAAGTTTTTGAACAATTTCTTTTGTATTTTCCTTTGTTAATTCAATAAATTCATAATAAAAAATAAGAGTATCCTTTTCAAACGAAAGTGCAAAGTTAATCGCCTCAAGTTCAGTTTCAGCACTTTCCGCAAGCTTTATTGCAGCTTCAGAATCTGTAAATATTCTTGATTCTATAATTGCTTGAAAATATAATCCTGCTTCCTCATCGAGACTGTATGCAAAAGAAAATTCACCTTTTTGCATTGAATCATAAAATCCTTGAAATGTTTCTTTATGTTTCGTTTCTTCTTTTGCCAAATACTCAAATAATTCCTTTATTTTTTCATCTTTTGTTTTTTTTGCATAAGCCTTGTAGAATAATTCTCCCATTTCTTCAATCTTAATCCCCATTTCAACAATCTCTTCACCAGAAAAATAAATCGGCATAATACTCCTCCAATTTTTCCCAATTTGAATTTCTATAATTTTACTTTGATTAATTTATGCTCATATTTTTCCAAATTAGAAATGCTTTTTCATATTAATTATTATCTATATCGATCATTTTTGTATTTTCATCATAATTTTTTACACTTATTTTTTTTATTTCTCTTATTTTTCTTACAATGTCAGATAATCTTTTTGTTGAATTTAATATTTCTTTTAGATTTTTCAAATTTTCATCATTTTCAGGTAATTTCCTTATTATTAATTCAATTCTCCCCATAATGACGGCTATAGCATTATTCATTTCATGATTATAAGTGACAATCATTTCTTTCAAAGTCTCAAGTTTTTCATTTTCATGAGACTCTTCTCTGAGTTTTTTAATCTCAGTGACATCTTCGCAGATATAAAAGAAACCACCAATAGGAAAATAATTCTCGTCTCGCGCCAAATTTACCTTTGTTCTAATAACTCGTACAGATTTATTATCCTTAATCTCATAAGTTATGAGGCTGTGCGTTTTGTTTTCAGAAATTAAAGCTTTTTTTACTTCGATTAGTTTCTCAGGATCCATTACTATATCTTTTAAATTTAGATTATCATAAGAAGTAATTTTTTCAAGTCTATGAATTTCGAGTGCAACCGCATTCATATATATTACATTATAATCATAATCGGTCATTATTATACCGACAGGACTATTTACTACAATATTTTCTAAAAAACTTTTTGGATATTCAAAAGGAATTAGTTTATTATTTTTTTTATTATTGCCCATTTCGAATCCCTTCAAAATTGAGAAAATTTCACATAAATATTGTGCATAACAACTGAATCGATTATTATTTCTAAAGTTAAATAAAATTATAAAATAAAGATATTAAGAGATAAAAATATATTTTTTTGTTTAACGATGTAATATATAATTAATAATACAATTATTCAAGTTCTTTTTATTTAATAACCGAAAAATAAAAATTTTAAAATTATTAACTCCGGTCACTTCTTAAGAAATCTTACAATGAGGGATTTATAAATTATTTTATTCATTGTTATTATTCCAAACATATATTTGTGAAGCAATTTCATTTTCAATTGCGAGATGAGCATTTCCAAGTTGAATTACAAATGAAGGAGATTTTTGATGGACAATAATGATAGTTCCCGGAATCAGCCCAAATGAAAGTAACTTATGCAATATAGGGTGTTTTTGATAGCTATAATATGCAATTTTTATTTCTTTACCGGTTTCTACTTTATCGAGTGATGTAAGAATATTTTCGATATTTTTTCTTGTTTCATGACAGCATTTTCCTACTGGGATTGTCTTTCCGTGTGGACAGGTTTTAGGATGACCAAGCAAGGTACATATACTTTCCGTTACCTCCGGAGCAATTAAATGTTCAAGTTCACATGCACTTTTTTCAATATTTTCAAAACTCATACCGAGTATATCAACCATCAACCGTTCTGAGATTCTATGCCTTCGAATTACCATGCTTGCTTCTTCTCTACCTTTATTTGTAAATTGTATATTATTATTATCAATTATTATTATATCTTCCTTTTCGAGTATATTTAACGTTTCTGAATCAAGCCTGATATGTGCTTCTTTTTTAATATTTTCTATCGTTGAATTTCCCTTTTCGATACATGTCCATATTGCTTCTAATATTTCTTCTTTTTCTTTATTTTCCATAATTCCTCACAAAACTATTTTTAAATTTTTATAAGTATATTGTAATTAGTTAAGCATTCAGAAGTCAGAATGAAAGAATAAAAAGAATTCAGGAGTCAGAACGAAAAAAGTCATTAAATCATTTCCGACATCTGTATTCTGAATTCTGTCTTCTATCTTTTTTGTCTCATATATTCTGAATTTTAAATACCGATATATCAATATATTAATTTTAAAGCATTATTCAAAATACCCCCTGTTAAAATTGCAATTAAAAATACACTGCATATCATAATTAAAGCATCTCTTAATCCATATTCTTTTATCAGGACCAAAGATGTAGAAAAACAAGGTATAAACAACAATGTTACTATAAGAATTACGATTGTCTGTGCTTCGTTTAAGACATTATTATCAACAAGAGATTTAACAATTGCAGCACCTGCTTCCTTACGGGCTATTCCTATAATTAAAGCATTAGTTGATTCTAACGGAAGTCCCCAAAAATTCTTTACTAAAGGAGTACCTAATCTTTCAATTAGTTCTAAAATCTTAAACTTATCAAGTAAAAACATTATAAATCCGGCTAACATAAACAATGGAAACAGTTCTTTCATAAAGACCATTACTCTGAATCTGGTTTTATAAAGAATATTCTTTATTGAAGGAATTCTAAGAGGTAGTATTTCCATAATAAAAGAAGATTTTTCTCCATGAACAAACCTGTTTAAAAAATAACCTGCAAATACAACTTGAACAGCTACAACACCGAACATAATTAATATAGCCTTAAATGAAAGAGTAGCTGCTACGGCAAATAATATACCTGTCTGAGCAGAACAAGGTATTGCTAAAATAAGAATCATTACAGTAATCAACCTTTCTTTTTTTGCACTGAGTGTCCGGGTTGAAAGTACAGCCATTGTTATGCAGCTGAAACCGAGTACAATGGGCATTATTGCTTTTCCGCTGATGCCAATCTTTTTTAACGTTCTGTCCAAAAGAATACTTAGTCTGGGGAAATAACCCGAATCCTCAACAAATGCCAAAGCAAAGAAAAATGTGGATACAATTGGCAATACAACACCTAAACAAAGGGTTAAAGCAAATGAGATAAGTCCATATTCACCGGTCAATATATCTTTTAACAATTCAAAATTTAGTTGGTTTAATGCAAAATCGGAATAATGAACAATGTACTTCTCAAATATATTATATTGAATAAAATCGGATAAAATACCTGCACCAAAAAGCCCTACAAAAATATAAAAAGTAAATAAAATAAATAAAAATATTGGTATTCCTGTTATTGGGATACGTGTATATTTTTCAATCTTTTCGATAAATTTTATTTTGTGAGGTTTTGAATATTTTATAATTTGATTTTCGATGCCTATGGCTTTTTGAACCCTGATTTTTGTTAATTCGATATCTACCGGTGAATTAAAACAATTATGAATTTTTTTTGAAATAAATTTAGCCTTAGATATAGAATTTTCAGGATATTTATTTTTGAAAATTTTTTCAACATAATCAGGCAGAAAAATAAAAAAGTGGGCATACGCCCGGCTGAATTTTGCATTTTCTTTAAAAACATCGGTTATTTCATAAATAATCCTTTCTATATTATCATCATATTTAACTTGAAGTTTTGGAAAAGAAGGTTTTAAAAATGCTTTTTTTAGCTCATCGATTCCTTCACCTTCATCTGCAATCGTTTGAACAGCGTTTATCCCGAGAATTTCGTTTATTTTTTGATAATTTATAGAAATTCCCCTCGCTCTATTTTCATCAACCATATTAAAATCAAGTATCATAGGAAGACCAAATTCGGCTAATTCAATCGTATATAAAAAAGTTCTTTTAAAATTCCTTGTGTCTGTTACTTGAAGAATAATAGTATCTTCACTCTCAAGTATGTTTTCTCTGATTATTTTGTCATCTTCCGAATTTGAGTAAATACTATCTCCTCCGGGGGTATTTATTACTTCAAATATTTTATTATCTTCAGTAAACCAACCAATACTTACTTCAATGGAAGTATTAGGATGGTTGTATATCAGACTTTTATTTTTACATAACTTTCTGAATATAGTAGATTTACCTACGTTCGGATGCCCAACCATTATTATCTTTTTGTATATCTTGGAATATGAAGACCTTTTTTTCTGCAGTTGATTCATTATCAATCAAAGTTATATTTTAATAATTATCTGATAAATATAAGGTTTAATAATGTTTTTATCAATAAAATAAATTTTCGGAATGATTAAGCTGAACAGAGAGTATCTGGAATGTCACTGATTTTGAAATTATCAGGATTAAATCTGATGATAAAGCAGTTATTAAAAAAAATGGGAAATTCCTGAATAGAAAACTTTTATACCAATACTTAATATAACTGTTGCACTAATCCAGAAAAATATATCATAAATTATAGTAGGATATAAATCTTTAGAAAGTCTTTTATATCTTAAATGAAATCCGACATAAACTACCATTAAAAGCATAATCGCTGTTCCGATTCCTCCCAATGAAACCATAATAACCGGCTGTTTTATTAAGAGAAACAAAATTACCCATAAAATTGCTACTACCCAACAGAAAATAGCAACGAATTTGTTTCTCTGTTTAGTGTCGAGGAAGTCAATAATATTAAACCTTGCAAATGCATCACCGAATGTTCTTGACCATGCAGCCATAGCAGAAAAAAGAGTCGAAAACAGTACGATTATAGCACCGGAAAGGAAAACATATTTAGTAGCAGGACCAATTGATTCAGTGTACATCCTTGATAAAGTTTCGACCATCTCATAACCTCTGGGTATCTCCCCTCTTCCATGCAAAACGGCAGCCCCAAGCAGATAGAAAGTGACAGTAACTACTGTGTATATTATCATAGAGAATATTGCATCGATGTACATAACCTTGATCCATCCTTTAGCCCTTTTTGTCCATTCAGGAGAATCATTTTTAGGACCTGTGTATGCAGCATAACCTTTTTCAATGCACCAATATGGATACTGCATAATTTCATCTCCACCAACACCGGTCAATCCAAATGCAGATACAGCAAATATAACCGCATATCCCGGAAGCTGTAAACTTAATCCACTCATTATATCATTTAAACTTATTGCATATTGAGTATATTGAAGCATTATAACGCAAATTATATTGAATATAGTAAAAAGAAATGTTAATATAATAGAAAAGTTTTGGATAAATCCGTAATGACCCCTGAATACGAGAAGAGCAACTGAAATCCCGGTTATCCACGCCCATATAACTATACTGATAGAAGGAACAGTTATATTTAAAGCAAGTGCAACCCCTCCTATTATTCCTCCCATTTGAAATGGCTTGGTTAGAAATATTGTCATCCACGCCCAGATTGTCCAATGAACACCCTTCATCTTTAAACCGGGTAGTTTATTCAATGCTACCATTGTTGTTTCACCGGTATTTATTGAATGCTTTCCGAATTCTAATTGAAGTGATACTTTAACAAGGCAGCTTAAAATAATTATCCACAAGGTAATAAATCCTGCTTGAGCACCGAGAACAGTAGTTGCAATTAACTCGCCTGAACCTACTATCGAAGCGGATAAAACCAGGCTCGGACCTAAATATTTTGCGCTTTGAAATATTCTTTCGGGCGGTTTTTTGATGGTACTCTCTGTGAGAACATACGGATTGTATTTTTCTTTTTTCATATAGCTTGATACAAACCAGATGGGCTCCACCTTCTGAGGTGGGGTCCATCTTACGTGAGTGTTGCACAATTCAAGATCAATGTAAAAACCGTTAAAACGGTAAAGTTTTTTTCAGAAATAGTTTTTACCCCTGACTAAAGTCAGGGGTAAATGGGATATAGCACATCATTAACCCCTCGATTTATCGAGGGGTACATAGAATGACCACAAAATCACATAACCGTTTTAACGGTTTTCCAATCTCACTATTGTTAATGTGACCAAAAGTAAGTAATAGTTATGCAACATTCACTTACATTTGACTCTCTTTCTTAGATTTTTCCTTTATCATTTTTTCATATTCTAATGGGTGCTCTTCCATCATTTTTTGTTTTGATATTTTTCCGGTTAACCATAAATAACTCATGGGGAATTTATCCGGATTAAAATGAACATTATAAAAGTGCCAGATAATAATAGCCAGCGTCGCAAGCAGCGCCTCATCGCTGTGGGTTACTTTAGATATATCGTAGATATACTTTGGGAAAACTCTTAGTACAATGTTTTCAAACCAGAGAATAGAACCCGAACCGATCATAATAACCATTCCCCAATAAACAGCCCAGTAATCAAACTTTTCAACATAACTGAATCTATCAAACTTTGCTTTTTTGTTTGAAAATCCAAGATAATATTTAACCATAATATATACATCTTTTACATCTTTTATACATGGAAGAAAATAAATAAAATCCTTTCGTCCATCTTTAGTAAATACTGTATAAAATAAATGAACGATTCCGACTCCTATCAACCCGGCTGCGCCTATTCTATGAATAAATCCACTTACTTTTATTCCGCCCATTAAATTCATTATAAAAATCGCTAAAGCCGACTCATGATATTTTATCGGTATGCCTGTAATTATTAATATTATACAGCTGACAAATAAAACTATATGCTGAATTCTAAAATTAAGATTAAATCTCTGAAATTCTTCTTCTGTTTTCTCTTCACTGATACCCTTCTTAGATAGAATTTTTTTTATTTCCTTGATTACTTCTTTTTTTACTGTAATTAGTTTAGCATCAAGTAATTCTAATGCTTTTTCCCTTATTATTTGTTGGGTTTCATTACTCTTATAATTATTAAATTCTTTTTCTATCTCAGACAAAGTTTCATTTTTATTATTAGATGTTATTTTCTTATCATTTTCGTTATGACTGCTCATAATAAATTCCTTTAGAGTTAATGGATTTTCTTAATTCTATTCCTTAATCTCCTGCTCAAATCCATAATAATATGTATAATAAGTCCTATGATAATTGTAATTGTAAACCATTTAAAAAATATGTTTATCCAGTAAACAGAACCGGATTCTATGCTTTCAGGATTGATGTGGATTTTTCCCTTAGAGAAATTAATATTTGCACCTTCATGACATTTTCCACAGGTTGTGGGAATATTAGATATGTAAACAGAGGATTTAGGGTCATCATGAGTTCTAATGTTGTGTACACCATGACAACTGGCGCAATTTGCTGTAGTTCTCAAGCCAAATTTGCTTGCAACTCCATGAAAACTTTCTTTGTAAGTTTTAACCTGCTCAATTTTAATGCCATATTTTTCCATTATTCCTATTTCTGCATGACAATTTGCACAGGTATTTTCTATATTGCCGGAGTAAACAGTTGATTCAGGATATTTGGCAGATTTAATATTATGTTCTCCATGACAATTGGTACAGGATGGCATATCCAAATTGCCTTCGTCAAGAAGTTCACCGTGAATACTCGTTTTAAATTCAGCATAAATCTCAAGATGACATTTTCCGCAGGTTTCAGGAATATTTCTTTTATTTACCTTCGATTCGGTATGCCTCGCTCCTTTAAGATTATGAGTCCCATGACAATCGCTGCAGGATGCAGCTTCTCCTATTCCATTTTTTATATTTTTACCGTGAATACTATTAATATAATTTTCAATATTATCAGCAAAATGATTTTCAGAACCTATTTTAAATCCAAATTTGTTATGGCAAAATCCACAAGTTTCCGGTAGATTACTTTTATTTGCTTTCGACGAAGGATAAGAACTGCTCAAAATGTCGTGTTTTCCGTGACAGCTCCAGCATTTGGGAGCATTTTTATTACCACTTTTCAGGGAATATCCATGCTGACTGGAATTGTATTCTTCTTCAATATCTGAATGACAATCCCCACAATTTACTTCATTTAGATTTTCATTGTGAGGAAAATCATCTACTTCCGATAAATCTATATGGCAGTCGATACATGAAAGTTCTCCGTGTGTCGAAGTTGAGAATTTTTCTTCATCGACAAACATCGATATTTCTATATTATTTTCTCCTATCTTTGTTAAATCTTTATCATTATGACAGATTAAACAATCAGGATTAGACTGGCAAAAGATGTTCATTCTAAATAAAATAAATAAAGAAATAAATAAAATATAAGTATTTTTGTTCATCATTTTAATCCATAGTAATCGGTTAAATTATTCAGCCGAAATTGTACAAAATATTGTGCCAATATAGTAATTTTCAAATCATTAATCAATGAAATATTTTTATTTATAAATTTGGTATTTTCAGTAACAGTTCCAAATAGTATAAAATAAGAAAGATATCAAAAATAAATTATTCAATAATTTTTTATTTTTGGTTCATATATACAGTATGGTTCTTCATCGAGGTAGTCGCCGGTGACAGCATAAGCTCTTGCTCTGCACCCGCTGCAGACTTTTCTAAATTCACAATAACCGCAGCGTCCATGATACGCATCAATATTTCTCATATCGAGAAAGACAGGCGAAGTTTCCCATATTTTCTTAAAATCATAATTTTCTTTTCTGATATCACCACATTCAACATCGAGGAATCCACAGATTTGTACTTTTCCCGTATGAGATACGAAGGCAAAAGACTGCCCCCCCATACACCCTTTAGTCATAGCGTCAAGCCCGTGAGTTTTTACGGAAACCTTTTTGCCGATTTCCTTTTCTTTTTGGTGAAATATCCTGTAATAGTGAGGGGCACAAGTTGGCTTCAATTTTATTCCGGATTTTCCTCTGTTTTCATATATCCAGATTAAAATTTTTTCATATTCCTCCGGAGAAATTTCTTCATTCTTCATATTACTTGCTCTTCCGGTAGGAACAAGAAGAAACGGATGAAAACTAACTGCTCCAAGCTTTACAGCCAGGTCAAGTATTTTTTCAATTTCTTTAAAATTGTGTTTTGTGACAGTAGTATTGATTTGAAATTCTAATCCTGCTTTCTTAGCATTTTCCGCTGCTTTCAATACCATTTCGAAAGCACCCTCTACCCTTCTGAAAGAATCGTGGCTTTCCGGAGTTGCTCCATCGATACTCAAACTAATCCTTTTTATCCCTGCATCGAGCATTTTTTTTGCATTTTCTTCAGTAACAAGAATCCCACACGGCGCCATTACCATTCTTAATCCCTTTTTTGTACCATACTCGGTAATCTCAAAAATGTCCTTGCGCATCATCGGTTCACCGCCGGTAAGAATTATTATCGGTTTTGCAAATGAAGAAATATTATCCAGAAGTTTAAAACATTCTTCGGTAGTAAATTCGTTTTCGTATTTCTTATTATGGGCATTAGCCCGGCAGTGTATGCAGTTTAAATCACAACTTCGTGTAACTTCCCATGCTATTAAATGTGGACTGTATTTTTTCTTTAACATAACTTTTTAAAAGGATTATAAATATTTCAAGCTAACTCCTAAATTTTTTGATAACAGTTTTTAACGCTTCATCTTTCTTTTTCAACCTTCCTTCCAATTGTTCATCATCTACATAATTCAAAATTTCTTTAAAAATTGGTCCGGGACTAAAGCCGATATTTATTAAATCATTTCCGTTTACTAATTTTTCAGGTTTTTTCTCATCGATAGGAATTTTCTCCATCATTTCTTTACAATATTCCCAGTTTTTAAGGTTCCCGTGACTTGCCAGACAATCGAGACGGTGAAGTTCAAGATGTTCATCAAATCTTTCAATTGACAAAAATCGCTTTAGGGTGCTTTCTCTCATATTCATAACATCTTTAAATGTTAGATGACTTTTCACCAAACTTTTGATTCGCTCAATTTGTATTTTAGTAAATCTCAACCTGTTACATATATCATTGGCTATATCCGCTCCAACATCATTATGCCCGCTAAATCTAATTCTGTCTTTAATTTCAAATGTGAGCGGTTTACCTACATCATGTAAAAGAACAGCCACAGCTAATTCAACTGAAGGATTTTTCATTATATCGAGCATTAAAATAGTATGTGTAAATACATCACCTTCCGGATGAAATTTTTTTGGCTGTTCTACACCTTTCATCTTAGCAACCTCATGAAGTATTACTTTTAATAAACCCGATTTGTCTAATAATCTTACTCCATTAGCAGCGTAACCCTCAACTAAAATTTTAATTAATTCATCTCTTATCCTCTCTTTTGATATTTCAGAAATTTCAGACGATTTGGCTTTGACAGCAATGAATGTGCTTTTCTCGATACTATAATTAAATTTAGCTGCAAATCTCACCGCCCTCATCATTCTTAATTTGTCTTCTCTAAACCTTTCAAACGGATTACCAATTGTTTTAATAATTTTATTCTTTATATCATCCCTCCCACCCACATAATCGATTACTTCATTTTTAGTAGAATCGAATAACAATCCATTAATTGTAAAATCTCTTCTTTTTACATCTTCTTTTTCATTTGTAAAAATAACATTATCCGGGTGTCTCCCATCTGTATAACCAAACTCGGTTCTAAAAGTTGCGACTTCATAATTTATTCCTTCTAATACAACAATAATAACTCCAAACTTAGCACCGACTGATATGGTCTTTTTGAACATTTTTATAATCTCTTCCGGTTTTGCATCAGTAGTGATATCATAATCTTTCGGCTCGATTCCCATAATCATATCTCGAACGCATCCTCCGGCAAAGTATGCTTTATATCCGTTTTCTATAAGTGTTTTTACAATTTTATCAGCATTTTTTCTAAGTTTTTTATTCATTAATTTGTATTATTTTATGTATTTAAAAAATGGATTCCAGGGAAATAAAAATCCATCTAACTTGGATTATTCATAAATTGTTGTTATTATCTGTCGATAATTAGCTTTTAGCTATTGGCTTTTAGCTTAATGATTAATTTTTTGAAATTTTTTTCAGCCTGAGGCTGATCCGCCTTTGGCGGAAATGTATGATATCTAACTAATAACTGCTGAGCTTCATTTTTTTCATAGCTAAAAGCTAACAGCTAATAGCAAAAAGCTAAAAACAGTCTGTTGATTTCTTCAGCAGCGCTGCGACCGTCGGCAACTGCCTGAACAGCAGTTGTACCTCCGTTAACTGCATCCCCTCCTGCAAACACACCCTCTCTTTCAGTCGCCGTGCTTCCTTTTTTTGTGATTATAAGTCCATTTTTACTAAAGTTTATACCTGGAAAAATATGAGATATATTTTCCAAAGATTTCTGACCTAATGCTTCAATAACAAGATTCACCTCAACGGTATATTTTGTGTCGGGAATAATTTGGGGACTTCTTCTTCCGGATTGGTCCGGCTCACCAAGCCGGGTTGGAGCAACTTTTACACCCGTCAATATTCCATTTTCATCTATTTTATAATCGAGAGGTTGAGTCATAATTAAAAATTGTATCCCTTCATTTAATGCCTTATCTCTTTCCTGGGGGAAAGCCGGTATTTCTTCAAATGACCTTCTATAAATTATATACACATCCCGGGCACCTGCATTTTTTGATACGACAGCCGCATCGATTGCACTGTTTCCTCCTCCGAGAACGGCAACTTGTGAAGGAATTTCAATATTGTTATTGAATTTCATTCTTCTTAAAAATGACAAAACATCTATAACTCCTTTTTTGGGTCTGATAGAATTCGGCAGTGGAACAGATCTCATCAAACCAATCGCAATGTAAACAGCATCAAAACCATCTTGTATTATGTTATCGAGATTATAATCGGCATCAATTTCTTTACCAAATTTCCAGAAAAGCTGTTTATTTTCTGCTTTGGAAAAGATAGATTTTATCTCTTCATCGATAGCTTCTTCCGGAATTTTATGTTCGGGATATGTATATGTTACAATTCCGCCGGGTTTATTTTCTTTATCAAATATTGTTACTTTATATCCAAGTTCTAATAATCTAATCGCACAAGCCAATCCTGAAGGACCTGCACCAATAACTGCCACGTTCTTATCGATTACTTTATCCGGGATTGAAACTGATGCCCATCCTTGTTTTCGTGCTCTTTCTGCGACATATCTCTGGAGAAGATTAATTTTTACCGGACCGTCACCAAGATATCGCTGTATGCATCCCTTTTCACATTGAACCTCGACCGGACAGATATATGCACACATTTCCGGGAGCATATTACTTTTTCTGAGAATACTGTACGATTCCTTTTCATTCTTTTCTGCAATTGCAGATATGAATCCCGGTATATCAACATCTGCAGGACACCCTTCTACACAGGTTGGATTTATGCAATTTCTACATATTTCCGCGAGCTTACGGGCAATTTCCTGATTACCATATCTGCCCTCTTTATAAATCGGCGAATAGATTTCCGCATCCCTAACTACACATCCGGTTCTGCCGCCGTCTTTCATAATCTGGGAACAGCCCGAACAAGCAATACAAACCTTTGTTGGTTCCAGGAAGCCCTTCTCTAAAATATCTTTAGCAAAATCCGGATATGCAAAAGCCATTCTACCAACTCCAACCATAGAAACACAATTATTTTTTATCATACCGGCTGCAATATACGGGAAATATTGTCTAATCCATGAAAAACCTGAGCCTATAATTGTCATATCAGAGTGATTTTCTTTTATCTGCCTGGCGATTTGAATACTTCGGGAAATATTTTCAAGCGGATGCTCATCAGGCATATATCCCTCTGCGATTGCTGTATCGTATGGCCTTTCATAATGAGGATTGTAATATGGATTGCCAATTGCAACATTAATTCCCGGAACACCAAGTTTTTTCAACTTTTCTATAAGCAAAATAGGTTCGGAAAGATCTGGTTTTAAATAATCTTCTTTATCGATACCAAATCCATAAGGATATGCATAAGCATCGAATACATTCAGCCTTGAGGTAACAATCAGTTCAGGTAATTCATTTTTGATATCCTCTACAACTTCGAGTAAAAACCGGCTGCGGTTCTCAAAACTGCCGCCGTAACGGCTGTTTTTTCTTGTAAAAGAACCAAGAAGCTCGATTAAAAGATATCCATGACAGCTTTTAATATCTACACCATCAAATCCTGCTTTTTTTGCTAAATGTGCTGCTTCTAAATATTTTTCTTTCAGTTTATCAAGCTCATCATCAGAAATAATCGGATAATCCTCAGGTAGATTATGAAGTTTATCAAGAATACCGGAGTGCTGAGCAATAATTGGTTCCGGCTTTCCTGACGGTTTGCTGTACCTTCCTGAATGGGTTATCTGAAGTATCATAAGAGGTTTATGCTTGCTTCCTAAGGATTCGGATGCTGATTTTCTGGACATATTTACAAGTTTTTCAAATGAGTGGACATTTTTATTATGAATCCAGAGCTGCCGGGGATTTGCCCTGCCTTCGCGGACTACTGCTGTTGCCTCGAACCATAAAAGTCCTGCTCCTCCTCTGGAAAATCTATCATATCTTCTGAAAGTAAGGTTGCCCGGTGAACCGTCTGCTTCGCTATCACAACCTTCCATCGGATGAATAGATAGAGAATTTGGACAGATGAAAGAGCCAAATTTAACCGGTTCTTTCAAAATATTAATATCCGTATTATACGGTATATCAAGTTTAAGTTCTTCGATATTTTTCAACATTTCTTCAAATGTCTTGTAATGAAATCTTTCATGAATTGCCATAGAATTGACTCCTATATTTTAAATTTTTTATAATATGCTAAATAATTGATTTTTTTTCAAGGAATTTTTAAAAGAAAAACAATGATAATTATTGAATCATTAATTGTATGTATATTTTGAAGATATATTTTTTATGAGATTTAGTTTTAATAATTTATGAAGGTAAATTTTTTTCATCCGTATAATCTTTTATAAATCCACCATGCCTCAAGAACTGCTTTTACATATTCCCTTGTTTCAATATATTCAAGGCTCTCTATAAATTCATCGATGTCTTCGATACCATATCTTTTAATCCATTTATCCACATTATATTCACCTGCATTATAAGAAGCAAATGCTATAGCATAATTGCCATTATATTTTTTCAGAAGCGACTTGAAATGCTCATATCCGAGAAGTATATTTATTTCCGGGACAATTAAATCTTCCCAGGCAAATTTTCTTCCAATCCTTTTGCTTACTTTAGAACCATTTTCAGGAAGAAGCTGCAGCAGTCCTACAGCACCTGCCCTTGAAATTGCATCACTTTCAAATGCAGATTCTCTTCGCATTATAGAAAGTATCACAGCCGGTTCAATTTCATTATCTTTGACAGTTTTTAATATTTCTTCTTTGAAGTAATTCGGATAAACCTTTCTTAATAAAGATTCATAATCATAAGAAATTTCACCCCTGTTATAAAGTCCCTTGATAGCAATCGAAACTCTTATAGCTTTTGATGTAGCACCAATATCTTCATAAGCTATTGAAAGATTTTCCAAAAATTCAAGAGTATTTTTTCTTTTTTTTCTTGAATAATCAAGTATCTGAACACCATAATTTTTACCGAAAATATCGCCTACTATTTCACCTTTTTTTATTTCCGGATATTTATCAGCATCTATTTTAGATATATTTTCATTATATTTTATATTTATATTATTTAGAATAACTTTACTATTTAATTTTTCTTCGGCTTTAAATGTATAATAGTTTGGAAATTCTGCAGAGACAAGTATTTTTAGAATACTTTTTGAATTTTTTATATCGTCAAGTTTTTCATAAGATTTTGCTTTCCAGTATATGGCATTATCTCTTAATCGCTCTCTGATATTTTTTTTCCTTATTATGATGTTAAAAGCATTTATAGCCTCGTTATATTTTTTCATTTTATAATAACAAAAACCAGCCCGCCATTGAGACCGGAGACTAAATTCATTTCTTTTTTTTGCATTGATCCTGTAATATTTTATTGCATTATTAAAATCTCTCTTCCCTTCAAATATCCATCCGAGCTTCCAAATAACTTCCGGAAATATAGATTTTTTTGGGAACAATTTTGTAAATCGAATATATTCCCTAATCGAATTTTCAATATCGCCTTTCCTGAAATATGACCTCGCAATAAAAAGTAAAGCATTTGAATTAAAATCAGAATCGGGATATTTTGACATAAATTCTTTAAATATTTCTACAGCGGCATCATATTTTCTCAAATAATAGAATATTCTTCCCTCTTCAAATTCTTTCTCGATATTTTTGTTAACAATTTTCTGAGAATATATTTTAAAAAATTCATAAGCTTTCCGATATTCTCTTTTAGATATGTATAAAGAGATACCATTTAGAATTTCTTCATCACTTAAAGTTTTTCCTTCAATTTTTCTTATTTCAATTATTTTTTCAAGAGCTCCAGCTGAAATAGGCTCAAATGGATAATCATCAATAATTTTTTTGTAATACTTTATTGAATTTTCATATTCCTTTAATTTATAATAATTATCTGAAATAATGGTTAGAATTGTTTGTAATTTTTTCTTTTCATTTATTTTTTTTGATAATTCTAATAATATATTATTAGAATTTAGAAATTGACCATTTTCATTTAAAAATTCAGCATGTAATATGCTGACATCATCTATTAAAAGACTATTTCTATGCTCATTTAAAAAAAAATTTAATGTTTTTATAAGACTTTCTGAATCGTTTAAATTTTTATAACATAATAATGAAAAATAATCGACATAATCAGCAACAGGTAAATTATTCTTTTTTAAATATTTTAAGGATTTTTCATAATCTTTAGTGTTAAAATAACATAAAGCAATTTTTAATTTTACATTTTGAATTATCTCATCGCTTTCCTCATTTTCCAATAATTTAATGTAATAATCAAGAGCTTTATTATATTCTTTGTACTTATAAAAACTATCGGCTTTTTCCTTAGTTATAAAGGAATCTGTATTGCAATATTGCAAATTTACACCGGAAATAAAACTAAATACAAGAAAAATTAAAAAATATTTTATTAGTCTCATTTTCCACCTATATTAAAGATAACCACCTATCTTCTTATAACAGCAAACTTTTTAGTATTTGAGAAGTCAGCTATTCTTAAATGGCAAAGGTATATTCCGCTGGGAACGGGAGTATTATCTTCACTTAAACCATCCCATACAACATCATATTGATGGAGACCCTCCGACATATTGTTTTTTTCAATTTTCCTTACAATTCTACCATTTGATGAAATAATTAATAACGTCACATCGGAAGTTTTTTCCATAGAAAAAGCAATTCTAACAAAAGGATGTTCACCAATTATAAAGGGATTTGGATAAATCACCCTGAGATTATCTTTTCTGAATTCATCTATATCCTTTATTTTTACTCCGATATTCATTTGATAGTCTAAATCACTTCGGGCAACAGAAGTAGAAACTATAAGTGCTTCAGCATTGATTTCCTGATTTAGAATTTCCGCTGCACTTGTATATAAATCAACCTCGTCAAAAAATATCGGTACCTGAGAATTGAATTCCCTAAATAAAACAATCCTATTTCTCCACAAATCTATATATGTGCTATCGGTAGTTTTTGCTGTTATCTCGTAAGACGTTGGAGACATTCCCTCAAGCAGAATATATGATGGTGTAAGATATTCATTTGAAAATGAAATTATTGTATCCTTTATAACGGGTATGTATTCTATTCTCTCAAGTTCAGGATATTCTGAACCATCAGGATAATAATCGCCTTCATCGTCTCTGCTGCCTGTGAAATAGTTCCATGTATAAAACTCACACAGGTCGTCTTCAAATGAACTGTTATACATTCTTAATACATTATCGATAGCATCGAGTATGGGGATATTATTCTTATAATCTTCCCAGATTTCACGTATAACATATCTATTATATTTTTTATTGAGAAAATGTCCCCATATTGATAATCCATATTCATGTGAACTGTTTACAGTATTAAACGGAGTTTGAGTGAATTTGAAAAAATTGGGCAAATATTGATAATAATCATTTATCTCATCAAATACTTTATCTTCCATATAAGTTGAAGTAACCTC
>SDBU01000578.1_pt1 | contig 51337 bp, 41 predicted proteins | sample 2277071 | NCBI WGS metagenome assembly SDBU01 (sample SAMN10397929, study PRJNA504765) | marine sediment metagenome | isolation source: marine sediment core GS08_GC12, 126 cmbsf | place: Arctic Ocean: Gakkel Ridge, Loki's castle | collected 2008
CTGGCTCCTATTTCAAAGAACCAAGATAACCACACTGTACACCATGTCCTGAAAGATGTTGTATACTATGTCATGATACTGTACATCTTCGGACCCGCCGCCAATGGCAGGTCTGAAGACAGACCTGGCCTACGGGATGACTCGTAATCACCGTCGATTCTATTAAGTGAATATAAAAACAGACAAAACGAACCCATTTGTGCGGTAACTCATAATCTGTGTGTGTAATGCTTCGACTCCGCTCAGCATGAGGTTGGTGCCGCGCGAAGCGCATGAGACCCATTTATGGGCGCCGGCCGGCCCACCTCAGTCATTCTGGCGAAGGCCAGAATCCAGTCATCGAATCCGGAACTGGATGTCGGATCAAGTCCGGCATGACAGGTTGTTGTCTTGTTGTCGAAACCCGCCCTTCGACTGCGCTCAGGGTGACAGTAGGGTCGTGAGTGTTGTCTACAACATCTGCAGGTAGTAGCAGGGGGCGGGGCCGGAGTTGAACATGTAGTCGACCAGGTGCACCAGGTCGGCGATGTCGATCGGGCCGCCGGAGCAGTTGATATCGCCCGATTCAAACGGTATCGGTTCCGGTCCCCCGGTAAACATGTAGCCTACCAGCCACACCAAATCGGAAATATCTATGCCCGCCTGACCGTCGATATTTCCGGACATGATCCACTCACGGTCGGTGTAGAAGATACGTACAGATAAGGAATCCGAAACTACGTTCTCAGGGATGTCACCGCCATTAACGTGACTAAAGCCACGGCAGCCGATCTCAGACACACCTACCAGCGCCGAGAGTTCCAGACCACTGATGCCGACTTCCAGGTATTGACAGATGATGCTCCCATCCTGAGTCAACAATAGTTCGAAGTTGATCGTGGTGTCCGAGGCCAGATTGAAATTTGACGGGCGATACCATTCGATCACCAGCGTGTCGTAAGAGGGATCATTGTAGAGGTAAATACCGGCTTCCGGCACGGCTATCGTATCGAAGATGAGATCACTCCAGAACGATGCGATGAAAGTTGTGAACGGTGCACCCGGCAGATCGAGCCCGCCGAAGTATCCGTTGACATTGAGGTTGGTGTCGGTGAATGACACACCGCCGTTGACACCGATGAACACTCGGTTATAGGTGGTATCATAGAACGGGAAGTGGAAGCCGATGTTTCGCGGCCCAACACTGCCGTCATCGAGCGGATTGCCGCCCGACTGGTGGTAGAAGTTGCCAAAGGGAACCCGTGTGCCCAAAGTTTTGGCGGATATCCATCGGAAGGTCGGTCCTTCCGGATCATCGGAAGTGGCCGCAGCATAAATAGTATCGGCACATGGAATAGTCAGGTAGGCAGGAACGCAGGTCACCGAGTCGAGACTGCCGCCCGATGGACCCCATTCTATGGTGAGCATCCCGCGATACCGATCGACCTGATCCTCGATGACGGTTGCATCCAGGGTCACAGTTACCAGCGCGGAGTCGGAAGTCGGTACCGTCCCGGAAGTCGGCGCCGCCGACAGCCAGTTACCCAGAGTCTTGAACAAGCTGTCGTTATCGGTAAGGCTGAAATCGATGGCCTGCGATATCGAGCGATTGAACAACCAGACGTCGGTCGTAGCAATGGTGCACTCATCCAGCGAAGTGTCAATCAGTATCGGCAGAGCATACAGCGACGGGGGCGGGGAGAGATTGGTGATAGCAGAGAACAAGTCCGGGCGCGGACCGATATGTTCAGAGGTGTCGCCCAGTTGCGGAGTGCCGGTTGTTACGAGCAGGTCACGGATCATGTCGGAAGTCATCACGGCACCGTGGTTGGTTTTGTAGTAACCCTGCAGGCAGGCGCCGGCACCGGTCACGATAGGTGAAGCCGACGATGTCCCGCCGAACGATGCGGTGTAATACTGATCCATGTCTCCGCCGCCGTCGAACAGCGATCCATAGCCGCAAGTGTACACACCAGTACCGTAACCCTGAAGGTTGACCCGCTCGCCGAAATTGGAGAACCCGAGCCGCTGCAAGTTTGACGCATCCGCCGCGGGGTAACCGGCTCCGATGATGACAGCGTGCGAGTTACGATAGGTGGTGTCGAATAACTGGCTGTACAGTCCGACATCGTCGAAATCCTCAGCGCCGTTGCCGGCCGCCTCCATGACGGTGATTCCATTGGCCCAGGCGTACAGGATGGCATCATAATTGGCCTGCCAGTATTCCATGCAGACATATCCGAGTTGGTCCGGTCGTGACTGAAAGTTGTAATGAGGTCCCGGTGCATGCAACTCAATAAGAATCATATCCCCCGGTTGCAAGTTATCGATAGCCGTGTACAACGCCTGCGCCGTGGACATGGTGCTGATGGACACCATGGCGACATCAGCGCCGTAGCAGATACCGGTCATGCCGTAACTGTTGTTGCCGGCGACCATTTCACCCAGCACGGCAGTGCCGTGGTTGGTGCTGGTCTGTCCTTCGCCGGGGTACGGTCCAATCACGGCGCCCAGCGCCTTGTCAAGGTCCTCATGCGTTGTTTGCCAATTGATTTCGATGTCGATTATCTTGACGCCACTGCCGTCACCTCCGGGCAGACTGTTGGCGTAGTCGGCGTCGACTCCGTCCGGTGCCGCCTCGCGGTAGTCCTGATTGGCCTGATAATCCGGGGTCGGTGGGTCGATATCCTCGGCCACTTCCGGCCTTGGCTCGACATAGGCGATCTCAACTTCATCCAGCGCGTTCAGCGTCCGCACCAATTGCTCGGCTGCTCCCGGCTCGGTTACGTCAATGCGATAGTAGCTATTAAGATCGGCTAACTCATGACGTGATCGACCTTGAAGTACGGCCTTGTCTCGGTCGAGTTTAGCTTCCGAAAAGTCAGCGAACAGACGCCCAAACCGACCATCAAAGTATGGCTGTAGCGCGGTCTCGGCGGCGGACAGAGAAAGGCCTGCGCCGGATACCAAACGTGCGGACCGCAGCCGAGCCCGAGATGATTCAGCGAATTTGACAACCACGTGAGATACCATCGCCTCAGGGTGGACGGCCATGGGCTGCGTTTTTTCCGCCGCTCGGCGCGGGACGAGATCGGAAGAGTAGTCAGACATCAACTCCCGGGAAGCTGCCTCGGCATCGTCGCCGGTGCCATAACAGCCCAACAAAACAGCAAGGCCGATTAGAGTTGTGATCGCTGATTTCATCGTCATGGGTTCTCCAAACGTGCCGTTCTCGATTTCTTACATGTCGACGGTCAGTGAGTAAGACCGGGGCAGGTTCATCTGATACCTACCCCTAATATACGGGTCGTCGCCGTCACGTCAATAACGATATCTCCTGGGGTTATCGGCAGATGTCGGTGATGTCACCAGACGATCAGAGGGAGATCAGGCGGAGTGACCACGTTTTAGCGCCAGCCGTTCCTTACCGTTGATGGTCGGCGGTTTGATCGGGTACTTGCCGGAGAAACAGCTATCGCAGAATCTGGTGTCGGGCAGAGCCTTGATTGCCAGCATTCCCTTCAGCGAAAGATAGCGCAGGGAATCCACTTGCAGATAGCGCTCGATTGCCCTGAGCGACAACCTTGAGGCGATCAGTTCCTGCCGGGTGGGCATGTCGATGCCATAAAAACACGGCGAAATGATCGGGGGAGAGGAAACTCGGAAATGGATTTCCTTAGCGCCCGCCTCGCGGATCAGCTTTACCAGTTTGAGCGAGGTAGTGCCGCGCACTATCGAATCATCCACCACTACAACTCGACGTCCCTGAAGCACCCCTCGGACCGTGTTGAATTTGACTTTGACATCCAGGTCACGGATGTCCTGATGGGGATCGATGAAGGTGCGTCCCACATAATGGTTTCTGATGAGACCGATCTCAAAACGAATACCGGACTCTTCCGAATATCCCAGGGTGGCGGTGTTGGCCGAGTCCGGTATGCCTATGACGATATCTGCCTCGACCGGATGCTCGCGCGCCAACCGTCGACCGAGACGGCGTCGGATTTTGTCGACATTCTCGCCGAAGATCTTGGAATCAGGGCGGGCGAAATAGATGTATTCGAAAATGCAGCAAGCCGCCCTTGTCTTTTTCATAGGAAACCGCGAGCGCAAACCCTTTGCGGAGATCTCCAGAACCTCACCCGGTTCGATGTCGCGCACGTAACGGGCGCCGATTATGTCAAAGGCGCAGGTTTCGGACGCTACCACCCACGACTGGCGCAACTTGCCAAGACACAGGGGGCGAAAGCCATGGGAGTCACGGGCGGCGATGATACTGTTTTCGGTCAGGAACAGGACGGAGAAGGCGCCCTTAACACTGGACAAGGCATCGCAAATGCGGTCGATCCGCCGCGTCTTGCTGGAGCGCGCTGTCAGATGGAGAATGACTTCGGTGTCCGAAGTTGTCTGGAAGATCGATCCCCTGGCGTCTAACCGCGAGCGCAGTTTCATCGAGTTGGTGAGATTGCCGTTGTGGGCTATCGCCAGACTGGCACGACGGTTGGTAATCAGGAAGGGCTGGATGTTTATGAGCGATGAGGCGCCGGTGGTGCTGTACCTGGTGTGACCGACGGCCATGTTGCCGGTGAGTTTGTTGATGGTTTGCTCATCGCCGAATACATCCGACACTTCACCCATCCCTTTGTGCAAGTGGATTGTGCCTTGATCGGAAGTAACGATGCCGGCCGATTCCTGGCCACGATGTTGCAGCGAATAGAGACCGAAGTACGTCAACTCCGCCGCCTTGGCGTTTCCAAAGAGTCCAAAGACGCCGCAATTGTCGTGCATGAGGTCATCCAGCATAATTTCTCCTTGGGCGCCGGCCCGGAAAGCGCTAAATGTATTGCCCAGGGTGGTGAATGTCAAACGATTTAGGGGGTTGTCTGATCTCATAATACCTGAAGGCGACTGCACAGCCCAGGGGGCGGAAGGCAGGTCTGCTCAATAATTGCGCAAGAAAGGACTGGTGGAAAAGCCGCGCTGGCTTTACCTTTAGAAGTACTATCTGGTTTACTGCAGCCGCCCCGGTAATCGGCGGCGAGGCATTCGATTTGCTCAACATGGCCTGTACGGTTACTTCGACTTGTGTGAAAGATGAGTAAAGACAACAGCAAATACGAGATTCTCAGACAGTTGGCCGTAGCCGGTGCGGCGGGAGTGGATGGCTTGGCATCGGCTCAAACGGCGTTGGAGCAGGCAGCCGCACTGGTCGGCCTGTCGGCCGCAGCGTTACATCTTTGGGACGAAAAGGGCAAGCCCACGCTGGCAGCCGTTTACGAAGTATCTGAAGTCGACCGGCAGCGTTTGCAGAAACTCGAGGAAGAGTTGTACGCCGGGCTGCGGCGCGAGAAACAACTGGAATCAGCCTATCTGTCATTTGCCGGCAACCCGCCGACTCATTCTTTTACACTACCGCTGCGGCGAGGAGTGCAGGTTTTCGGGGCTGTCATCGGATTGCAGGAAGGTGCGCGGACGATCATATCGGAGGATCTGTTTCTGGAGGCACTCTGCGCCCTGCTGTCGCTCAACTTTGCGGCCGCCGGACTGACCAGGGCGGTGTCGGCGGATCAAAAGTCCCTGGACGCAGCCAAGGTGGAGGGGATTCATGAGACAGCAGTTACGGCCAACCATGAGATCAACAACGCCCTCACACCCATACTTGGGAATGCCGACGTCCTGAAGAAACACCGGGACCTCGATGACGATCTCAAGAAGAAGATTATGCAGATCGAGGAATCGGCCTTACGCATCAGTAGTGTGCTCCGACGTCTCATGCGCGTCGACAAACCGGACTCGGTGGTTTACTACGACAATATCAAGATGATTCCGCTACCGCCCGAAGAGGACTCGGATACGACCTGACCTCACAGTTCGTTCAGGGGGGCGCACAACCAATCGACAAGAATTCTCATCGCCTCGGGGTTGTTGTTGATGATGTCGGTGCCATGGTCGGAACCTCTGAAGATATGCAGCGTGCAGTGCTCTTCGTTCATCGCCGCAAGCTTTCGCGAAGAAGCGACCGAGTACTTGTCATCATGGGAGGCGAAGATCAGGATATCCCCTTTGAACTTCTTGAGCGCCTCAGCCGGTCTCAAACCGCGGTAGTCTTCACCGGGGGAGAGCAGCGCCACCTTGGACACCGACGGCAAAAGCTCACTGACCATCATTGCGGTGTTGGCGCCGATCGAGGCGCCGATCAGGTAATGGCCACCTCCGCTTTTCGTCACTTGCGGCCAAACGGAGTCAATCGCCCATTTGACATCTTGAGGGTATTTCGCGAATTCGGCCATGGTCATCGTTCTGAAACCGAGGGTGTCCTTTCCTCGGATGGTGGATCGACCATGTCCGCGAAGGTCATAGCTGACGAAATGTGGTGCCCCTAGGGTGCAGCCGGGACCGGGATATGATTCCTCTCTCGACACAATAGAGTCCTTTAGAAGGTCATAGCTTTCGTGCGTGTGTCCCATCATCGGCAGCATTAAGGCTATGGGAGCGGCCGGATCGCTTATGGACCCGGTCACCCATACCGCAATTTGCAGCGAATCCTCAGCGTAGGCGATGTACATTCGCGGAGGACGGAGTCTCTGGGGCGTTGCCGATGCAACGCACACCATCAACACGATGACAAGTGTCAAACTCAATCTTCTGAAATGTCTAATGAACATCTCAATGCCTCCACTGATTCAGTATTCCCGACCTCCCCGTGCTGTTCGAATCCCCGCCCCAATCTCAGAGATACAAAGCAAGGAACTCGTCCGTCTGGACTCTGAGTTCGGTGGCGTAAATAATGTACTCCTTGATATCGTTCTGATACAATGCCTCGAGCATATGCAGCACCAGGTGACGCGCCATCTCAAGCTTCGGCTTGATCTCGTCCTCTGCCGCCTCAAGCCCAGACGGGAGCGGAGCCACGATCAGGTTTTCCATCTTGGCCAGAAGGGTTTCGGTGGAGCCGACAAGTCCCTCCACATTGTTGCCGGGGAGATGCGTTCCCACAATAATATCAAGTGTGATGACCAGCCCCTCGAACTCAGGGAAACTTGCCGGCAGCAGAGTAGCGGCGGTCGCTTCGAAGGCGTCGTGGAGATCGGGCATGAGTTGGTACACGAAGGCACTGTCCCCCTGTTTGCAGGCCTCGGCAAACTTGGAGACCATTTCGGCAAAGAGCTGTCGCGCTTCATGGAATGCCTGCAATCGTGCCTCCGACTTCAGTTTGGGCTTGAGTTGCTCGATTTCAACAAAAGCCTCGGCGAATTTGGGACCGGCGGCCAGCAGCGCTTCGTAGTCTTTCTTCGGCCAGGCCTGATGCCAGGCAGGGGCCATGATGTGGTGAAAGGTCTCAAAGGGAGCAAACCCGGCGGTGGCAGCGCGGTCGGCTGGGCAGCCTTCCTGGGCTCGCACACCGGCCGGGAACAGAATTAAGACAGCGACGACCACCAATCGTTTCATGGTGATTTCTCCCAGCTATACTCAACAACCGGTCGTGGCGGCTGTTGGTTAGATTATGTTCGTTTCCTCAACGACAGCGCCTCGGGCAAATCGGGTGGGGCAGAGTTTCGAGATGTCAACCGACGGTTCCTGTCCGGTCAGAATCTGAGCCGTGACCAAACCGGCGGCCGGCGCATGCATGAAGCCGTGGCCGGAGAACCCAACGACGTGGAACATCCCCTCCACTTTCGGTTCCCAGCCGATGATAGCATTGTGGTCGGGCGTAACCTCGTACAGTCCCGCCCATTCGTTGGCCATCTCAGCCTGTTCCAACTGCGGAATACGATAAAGCGCCTTCTCTAAGATGGCGTCGGTGTAGTCGGGATCGACGGAGACGTCGAACGACGGCTCCACCGATTTATCGGCCCAACCCAGCAGCATCCCCCTGGATTCCTTGTGACAGTACAGACCGGATTTCACATCGACCACCATCGGAAAAGACGGCTTCACAAAGTCCAGTTCACCGGTAGTGACAATCTGTCGTCGCACCGGCTGTACTGGTACCTCAGCATCGACCATTTTCCCGATCAGAGCGGCTTGAGGCCCGGCGCAGTTTATGACCAGAGGTGAACTGATGGCGCCGCGACTGGTTTCTACACCGCAGACCTTCCCGCCTTCACATTCGATCCCGATCACTTCGCAACCGAACTCGAATTCGACGCCAAGTCTGCGGGCTGCTTTATCGTAGCCAGTCAGGAATTCGTGCGGGTCACCAAGGCCGTCGCCGGGGCAGTAGGAGGCCACTTGGATACCGTCGAGCGACACATGGGGAGCATATTGGTTGATATCCTCCGGGTTCAGAAGCTGAACATCGAGCCCCAGGGATTTCTGCAACTTGTAGCTGGAGCGAAAGCGTTGTACGTCGGCATCGTCCTCGAGCAAGAACATGTACCCGACGCGGTCGAACAACGCCTCATGTCCGGTCTCATCCTCAAAACCGACCATGATCTTCTCCGACAGGATGGACATTTCGATATTCACCTTAGTGGAGAACTGCGCCCGGATGCCACCGGCCGCCTTTGAAGTTGCGCCCGCACCCGATAGAACTTCTTTTTCCAACAGGATGATCTGACCGAACTTCTCGCGAGCCAGGTAGAAGGCGGTGGCGACACCAATGATACCGCCGCCGATTATGATCGCGTCTGCTTTTGTGCGCATAGTCGTCATACCAGTAGGTCCTCTTCGTTTGCATCAGAGAGGATCGGACCAAGATTAAACATCACCCCGCCTAATGTCAAGCCAATTAAGCGGAAGGTCGCGTCCCGCGCTCAATAACGTGCAATTAAGGCTTGGTGATCGATTCTGAATTCGATAGATTCCAAAGCTATGGCTTTCAGAACACTCGAAAAACTGTCCAATCGGTTCCAGTTTCACGGAACCCATATTCTCATTCTGCTGGCAGTGTTCGTGGGTTTGGCTACCGGCTTTGGCGCCATGGGCTTCACCTGGCTCATACAGTATTTCAACAGGCTGGCTTTTGGTCTCACCGATCAAATCTTGACCGAGGCGGTGGGAACCGGCGGGTACAAGTGGTGGCTCCCACTGATTCCAATGGTCGGTGGGCTGATAGTCGGGCCGATTGTCTATAACTTCGCTGCTGAAGCCAAGGGGCACGGCGTACCGGAGGTAATGAATTCCGTCGCCCGACTGGGAGGAATCATTCGCGCCCGGGTGGCGGTCGCCAAGACGATTGCATCGGCTATCTGCATCGGCTCCGGGGGGTCGGCAGGACGCGAGGGGCCGATCGTGCAAATCGGTTCGGCCATCGGGTCGAGCATCGGGCAGGTTTTTCACATGTCCGGCGATCGGGTCAAGATCCTGGTCGGCTGTGGCGCGGCCGCCGGTATCTCGGCAGTGTTCAACGCGCCGATAGCGGGTGTGATATTCTCACTGGAAATAATCCTCGGCGACTTCACGATCAAGACTTTTTCTCCCGTGATCATTTCGTCAGTGGTAGCGTCGGTCGTCACGCGCAGCTTCATGGGGGATCACCCGGCTTTTGAAGTGCCCAGTTACTCGCTGGTATCGGCGTGGGAGATCCCGTTGTACACTCTTATGGGTATCGCTCTCGGCGGTGCTGGTGTGCTGTTCACACGTACGCTCGGATGGTTTGAAGATATGTTCGACCGCCTGAAAATCGCCGGCTGGACAAAACCAGCGGTCGGAGGACTCCTCCTTGGAGGGATCGCCATTTTCTATCCGCAGGTGCTGGCCGATGGATACGAGACGATTGGTTTGACCCTGCACGGTGACTTGGGTGTTTCGCTGTTGCTGGTTCTGATCTTCTTGAAGCTCCTGGCCACATCGTTTACGCTCGGTTCCGGTAACTCGGGAGGTATCTTTGCGCCGTCGCTCTTCATGGGTGCGGTGGCCGGCGGCGCCTTCGGGTTTGGCGTAAATCATCTTTTCCCCAATGTTACGGCCTCGCCCGGTGCTTACGCTCTGGTCGGGATGGCCGGGATGGTGGCGGCGGCCACGCACGCGCCGATGACAGCGCTGTTGATCATCTTTGAAATGACCTCCGACTATCGGATCATCCTGCCTCTGATGGTCACTGTGGTCTTCTCGGCGCTGGTGGCCGGCAAACTATTTGAGCATTCCATCTACACCGTCAAGCTGGCTCGACGCGGCATTGATATTCGTGGCGGTAAGGACATCAACGTCCTGCGCTCACACCTGGTGTCGGAGGTCATGGACCATAAGTTCGAAACGCTGGGCGCCGCGACGCCACTTCATACTATCTTTCGCAATATTCAACAATCGAATGAATCATATTTCATTGTTACCGACAGTCAGGATCGTCTTCGTGGTGTCCTCTCCTTCCAGGATATCAGGTCGGTGATGAGCGAACATTCTCTGGACTTTCTGGTGATTGCTCAGGACCTGGTTCGTCCGGGAACGACGGTGCTGTTTGCCGATGACGATCTGGAGAAAGCGTACCGCTTGTTCGGTCTGCGCGACCTGCAACTGATTCCGGTGGTAGAGCACGCCGACGAGAAGAAAGTGATCGGTGTCCTGCGTCGTGAGGACCTGATTAACTACTACAATAAGCAACTGATCGACACGCTGCGGCGGTAGCACGGTCAAGCCGTGTTTCTCGCGCTTCGCGCGTGGCAGCATCACGGGGATGCTGCCCTACGTCGACGGCTTCTCTTCATAATTGCCGCGAAGGCGGGAATACAACCTGTTCGGTCGTGGCGTCGGGCGACCCCGCCCGACGCCAGCCTTCACACGTGATGGCCGTCAGGCGAGTCGCCTGACAGCATCTGAAAACGCCGCGCACAATCTCAGCCGATCCCAAACAAATCCCCCAACCCCAATAACAATACCGCTGATACCACTAACACTGCGATCAGCAACCAGCGCACAAAGACTGCGCCGCGCTTGATAGCCACGCGCGTGGCCACCCACGCCCCCGACATGTTGCCGATTGCAAGCACCAGACCGACCAACCAGTTCACCTGGTCATTGATGACGAACACGGCCAGCGCCATCACCGTGAAGCAGAGCACGATGAGCACCTTGACACCATTGGCGCGAACCAGATCGTATCCGGCGCTGAGCACCAGAGCTGCCAGGAGAAAGATACCTACGCCGGCCTGAATGAATCCGCCGTAGATGCCAACAGCAAAGAAGATCACGAACTGTCCCCAACTCGGACGACAGTGAGCGTCGCCGGATCGCCCTTCCAGCCATCGCTTCGGCCGAATCAGTACGACCGCCAGCATGACGACCATCAGCACCCCGATAGTGCGGCGCATAGTTGCCTCATCGAGACCGACCGCAATCTGTGCGCCCACGAGCGCTCCAACTACAGCCGGTGCGGCCAGCCAGAGTCCCTGTTTCAGGCTGAGCATCTTCTCACGATGAAAGCCGCGCACCGCCACCACGTTTTGCAGAAGGATGGCCACTCGGTTAGTGCCGTTGGCGACCGTGGCCGGCAGGCCGATGAAAATCAAGAGGGGCAGCGTCACCAGCGATCCGCTCCCGGCCAGGGTGTTGATGAACCCGGCGACAAATCCGGCGGCGATCACGGCGGGGTAGAGGTACCAATCCATACTAAGGCTTCACTCCCTGTCGCCACGCAGCATCATACATTCCTTACGCACGAAGCCATACTTTTCATACAAGCTATGCGCGTCCCTGGTGGCCAACAGGTTGATGTGGACTTTGCAGATCGGATGCTCCAGGCAGCACTCCATCATCCACCTGCCCAGTCCACGACCCTGGAAGTCCGGATGAACGTAGACATCGCATATCCATGCAAACGTTGAGTTATCCCCGACGATTCGCGTGAACCCGACCGGCTGGTCATTCCTGAATAGAGACAGCATAACCGAATTGCGCACCGATTTCTCGACCACATCACGGGGTCGTCCCTCCGCCCAGTAGGTGGTATCAAGCGACTGCCAAATGAAATCGATATCGGCGGCCTCATTGTCGTCAGTGATCCGGAATTCGCCTTTTTCCCATCTCATGCGTTACTCCATGTCCCGAACCCGATCAGTTTATGAACTCCCGGTCATTCTACTGCTCAGCCGGTTTGCAGTCAACGCCAATTTGCATTGGAGACCGCTTTTCCCCGGCTCGACGCTTGACCGGGGCGGACGTTTGGCGTACCTTCCCGACCATAGAAAGACAAAATGTTAACCCTGCTTTCCGGAGGGTTTGTGAAAGAGAAACTGAAAGAATGTATTGACTGGCTGCGAGGCAAGGGTGTCGCTTACGCTGACTGTCGTTATGTCCGGCGGGAAAAGGAAGCGCTTCAGGTCTCCGATGGCCACGTCGACGGCATGTCGCGCAATCTGGATGTCGGGGTCGGTATTCGCGTGGTGGCCAACGGGGCCTGGGGTTTTGCCGCCACGGCCAACCTCACCGCTGCCGAACTCAAGAAGACGGCCAACCTGGCTCTGAAGATCGCCAGGGCTTCAGCCATGACCAAGCAGGAACCGGTCGTGCTGGCGGAGCAACAGCCGTTTGTGGATCACTACCAAACGAAGTTCAAGAAGGATCCATTTAAGGTGCCCGCTGAGGACAAGATCGGGCTGCTGGTGAATGTATGTGATATTCTTCGGAAGTCGAAGAAGATCAAGACGGCAGAAGGTTCGATGGAGTTCTATCGCATCAACACGTTGTTTGTCTCCACCGATGGCGCTGAGATCGAGCAGGAAATCATGGAATCGGGCGGGGGTTACGCTGCTATTTCATTTGACGGTAAGGAGGCGCACCGGCGCTCATATCCGAACTCTTTCGGCGGCGATTTCGCGACCAGTGGCTATGAGTACATCGAAGGGATGAATTTCCCTGACCATGCCGACCGCGTCCGCGAAGAAGCAGTCGCCCTGTTGAAAGCGGCGCCATGTCCCGACACAACCACGACGGTTATCATCAACGGACCGCAGATGGCTCTGCAGGTGCATGAATCGTGTGGCCACCCGACCGAGTTGGATCGTGTTCTCGGTACCGAGATATCGCTGGCCGGTGGCTCGTTCATGACGATTGACAAACTGAACAAGTTGAAATACGGCTCGGATATCGTCAACATCGTAGCCGACGCCACCGTGCCGGGAGGCCTTGGTAGTTTCGGTTATGACGACGAGGGAGTCAAGGCTCAACGCAACTGGTTAATTCGTCGGGGGAAATTCGTAGGATACTTGAGTAGTCGCGAGACGGCGCCGGTGATCAAGCAGCGATCCTCCGGCGCCATGCGGGCCGACGGGTGGAATCGTCTGCCGCTGATTCGTATGACCAATATCAACCTCGAACCCGGAAGCTGGGAACTGGATGAACTTATCGCCAACACCAGGAGCGGTATCTTCTTCGACATCAACAAGAGCTGGTCGATTGATGACAAACGCCTCAATTTCCAGTTCGGCGGTGAGTGCGCCTGGGAGATCAAGAACGGCAAGCTGGGACGAATGTACAAGAACCCAACCTATACCGGCATCACGCCGGAGTTCTGGAATTCCTGTGATGCTATCTGCAACAAGAAGCACTGGCACGTGTGGGGTATACCCAATTGCGGAAAAGGCGAGCCGATGCAAACGGCGCATGTCGCGCACGGCGTCGCGCCGGCCAGGTTCCGAAACGTCAAGGTGGGGGTGAGCAAATGACTGGAAGAGAAAAACTGATCGCCCGCCTGCAACAGGTTATGGCCAGATCGTCGGCCGACCAGACCGAGGTAGTCTACATCGGCAACGAGTCGGGGCTTACGCGGTATGCTAATTCGTACATTCATCAGAATGTATACGAGAATAACTGCCGCATTTTCTTCCGCGCTGTGCTCGGCAAACGGGTCGGTGTGGCATCCTGCAACTCAGTGGCGATAGCCGACTTGCGTAAAACACTTGAAGATGCAGTTGAGATAGCCAGGCAGCAGCCGGAGAATCCGAATTTCGCCGGCCTGCCCAAACCGGCGAAGTATAAGAGTCTTGACACCTTCGATGAACTCACCGCCGGGTTCAGTCCGCGCGACCGGGCCGGGGCGGTTAAGAAAGTGATCGCTGAGGCGCGCCGAAAGAAGTTTACGGTAGCGGGATCATGCGCAACCTCGTGTGGTGAGATAGCGGTGGTGAATTCGCTCGGTGTGGAGGCATACCAGCCCTTCACCTCGGCCTCGGTGAACATGATCGCCATGTCCGACACGTCGTCGGGCTATGCCGCCGGTACGTCACGGCAGGTGAGCGATCTGGATTTCACATGGTTGGCCCGGGTGGCCGTCGACAAGTGCGACCAGTCACAGAATCCGCGCGGGGTCGATCCCGGTGAGTACGAAGTGATCCTGGAGCCGCCGGCGGTTGCCGAAATGCTCGAGTGGATAAACTATGTTGGATTGGGCTCCAAACCCTTCGTTCAAAAGACGTCGTTTCTTTCGGGACGGATCGGCAAGAAGATTACCTCCGATAAGGTCTCTTTGTACGACAACGCTCTCGACACCCGGTCGGCGGCGTTTCCCTTTGACTTCGAGGGTGTGCCGAAGAAGAAAGTGGCGTTTATCGACAAAGGGGTTGCCAGGGGTGTGGTCTTCGACCGCGCCTGGGCGAAAAAGGCAGGTAAGAAATCGACCGGTCACGCTATCACAGCCGATGAAAGTTCCGAGGGAGCCTTTGCGATGAACATCTTCATGGCTCCGGGAAAAGTGAAGCGGGAGAAGATGATCAGCGCCGTGAAGCGAGGGATTTTGGTCACTCGTTTCCACTACATCAACGGTCTGATCGATACCCGCAACATGGTGCTCACCGGTATGACCCGCGACGGAACTTTCCTGATCGAAAACGGGGAGATCGTGGGTGGCGTCAAGAATCTGCGCTTCACCGATTCGTTTACGCGCGCCTTCAAGTCGACCGTGGCGATGTCGAAGGAAACTGAGTGCGTTGATTCCTGGTGGAGCGCCGTTGGCTGCATGACGGTGCCGACGGTACATCTGGGATCGTTCAAATTCTCGGGTAAGACAGAGTTTTAGGCTGACCGTAGAGTTCCTGTGGGCGGCGTATGTCCACATGCGCCGCCTTGTAACCCGGTTTGTCGAACGGCAGATGTGGACATCTGCCGCACACGGGATTCAAAGAGCAGGCGACGTTTCGTTTTGCATACGATTGTGCCCGGTGGATCTTCAGATTCGCCGGGTTTCTTCATTTGGACTTTCCTGAAACTATCGGGTGGTGGATATTGTGCGAGGTGTACGCCCTCGTGCGTCACGTGGATACCGGGGCAGACGAGGAGGTCTGCCGCCCACAAGAATTCGGAACTTATGAGACAGTCTCCAAGGTCCGGGCCACCGGATCAAAGGCCATTGCCACATTGCACCGCATATTATGGCCTCGACTGCACAATTACAATGAGAAAATATCGGAACAGTGGATCTGGAAAGTGTTCCCAATGAAATAATGCCGAAGGGGGGATTCGAACCCCCACTCCCAAATGAGAACTGCGCCCTGAACGCAGCGCGTCTACCAATTTCACCACTTCGGCATCGCGAGCCGAATATACTCGGTCGCCCGGAGAAAGCAAACAGAATTTCGAGGCTATCCTAATGGATTCGGCTGGTTCTGCATCAATGCTTGACCTGAGTGATTGTCTGGCCATAGATTGATCGCGAGTGGCTTTTCGCAGCAGGAGTTGGCATGATAGAGATACTGGTTCTGCTGATTGTCTTGGCTTTCAGATTCGGCCTCCGGCTGGAGGGTCTGAGCTACCAATGGTTAGATGATTTTCTCAAACGTGGGGAGAGCAAACTCGGTCGTTATGGTTGGGCTGCAATAGTCGGTATTTTTCTGGTCGGCCTGGCTTGTCTCTACGTACGCCCGGATACCACCTGCCGGTTCCTGGGCGGACACTTCGCGGACTTGGCCATGGATCCATTCAATCCCGACCCCAACAACCAGATACCACATAGAATTCTGACACCGTTGATCAGCTATTTGCTCGGGTTGAGGGGCTGCGGCATCACTATCACCAACATCATAATCGCTGCCGTGTTCATAGGGTCTGTCTACGACCACTTTCGATGTGCCTCGCCTCGACCCGGTGACGCCTTTCTCGCCGCCACCTGTATGTCTTTTTCTCTAACGGTTCTCACTGTCATACACTGCGGCGGTTATTGCGATGTCCTCACCTATCTGTTGGTCTTTCTCATGTGGCGCCATCGCAAGAGGAGGTTTCTATTCTACCTATGGTTCCTTTTCAGTCTCTTCAATCGCGAATCAGTGCTTTTCCTGTTGCCTTGGCTTGTCTTCATCAGTCTGCAAAACGCACCCAGCCGGTTGAAACGATCGCTTGAGTTGGTGGTGGGTCTCACTATCCCGTTGGTTGTATATGGGTGGTTCTACCAGACAATAGGTACGCAACAGGATTTTGACTACTCGATCGGATATTACTTAAAACCACTACTTGACAACCTCTTTGTCAGATTCCGCGGTACGCTTCCGCTTCACGGTCTCGGGCTTTTCTCCGTCTACCAAGTGCTCTGGGTAATACCTTGTCTGGCCGTCGCCCACGCCTTCAAGAACCGGAAATATGCGGTCTTGATCGGCCTTGTACTCACCGTCCTGTGTGCCTGGCCCCAGATGTTCCTGGCTAATGACACGTCTCGCATGTTCACGCTCGGCTTCATGGTGATGATCATCGCGCTGGAGCAGTTGCTTGCCGACAATGCCTACCGAATCAGGCAGTGGGCATTCGGTTTGGTGCTGTTCAATCTGATGGTGCCGCAGTTATACACGGCTGGCCCAATCATCGAGGTTTGGAAGTCTCTGGCCTTTTATCTCGCGTTGGGTTAGGCGTTCGTCCGCACCACACGGTATTCGTGATGCGCGTTACCTTCGGACGATTCCCGGTCCTGGTCTAGTCTTGCTGCAAATGGCCGTTGAAGGCACTGCCTCTGCGCGTGTCCCTGTCAAAGAACCCAAGGATGAAGTTGCAGTCCTCTGTTGGCGTGGGAAAGCTGCGACAGCACAGAATGATATCCCCTTTCCGCCACGTCGTGGTTCGGTGTCGCGGCCGGAAATCGTAATTATGGTAGGTACCACTTCCGGAAAGACCGTAGAGATGCAAGAACAGCTTGTAGTCTACGGTCTGGTCCGAATTGACCCAGTATGCTTGCAGCACGTACGTGCTGTCACCTACCTCGGTGGCCCGACAGGCTATCAACTCCAGTTGGCGGTCGAACCGGTGTGGCTCGCGGTCGGCCATGAGGTTCCGCCAAGCCGACCAATCGGCATGAAGTAGTCGAGCTGCAGTTTGACGGCCGACGCTGTCGAGTGACTCGGCGATCAACTGCCAGCGAAGCATTGATATTAAACTGTCACTCCTGGATCCGACCGAATTGACGGAGATGGCCTCACTTCTGCTGAGACCAGGCTTGAGTACACGGTACAGATGATCATCGTTTTCTCGGAAAAAGAGCGTGCGATCATCGATTGCACTGCGGTGGTATTCAAGCACCACCGGGTGAAGGCGGTTGGGGTAGTTGTTCAACAACAGGGGGATCTCAAACCGATCGTTCTTCAGAATCGGCCAGAAGAACTCTGTGCGATCGAAGATATTGCGTGTCAGCGCTGTGTGAAACAACCGCGGGTTCTCAACCTCCTGTAATAGATAGAGGAACTTGTATCTCTGGAGATACCTTGAGGCCGGGTGGGCATAATGTTGATTGGTAACAATGAACATATAAACCGGGTGAAAGGCCGGCAGGATACCGTTGGCGGCGAGGAAGACCGACCCTCTGTATGATGCAACCCTTGTGGAATCCAGGTTGTATTGAGGAACCCTCTCGGATCGTGCCTTCTTAACAGCTCCGCTTCGAGCGAAACCGCCAAGTTGATTCATGAACACCAGGAGCAGAAGCGCAGCCAGCACCGGAACGGCGATCCGTCTTAAGCGGCTCCGACGGGCGGCTCGAATCACGGCGGCAGCGGCCAAGCCGGCCATCGGACCGGAAAGGAATAGCAGGAACTCCTTCGCTTTTGGCAGATTGACCGGACGATCAATGCTACCCAGGCAACTGCCGACCAGGTAAAACAACAGTGTTGCACCAGCAAGCATCAGTAGAGAACGATATAGCGGCGCGGCGTGCTTTCGCAAGGCGTAAGCCAAGCCGGCCAGGGACAGCAGCCCGACCCAGGACAATTGCAGGAATTCGAAATGCACTCCCGGGTGTCCCAGATGATACCATTCCTGATCGGCCGGTTTGGAACCGTAGACAAACAATGAGACTAGCGCCGGACCCCAGTACACGGCGCTTAACAGCGCCGACAGACCGACGATGCTCCAGGCCGAGACAAGATTAGCCGAGCGGAGCCATCCTCTCACACTGCGTCTCAGCGAAAGCAACGTTCTCAGAACCAGAAGGATGCCGCCAATGAAGAAGGCATAAGGGTAGACCATGAAGATCAAGGCGCCGGCAACACCGCCTGTGACCAGAAACCTGACATTGCGCCTTTTCGGTCGCACCTGCTCCACGAAGTACAACCACCAGGGAATGAACAAGGAATTGCCGATGAACGCCGGCGGCGAACCAAATGGGATGACCTTATCGAAGGCACATACCACAAAGACGCCAAGACTGGCCAGAAAGGCCTGAAATGGCGAGACCACACGCGACCAGGCGTAATAGAGCAGACCCGGTCCGAGCAGGTAGATCAGCAGGCTGCCAATCTTCAACATCTTGTAAGCTTCTACCGAACCCAGCCAACCGTACAAGGCCAGCATCAGATAGTACAACGGCGGATAGAAAGTGGGCAGGTCCTTGAAGAAGTAATCACCCCATAAGGACACCTCCATGAACTTAAGAACCATCGCCTGCCGAAACGCCTGATCACCGCCGAAGGCGTAGTACCCGAAAAAAGTCCCGTCCAGAATCAGGCCGACTGCCACCGCTCCATAGATCGACAGCCCTGTGATCAGCAGCAGAGATCGGTAACGGAAACCAGGCACCGTTTGCCAGATCAGGAAGATCAAGGCGAGGAAGCAAAGCGCCCAAGCATCCAGCCACATGAGGTCGCGGGCTATCTGAGCTTCGCTATAGGACTTGGCCTGCAGACTGTAATCAAACAGATAGTAGGCGAAGGCCACGAAAAGCGCGAAGCCTATGCCAAGATGCCAATACCTTGTTGCCGTTGATCGCAGTCTCATTGTCCAGTACCTCTCAAGTGATAAATTAGCGCCGGGTATGACACCGTCAAAACAAAAACACGGTCAACTCGTGTCCAGTCCGGGGGCGGATAGCAGGTAATGCTGGCCGGCAAAAAGGCTGGACAGACTATGCGCCGGTCCGTACCTTGTCGCCTGATGTCCATGAATAGCCGCACCAAGTGAAGTAAACCATGACGCGACAACCTTGTTTCAATGTCATTTCTGTTCTGGTTCTGCTGTTGACCGGTTGTGGTCATGAAGTGAAAGATAAACCTATCCGCTTGGCGTCGGCCAACCATTTGCCGCACCAACTGATGGAACTACCGTTTGAACAAAGGCCGAACAGACGTGTTGATGTCAACCGATCCGAGAGCTACATCGAACCACTGGACGAAGACAGCGTTGAGATGTTTCATTATCGAGGCTACGATTACTACCAGCCGGTGGGGATCAGTCAGGCTTGTCACGTATTTGTCGCAACCTACGTGGAGACCGGTGTGCGCAAGTACTTGGACCGCGCCGAGAGGTACATTGGCAAGCTGATGTCGCAGTGCTACGTCGAGGACAGCATCATCTGGGCTCCCTACGAAATGGTCTACGCCGTGCACGGCGATTCGGCCAACAAACTCGCGCCACCCTGGTACTCCGGCATGGCCCAGGGGGAAATACTCACGGTGCTGTCGCGTCTGTATGAGTTCACCGATAAACCGGAGTATCTCGAACAGGCCAGGGGCGTTTTCAACTCGTTCGCAGTGCTGCGAGGGGAGTCTGATCGATGGGTGGCGCAGCTTGACACGGCTGGTTACTACTGGATTGAGGAATATCCCCATGATGATCTGCCGGGCCGAACGCTAAACGGCTTCATCACCGCTGTCGGTGGCATCTACGAGTACTACCTGGTGTCGCAAGACCCTCGGGCGAAGCTGATCTATGATCTGTCGCTGACCACGTTAAGGAACTACGTGCCCGCCTTCCGCCGACCGGGACAAAACAGCCTCTACTGCCTTGGTCATCAATTCGCCGCTACCGACGGCTACCACGCGCTGCATGTCAGACAGTTGCGAGAGTTGTATCGGCTTAGTGGTGATTCATTTTACTTGATGGCGGCCGATGCGTTTGAAAACGACCCGGTGACGGCCACGGAAGACACAATCACCAGCGGGTAGCATTCTCCCACAAAAAAACCGCCCTCTCGCAGGGGGGCGGTTTCTCAAACTGATAAGTCGATTCCTCAGTTTAGGTACGCACGCAACGATCGACTGCGTGAGGCATGCCTCAGGCGACGGATCGCCTTTTCTTTGATTTGCCTGACTCGCTCGCGCGTGAGCGAAAAACGCGCACCGATCTCTTCGAGCGTTAGAGCCTTCTCATGGTTGAGCCCAAAATACAGATTGATCACTTCCGCCTCACGGGCGGTAAGTGAATGCAATGCCTTCTCGATCTCAACCCTCAATGATTGACTCAGCAACGCCTCGTCAGGAGACGGCTGCAACTCATCCTCCAACACATCTATCAGCGAGTTGTCCTCGGAAGTCGAGAACGGCGCATCAAGAGAAAGGTGGGTGTTGGAAATCTTCAGAGTGTCGGCGACCTCACTCTCCGACAACTCCAGTTCTTTGGCGATCTCTTGAGCCGAGGGGAGACGTCCCAACCCCTGCTCCAGTCGACTCGAGATCTTGCCGATCTTGTGCAGTGTTCCCACCCTGTTCAGGGGGAGACGGACAATCCGGCTCTGCTCAGCCAGCGCCTGCAGAATCGCCTGTCGTATCCACCACACGGCGTAGCTGATGAATTTGAATCCGCGGGTCTCGTCAAACCTCTTGGCCGCCTTGATGAGGCCGATATTGCCCTCATTGATTAAATCGGCCAGGGACAGACCCTGATTCTGATACTGTTTCGCCACCGAGACAACGAAGCGCAGATTGGCCTTGGTCAGAGCCTCCAGGGCCGATTGGTCGCCCTGCTTAATCTTTCTTGCCAGTCGCACTTCCTCTTTGGCATTGATCAAAGGAGTTTCCCCGATTTCGCGGAGATATAGGTCCAGAGACCTGTCTTCATCGCGATATTTTAGGGATGCTTTAGCCACTTCTGTTGACTATCTCCTTCCTATGGGTTTGGCCGACGGCACCCTTCCATCCACCTGAATGGAATGCCATCGACTGTTATCTGTTACCCTTACGGTCTGATGACCTTGCGGGCCATCGTGCCATCCGGTTCCAATACTATTAAGGGAACGCGTCGAGTCGACGGTTCCAATGCGTCCACTACTTGTTCTACGTCCTCAAGCGACTTTACCGTGACGTCGTCAATCGAGAGAATGATCGTACCTCGACTGATGGAAGCATAATCCGCAACGGAGCCGGCCTGCACCCGCCTGACATATACGCCGTCCACCTGCCGAATATTCATGGCCCGCGCAACCTCCGGTGTGAAGTTGACCAGTTCCATACCTAACCAATGTTGGGCCGCAAAATCATCGAGATTACTGACCCGCGCCGGTTGTGATCTCCGGCCGGCCTCTCGATCTCCGATTACCGTCTCCAAAGTCATGTGTTTGCCGCCGCGTACGATCTCGATCGGAACCGCCTGACCATCCCTGGCGGTCGAAACCAAAACCGAAAACTGGCCACCGTTTTCGATTTGCTGGCCCTTGAAGCCTACAATCACATCACCCTCGTGTAAGCCGGCTTCATCGGCCGGCGAGGCAGTCATCACCGAGTCAACAGTGATACCGCGCACCGACTCCAACTTCTGCCGTTTGGCCTCCCGCTGAGTGACTTCGTGATACCAGATACCCAACCAGCCTCGCGTCGCCCGACCAGTGGCGATCAGGTCCGGCACGATAGCCCGCGCCAGATTGATCGGGATGGCAAAACCAATCCCCACCGAACCGCCCGTGGGGCTGGAGATAGCAGCGTTGACACCGACACATTCACCTTTGAGATTCAAGAGCGGTCCCCCGGAATTGCCGGGATTAATAGAAGCATCGGTCTGGATATAACTCTGGTAGTAAGGGTCCTCGCCACCTCCAAAGCGGAGATTGCTTCGCGCTACGGCGGAGATCACACCCACCGTGACCGTCCGATCGAGGCCCTGCTGGGGAAACGGGTTGCCGATGGCGATGGCCCAGTCGCCTACTTTGATATCATCGGAATCGCCAAACGGAATCACCGTAATATCATCCTCCGGCTCAACCTTCAGAACAGCCAAATCTGTTTGGGGATCCTGACCCACCAGAGTGGCATCGTAGCGGTAGCCGCTGGCCGTGCGCACGGTCATCTGTATGGCATTCTCAACCACGTGATTGTTGGTCAGAATGTAGCCGTCCTCACGGAAGAAGAACCCCGATCCGGACGAAGTGGAGTAATTCGAACCGTGATACCACCAGGGCAGATGCTGTTCGCGGGAGCGGGCCGAGATATTGACCACGGCATCCTGAACGTTCTCCACCACGGCCACAAACGGCGACTCATACTCGCCATCGCGCTCTACAACCGGATATACCCCGGCATATGACACCTCAGGCTCGGTTACCGGATCGGTCGAAGCGACCAAAAACGGCAACTGAGGCGCCAGCAGTATTCCGATAAGGGTAAACACTACGGCTGCCAGCCCCAACGAAACAAGCCGTGACCCCTTGTGGTGGTTCGAATCCTTAGGGATTACAGTCTTCACCAAACGACGTCATCCTCCAATACGGTAACCACGTATAATACTCCTGTCATTGCTTATTGTCAAGTGATATTTTGCCGGCATCATCATCTTTCACTACTTATAACGTTCCAAACGCCAATATGATGCAATAATACTGTGTGATTGTGTTAACAGGGTAGTTCCAGAAGTCTCAATGCCCTGTCATGCCGGACTTGATTCGGCATCCAGTGGCAAGCCACTTTTTCGCGCTACGCGCGGCCCAACCTCATGCTGAGCGAAGTCGAAGCATGACCTGTGTGGAAATGGGTTCGTTTTACGGAAAAAAGTTTTTTCAAGTTGACTTTTTCCCCTCTTTTGAAAAACACACGAGCCACAACTTACGACTCCCGACAATGCCCCCGCCCGGCGATTTGCTGTCAATTGGTGGTGATTTTGTGGGGGCTGAAGGAATCCAAAGCAGAAGAACCCACCCGCCGCAGAGCCTCTGGGTGGGGTACCGTGTGATAGTCGATATCAACGGCAAACATCTCCAGGGCAACCTCCGCGCCTCGGCCGAACTGGCTATGCACCTTTTGGTCTACCAGCGCCGGGATGACGTCAAGGCCTGCATCCACGCTCACCACCCGCACGCGACCGCCTTTGCTGTGGTCGGGATTCAGCTTGAGGAGGATATCCTTCCGGAGGTAGTAGTGTCAGTTGGGCGCATTCCATTGACTGACTACGCTGGTCCCGGTACCGATGAAGTGCTGAAGTCTATCGAACCGCACGTCGACGATGCGTAACGTCTACGTCAGATCCTTCCGGTGAATCCTGAATTCGTACCCTGACCTGTACTTGTAAAACCCCATCTGAGCATTGATGTGTTGAATCGGCTTGTTAGCTGCCCGCATGACGGTGACCAGCCGGCCGAACTCAGGGAAATCCTGTCTCAGTTTGTGGTACGATTGAGGCCTTGAGCCATTTGGCCAAACCCCTGCCTCGGTACTCCTCGGCGACTCCGGTCATCAACTGATCGATCGTTTCCAGGTTGTTAGGGCTTACAGATGCCTCAGTGAAAGCCACCAACGCGTCGCCCGAGTCAAAGAGGGCGATACAGTACAGGGGCAGATTGTTCTTTTCCCGCCTCGTCGCAATTCGGCCTCATCTACATGCCAACTGAAGCTATCCTCACGTTCTCGTGGCATAGCCCGGAGGCACTGTTTTAGAAAAACACTCAACTGCTCCACGTATTGCTCAGGATAGTTGATAAAGAACTCATGCCTTAAGTCCACGTTCTCTCGGAGTATGTTTGATCGCCACTGGTCGAGAATCTCAGGATTCGCTGACTGCTCGTCCAAAACGAACTCATCCAGCCTGTTGAGTTCTTCCGCTTTCCACGCGCGGGCCACGGCTGTTACGCGGTCGTCGTGCGAGGCAAAGTGAGTTTCGTCGATCTTGTGCCGGTTCATCAGAGTGAGGAATTGCTGACCTGAGTAGCTAACGAGGGATTCGGGGATACTATCATAAAGGGCATCAAACCACGCCCAGGGATGTTGGTCCGGCGTGCCAGGGTGTCGCACCCATATCCCATGTGACCAACGATACTCCCGTCACTCATGATCACAGCCTCGTTGTAGGCCTTCTCCTCCTCTGCGAAGGAGAGGAGGCGAGATTTCAACTCCTGCCACGATATAGCCGAGAGGTGTTCCTTGTACTTCGACTTAAGCGCCGCAAGGAGTTCGTAGTATTCCCGCCAGTGGGTGTCGGTGAATGAATCGTCGTCAATGTAAAGCACATCGTACATGCGGGTTGCTTTCGCATAAGGTTCAGGGGTTGGACTATCGGTCGTATGTTACGGCGCAATCTGTCCCAAATCCAGTAGTGTTTGTAGGTGCAAGAAATAGAGTTACTTAGGCGGCAACTGGTGCAATGAACTTTTTCAGGCTGCGTTCGCCTCAATTGTAGATCATCATTTCTGCCCTAAGTAAACGCATCGAAAAGCGCCAGTCAAGTGTTCACCGTTGACATCCAGCCGCCCTGGCGGTAGATTCCCATTCAATTGACGGATCCGGTGGTCCGGGGCTTGCCCCCGGGTTTCCAGCAACGTAGACGGATTGACATATATCGACGAGTGTAATAGGTACCGACGATGAGTTCTGGAAACCCACCCCGCTTGAGGCGGGGATGGGCCACCCGCCAGGGATGTCGGCACCTAACGCGTGGCATCCAAAACGCCAAAACTGTGAGGAAGTACATCGTTGCGTAGCTTTGACTATCATCGGGCAGCCGACTTGAAAGAGGCTTGTCGGCTGATGAGTGAACTCCCGAAGGTTCAGGTATTGGCCGGAGGAACCGACCTGCTGGTTGATATCGATTCAGGGTTAAGACATGCGGAGCATGTCGTCTCTATAAGGGACATCCCAGAACTGAAGCGGATTCAGAAAGAGGGTAACCGGATAAGTGTTGGCGCCGGTTGCAGTGCGGCCGAGGTGGAATCCAATGAACTTATCCGAGAGCATTTACCTGAGCTCGCCGAGATGGTAGTCATGTTCGCCTCGCCGCAAATACGTAACCGGGCCACAGTGGCGGGGAACATTTGCAGCGCGGTGCCGTGCGGGGATTTTCCGCCCATTCTCATATCGTTAGGCGCCGAGGTTGAACTGTGTTCGAGCAATGGGAATCGAGCGCTCCCACTTGAGGATTTCTTCCACGGCAACCGCGAGACGGTTCGACAGGAGAATGAGATCCTTACGCGAATACTCGTTCCCATCAAACCGAATGGAGCCGCGGCCAACTATCAGAAGTTTCGACGAAGGGCATCGAACTCGTTGGCATTGGTCAGCGTGGCCGCTTATCTCGAAATGAGTGATGACCTTTGCAGCCTGGCGCGAATCGTCCTTGGGTCGGTCGCGCCGATACCCCTAAGGGCGAAAAAGGCCGGTCGATCATTGGAAGGGAAACCAGTCGATGATGCTGCGATTGCATCAGCGGCCGGGATTGCCCGCGATGAGGCTTGTCCCATCACCGATCAGAGGGGTACTGAAACATACCGGCGTCAGTTGGTAGAGGTGCTGACCACACGCGCGCTTCGGCAAGTGCTGCGAGCAATCAACACAGATAGGACCGGGAAGCGGGCCGACCATGAATAGCAAGTATCTTGTTGAGCTGACCATCAACGGCAACAGGCACACGGTGCCGGTGACCGGCTCCACAACCCTGCTGGAAGTGCTGCGCGAACAGATTGGTCTTACGGGGGTGAAGTTAGGTTGCGGCGCGGGTGACTGCGGCGTCTGCACCGTGCTTGTCGACAATCAACCCACCAACTCCTGCCTGGTGCCCGCTCTGGAGATGGAGGGCCGCGAGATTGTCACTATCGAGGGACTCGCCAGTGGTGACCAGGTGCATCCGATGCAGCGGGCTTTTGTGGAGGAAGGGGCTATCCAATGCGGGTTCTGCACGCCCGCGATGGTGCTTACGGCCAAGGCGCTGGTTGACAAGAACCCTGATCCGACTGAAGACGAAATCCGGGAGGCGCTCAGCGGGACGCTTTGTCGGTGCACCGGCTATACGAAAATCGTTGAAGCCATCCAGCACTGGCGAAACTACATCGGTCCACCCACCGGGGAGAAAAAGGCCGCCGAGGGTCACGTGGTGGTGGGTGCCCGGGTGCCACGAAAGGATGCACTCGAAAAGGTCACCGGCCGGGCGCAGTATCCCGATGACATTAAACTGCCGAACATGCTCTGGGGAAAACTCCTCACCAGTCCGCTGCCTCATGCTCGGATCAAGCGTATCGACACCAGCAAGGCGATGGCGCTGCCCGGTGTCAAGGCGATATTGACGGGCAAGGATGTCACCAACACCATGTACGGCGTCAGCCCGGCGCGTTACGATGAGAACGTGCTGGCCAAGGAGAAGGTGCGGCACGTGGGGGACAAGGTTGCGGCGGTGGCGGCAGTTGATGAAGAGACCTGCCTCCGCGCTTTGGAGTTGATCGAAGTTGAGTATGAGGAACTCACGCCGGTCTTTGATCCGATCGAGGCGATGGAGGAGGGAGCGCCGATCGTACACGAGCGCTATGACAGGAATATCAATACCCGGGTCGACTGGAACTTCGGGAATGTAGAGAAAGGTTTCGCGGAGGCCGATCTGGTGCTGTCCGATCACTTCGAGGGCAACCGCACCTATCAGAGTCCCATGGAGCCGCACTGCGCCATTGCCGAATGGGACCGCTCGGGGCGGCTGACAGTCCATACCACCACCCAGGTGGTGCACTACGTACGCTACCAACTGGCCCGGATTCTCGACATGCCCGACGGCGATATCAGGGTCGTCGGCGCCCACTGCGGTGGCGGTTTTGGCGCCAAGGCTGAGGCCAACCCGCTGGAAATCTGCGCTTCATTGCTGGCCAAAGAAACCGGTCAGCCGGTCAAGATGCGCTACACTCGCTCCGAGATGTTCCACCATTGTCGCGGTCGACATAAACAGATCGTCGATATGAAGATGGGTATGAAGAAGGACGGTAGTATCACCGCCGTGCAGCAGAAGTGTTTGCTTGAAGGAGGTGCGTACAGCTCTTATGGTGTGGTGGCTGTCTACTACGCCGGGGCGATGGTTCCCACGCTGTACAAACTGCCCAACTTCAAGTACGATGGTTTCCGCGTAAACACCAACCTTCCCGCCTGTGGCGCTATGCGCGGTCATGGTTGTCCTCACCCAAGGTTCGCCTTTGAGAGTCTGATGACGAGGCTGGCCGTGGAGTTGAACCTCGATCCGATAGAAGTACGTCTGAAGAACGCTACCGAACCCAATACGCGTACGATCAACGATCTCGATATAGGCTCGTGTGAGTTCAAAGCCTGTCTGGAAAAAGTCCGCAAGCAGAGCGACTGGGACGACAAGTTCGGTAAGCTACCCTTTGGTAAGGGGATCGGCATCGGCTGCGGCGGTTTTGTCAGCGGGGCCGGTTACCCGATCTACCGCTCGAAGTTTCCGCATTCTAACGCCATCATCAAAATCAGCGAGGATGGTTACACGGCGATACTGTACACCGGTGAAACCGAGATCGGGCAGGGATCGGCTACCGTCTTATCGCAAATAGCGGCTGAAGCTATGGGTATCACCTACGATCGCATCAAGATCGTCTACGCCGATACGGATGCTACCCCACTGGGATTTGGTTCCTACTCGTCGCGGGTGACCCTGATGGGCGGCAACGCGGCCATGCGGGCGGGCGAAGATGTCAAACGACAAATGATAGACGTAGCCTCGCAACTGCTGAAGTCGCCGGCCGAACAGATTGACTTCCGGGGAAACAGCGTCTTTGACACAAAGGACAAGAATAGGAGTGTGCCTTGGCGCGAGGTGGCGGCCAGGTACTTTTCCGAGAGCGGACCGCTCGTTGGTCGGGGACACTACGCGCCGCCGGAAGGGTTGGGGGGAGATTTCAAAGGCGCCACGGTCGGAACCTCGCCGGCCTACTCGTTTACAGCCTGTGTCTGTGAGGTAGAGGTGGACACTGAGACGGGTCAGGTGAAGGTGGTCAGGTTCACCGATGCCCATGATGTCGGTACACCGATAAACCCGATGGGCGTGGAGGGCCAGGCCGAAGGGGCTATCGCCATGATGTTAGGGGAGACTCTGCTTGAGGAAATGCTCTTCAGTGAAAAGGGTGAGATCCTTAATCCCAACCTGCACGACTATCTCCTGCCAACGGCCAAGGATGTGCCTCCGATAGATAGCTGCACGGTGGAATCCTATGAGCCAGCCGGACCGTTTGGGGCCAAGGAAGTCGGCGAGGGCTCAACATTGCCGGTCATTGGCGCTATTGCGAATGCTATTTACGACGCCATCGGAATACAGTTCAAAGATCTACCCATCACCGCCGAGAAAGTGCTTCGAGAGTTGAAAAAAGTGCGGCCGTAGTGGATTGTTGAATAATGAACCCCCCAGAGTTTACAGTACCTTCCCCAGGAACGGTTGGAGATTTCTGCTAGTCTGAATTGAATCAAGGGGTTGGTGTCTTCAGAAAATGGAACGACATGTCATGCCGGACTTGATCCGGCATCCAGTGGCAAGCCACTGTTTCGCGCTACGCGCGTCATTCTACCACTGTCATCCCTGGGAAAGCAGGAATCCAGGCTTGCTAGCATAGACCGGATACTGGCTTTCGCCAGTATGACAGAGAAGGGAGAACTGGAAGTGGCTTCCCTTGGGACGACGCAAGGCTGCCCGCCAATGCGGTATTTCGTGTGCGGTTCCTCGTCTACCGCGTTCACCCCGATACGTAGTCGGCGCACGGGGACGTACGCCGACCACAAATACCAAATGTCGCTGTTCAACCCCAGTTTTTTGGGGAAAGTCCTCCAGAGTTTGTTGTTGCTCGATTTCAACAATTCATTACATTGATGGTACAGTCTAGATATTGCGACTAACTTCTAAACGCAGGAGGAGTTGATATGAGGAAACTGTTTACATTATTCTTCATCGGGCTTGCCTTGACGCTGATCTACGGTTGCAGCGATTCACCGCCGACCGTCAATGCGCCGCTAGACACTGAGACCCTCAACTTGGTTCAGAGGCCTGAGTACATCGAGACCAGACCGGACGCGGAGGTCCAGAACGCCGTCATGTTGGCGGACCCGGATTACATTGTGGCGCTGGGGAAGAAACCACCAAAACCGCCACCGGATACGACCGACCCAAACCCCAACCCGGCGCATAAGTACGCCTACATCGTCGGTATCTCCGATTATGAAGGCACTATCAACGACCTCAATTATTGCGACGATGATGCACGCGATATGAAGAACATGCTGCAGGGTGAAGGGTTCACGATTCAGATGGACCTTGACCGCAACGCCACCGCCGATAACATCACCGCAGGTCTACAGTGGCTTGTCAACCAGGCCGAGCCCGGTGACGAGATCGCCTTCTGCTACAGCGGTCACGGCGCCAAGGCGCCCCGCTACGGTTCCAGTATCATCTCCACTGACCTGTACTACGTCACGCATGGCTATGTGATGCAATACTTCAACGCTGTGGACTGCAGCAAGAAACTGATTACGCTTGATGCTTGCGTTATCGGTGACTTCCACTCCGATGCCGAGAATGGCACCATGATGGCCACGGCCTCAAACAGGAAAGACTCCTACGACGCCCCCGATCTGAATAACGGGGCATGGACGTACTACTTCCTCTACGGCGCCAATGATGAGGGCTTGGTTTTCGCCGAGGACTGCGCCGAGTACGCTGAGGACGGCATGAAGGCCTGGGCGTCCCAGTATCGTATCAGAGTGGATCCCAAACATAGCGATAAGTATTCCGGCATGTTTGACATGTAGGGCTGGGATAATACTGTACCATTTGAGCCCGCTTGCCAGACCGGCGGGCTTATTCTTTTGCTTGTCCAAATGCGTTCTGAGAGCTTATTGAAGAACAGTTCAGGCGGTTACGGGTCCACCGCAGGTGGGCGTGGCGACCCTAACGATCTACAACCTTGTGGCGGTCGAATCTTCAGATTCGGCCGCAACTCCCGCACAGGACCTAACCCTGTCACCCTGAGCGGAGTCGAAGGGTGGCGTGCCTTGTGGGCGGATACTGGATTCTGGCTTTCGCCAGAATGACGAGGGGCAGAGTCCTGTAGATACCGTCTCTCATGTCAATAGTAGCCACGAAGTTTCTTGAGAAATCCTCAAAAAACACTTGACATTAAATGTCAAAAAGTATACATTGCTCCCTCGTTGGGAACAATGTGATGTTGTTTATTGTTGGGAACATTGAATAGATGGTCGATATGAAATATGCGGATAATCGGAAGACCGATTCTTGAAACTTTCTGTCTTGGTCACGCAGATGTTCGCTCACAAGTGGAAGCGTGGATATGTGAACTTGAAGAAGCGGATTGGCAACACCTCAACGATCTTAAGGAAAGATATCCTTCTGCCAGCATGCTGAAAGATGATAGGGTAGTCTTCAATATAAAGGGTAAGAAGTACAGACTTCGGGTGAGGGTGAACTTTAAGAATCGCATTGTAAGAATCGAGAGAATTGGAACTCACGCCGAGTATTCAAAGTGGCCGTTATAGAGGAGAGTTGATGATGGTAAAGATTATTGAGACCGAATCAGAATACCAAGCTGTGCTCTCTGAGATCGATCGTCTTCTTGATATTGATCCCGATCCCGGAACGACACAAGCAGGTGAGTTGGAATTGCTAGCCATTCTGGTCGAAAAGTATGAATCGGATCAGTCGGAGCCTAGGTTACCTGATCCGATTGATGCTCTCATATTCCGCATGGAACAAGGCGGTCTTACACAACGCGATCTTGTCCCGTTTATAGGGAGTCGGAGCAAAGTATCAGAGGTGCTAACGCGCAAGAGGCCGCTCACACTTAGGATGATTAGAGCACTCCATGCGAATTTAGGGATACCTGCCAAGGTTCTATTACAGGAGTCGGACCCTTTTCTCATTGAAGATACATCAGTTCAGTGGAGTCGGTTTCCCCTTCGAGATATGATTCGATTCGGTTGGATTGATGCTGAGCTAAAAGATGCACGTGAGCGTACAGAGGAGATACTGCGCAACTTTTTCGGAAAACTGGAGTCTCTTAGTGGAGTGGTTCTAGGTTATCGTCAAACGGAGAATGTGCGGTCTGCCAGTACAATGGATCAGTATGCCCTTAGAGCATGGGCAGCGCAGGTTATGATTAAAGCAGACACCCAGCCTTTGAATGGCAAATATGAACACGGCATAATCGATTGGGACTTCATGCGCCGTTTAGCCAAGCACAGTTGGTCAGAACGCGGGCCGTTGTTGGCACGTGAGTTTCTAGCGAACTACGGCATAGCTTTGGTCATTGAACGTCACCTGCCAAGAACCCGACTCGACGGTGCTGCAATCATGATCTCAAAAGATCGTCCAGTAGTAGGACTTACTATTCGATACGATAGGATTGACAACTTCTGGTTCTGTTTGATGCATGAATTGGCTCATATTGCTTTACACTTACAGGATGAACCTGCGACCTTCTATGATGATCTAGATGTCCCCGATCAAGGTGATGTGAAGGAACAGCAAGCGGATGACTTCGCTGGTGAGGCACTAATACCGCATGAGGCGTGGGTCAATAGTCCTGCCAGCGTCTTACGTTCTCCGGAGGCCGCCGAAAGCTTGGCAAAAGAACTGGAGATTAGCCCGGCTATCGTTGCTGGCAGAATGCGACATGAATTCAAAGCGTACCGATTACTAAACAACTTGGTCGGACATCGTAAGGTACGTCGGCTTTTTACTGAAGTAACCTGGAGGTAAACAATGTTCGATCACCGTCATTACGTCCCCGTCTTGAAATGGAAAAGGGGTGAGCGTATTGCGCTCAGAAACCTTCCGCCCGATGTGAAAGCACGATTAACACCACTAATCGAAATCATCCCGAAACACTTTGAAGATGCCAAGAGAGCCAAGAAACGCATCGAATCTGTTATTGAGGTTAAGGTTAACGAAATAGAGAAGGATTGGGGAGTCCTGCCTTTCTTTCTTGATTTGCACCTAATCGAAGATTCGTACAAAACATCGGCTGGTGTTCATCCTGTGATTGCGATTCACCAAATGCTGCGAGATAGAGGATTGAACATGATGCCGGTAACCGGTCTGCAACGATCAGCGGAGTACAACGAAGCAGTCGCGTCTGTACTTGAGGGAACGGAAGTCACAGTGTGCATAAGGCTGACAACTGAAGATTTATCGTTGCCAAATGTGAACGACAGGATAGCCAGCCTTTTAGGTTCAATATCTAGAACTCGTGAACAGGTGCATCTGGTAGTAGATTACGGGTCAACAACGGATGCAACCCTTTCGCTTTCGGTCCCCGAACAGGTTATAGATCGACTGGATGCATATAGCACCTTTACTGTGATAAGCGGGGCCTTCCCTAAAGACCTATCCGAATTTGAAAAGAACCGGCAGTATACTCATGTCAGGGCTGATTGGCTTTCGTGGCATAGTCAAGTTCTTGCGCCAGATACTCGACTCAAGCGAATCCCTACTTTCGGAGACTACACAATCCTATACCCTTACTTCATGCCCCCCCTGTCATATCTTCCGAACGTCAGTGCTAGTATCAGATATACATCAGATGACTACTGGGTTATAATGCGAGGAGAAGGACTTCGAAATGAGAATGGTCCGGGATGGCGTCAGTATCCAGCACAGGCATTGCTACTCGAAGGAAGAGATGAGTTCTGTGGAGAGGGTTTTAGTACAGGTGATCAATACTTACATCAATTAGGGCAAGCAATCGGTCAGAGTATGGGGACCCCGGAAAGTCTGATCCGAGCAGGTGTGAACCACCACATCACATTTGTGGTGAAGCAGATAAGCGAGCTTTTCGTAACCGTAGACGCTGTATAACAAAGTTCCTTACAGTGTCTGCATCAGCAACCTCTGATATTCGGTGATACAACCGTGATCGTGGCTGCGACATAAGACCGTCTGTGTGATTAAGCTCGGACAGCAACTCCAATGCTTCGTCTCGCCACAATAATCGTGCAATAGACATCACATCTTGAGTCGGGTTCTTTTTGGGACTGCGAGCGTCCGAAAGGTGGATCGCCCCACGAGGTCCAACATGAGCAAGTTTCACACCCCACCATTCTGGAATGATTTTCAATGCTGTGTACGCATGTCGATAACCTGTTACCAGAGTTATCCGATCAAATACCGATCCGAACAACCTTGCCTGATCTGGTAGTCTATCAAGAGTGTCAGCATCACTCTTCAACTCGTAACCGTGCATGTTCCCATTTAAGACAAGGAGATCAATGCGGGCTGCGCCATGATGTACACTAAACTCCTCCAGCAGTAAGGCAGTTGATTTGAGTAGGATATTCCGAACGATGCTCTTCTTGACAGCACATCTAAGTTCTCTATCTATCATGGACAATTTCAGGTTCTGACGGTTGCTCTTTGGTTTGATACCAATAAACGGCCATATTTATTCAACAGTCAAGTTTGAGTTTTGATCCTCTGGCCTGGCGGTCCTCCATCGGGTGGAGTCCCGCCTGCTCGGGAATGACTTGGGCCGATGTCTGTTACCCCCCCCCCGCCAAAAAAACTTGCAGAATTGCCTGAATAACCCCCAAATTGTCGGGTATGCCGACTGAAGGGAAAACAGAAACGATGGAATCGGATGTAGCGTTGGTCATGGATATCAGAGACGGCAACAAAAAAGCCCTCGGCAAACTGGTCGAGAGACACAAGAAGTCGGCTTTCCGTATAGCCTTAGGTCTGGTCGGCAACAAGGATGACGCCTTCGATATTTCGCAGGAGGCGTTTCTGCGGGTCTATCGCTCGGCCAATACCTACGACGAAAGCCAGCCGTTTGGCCCCTGGTTCTACACGATTATTGCCAATCTCAGCCGCACCTGGCTCAGGCGGCGGTCGCGCCGGGAACACAGGATGGTTGATGTCGACGATGTTTCCTGGTTGTTAGTCGATGAACGTACTCCCGAGCAGGCCGTTATCAAAAAAGAAACGGTGGCTCAACTTCGCCAGGCGCTGAAAGAACTTCCGTTTGACGATCGTGAGATTATCACCCTGCAGCATTTCCGCAACATGTCTTATGACGAGATCGCACAACTCCTGGGGATACCCAAAGGGACGGTGATGTCGCGACTTTATTATGCCCGAAAGAAACTGGCCACCCTAATGAGGCTAAAAAATGGCGAGAGATAGACGCGAACTGCTGGCCGGCTATGTTGACGGCGAGTTGTCGGACAACGAACGGCAGGCTTTTGAGGCTCAACTGGCCCAGGACCCGGAACTCAGAGCCGAGTTGGCGGAATTTCGTAAACTTCAGGAGGTCACCGGCATGGTGAAATACGCGGATCTCCCCGACGAAGTCTGGGATAACTACTGGCACAACCTGTACCGAAAAACGGAACGGGGCATCGGCTGGATCCTCCTGTCGATAGGCGCCATACTGCTTCTTTGTTTCGGCACGTACGAACTGTTCAGCGAGTTGTACGTCAACCCTGAAGCCCCGCTGTGGCTAAAGGTCGGACTGACGGCCGGTGCGGTCGGTTTTATCTTTCTACTTGTATCCTATGCACGAGAGCGGTTATTTGCCTACAATCGGGATCGCTACAGAGAGGTTGAGAAATGATTGTCACCAGTTGTGAAAATATCGCCGGTAAAAAGGTTGTAAAGACCATCGGTTTGGTCCGAGGGAACACCATACGTGCGCGCCATGTCGGTCGCGATATTGGCGCTTTTTTCAGGGGCATTGTGGGGGGAGAGATCAAAGAGTATACCAAGCTGATGGCTGAGTCCAGAGAGCAGGCTTACGATCGAATGATAGAAGACGCCAGTTCGCAGGGCGCCAACGCCATTATAATGGTGCGCTATTCCACCTCGGCGGTGATGCAGGGTGCGGCGGAGTTGCTGGCATACGGTACAGCAGTAGTTGTCGAAAACGTTTAGGACTCTCCACATTCTGAAGACCGTCAGACAGCATTGTGCGCGGCAGACCTCTCGGTCTGCCCGTTTGAAGGACGTATCCAAAGTAATCAAGGGGCAGACGAGGACGTCTGCCGCCCACAGCAAAGGAATAACCCCCCGGTAGTTTTTGCAGAGCCCGGAAGGGAATCTATCCGAATCAACGACGTACTGAATGCCCGCCTGCGCGGGCATGACGAATCCGTCAGGTTCCAGGGCTGATGGAGCGCTGTTCCACAGACTCATAGAACCGATCACAACACAGGCATCACAACCTTGATTTACCATCCTGATTCTGTTTATTCAGGGTGTGTATGAATCTCGCGACAAAACACTAAGCTCGGTACGCAAACTCCTGCCATCCCGACCGTTCCTTTACATAGCACTCGTTTATCTGCTCGGGCTGATATTCTTCGCCCTGATGCGCGTGCTTTTCCTTGCGAACTTCACGCAGTTGATCGAGCATGAGCCTCTGACGGAGATTGCCAAGGCTTTTGCCATCGGGGTGCGCTTCGACCAGATCGTTGTACTGTACATTCTGCTGCCGCTGCTTTTAGTGATTCCATGGACGGGCCTTCGCCGCAGCCTTGTTCGATGGCTGACTCTGATCTACCTTGGTTTGCTGTTCTCAGTTACCTATCTGCTGTTGATCTCCGACATTCGCTTCTATGCCAAGTTTGGGTCGCACCTGAATTTCCTGGCCTATGAGTACATTGGTGAGGGGGAAGAGTTCTGGAATCAAGTAATGTCCGATCCGGGGTTCGCGGTTTCGATTTTCATGTGGGTGGTAGTATCACTCCTGTTCGTTTTGCTGATTCGCTTCTTGTTGCGCAAGAGTGACCGCTGGCCCAAGCGGCGGTCGTGGGTTGGGCAGGCTGTGTGGACTGTACTGCTTCTGGCGTTATTCTTTCTGGGTATTCGCGGTGGTACCGGGCTGGCGCCGATTGACTGGGGCGAAGCCTATTTTAGCCGGAACGCCTTTCTAAATCAGTTGGCGCTGAACGGTGTGTACACCCTGGCCCGCAACTTCACCGAGCGCGACGGCGATCTGAGGCTATCCACTATGACCGAATCGGAGCGGTTTCCGTTCGTTGAGATGGATGAGGCGTACCAGACGGTAGCGGAGATGCTGAGACAACCCAATGAGGCTTGGTCTGGCCCACGGGACGGGACCTTCCGATCAACGATGTCTGCTTGTATCAGGCACGTTCCCGGTCCCAACGTGATCGTAGTTCTTATGGAGAGTTGGGCGGCCAAGAACACCGGTGGGCTCGGATCACCCCACGACCTCACCCCGCATTTCGATTCATGGGCAGACAGCGGGATTCTATTCACACACTTCTTTGCCAATGGCATCCGCACAAGCTTCGGCCTGCCGGCCGTACTCTGTTCTTATCCATCACTACCTGGCCGTTCCATCATGGGACGATACGACGCTCCGCATCCGTTCACAACGTTGTCCGAGATACTAAACGAACGTGGCTATCACAACGCGTTTGTGTACGGAGGCGATCTGTCCTTCGACAATATCGAGGGGTTCTTCCGAGCTAAGCAGTACCATCGGTTCGTCGGCGAAGAGTCGTTCGAGAGGGGAGAGGCGTTCTCGAAGTGGGGTATCCCCGATCACACCCTGTTCGAGCGGGCGGCGGCTTTGATAGACTCCCTGCCGCGACCGTTTCAGATGACAATTCTGACGCTATCGAACCATGAACCTTACGATTTGCCGGATTCGTCAGTGTGCAAGTTCCATGATGACGCCGACAGCTCGAGAGTCTTCAACGCGCAGCTTTATGCCGATCACGCCCTGGGCAGTTTCCTGCAACGGCTGGAGGAGAGGCGCATCTTCGACAGCACCATTGTAGTGCTGACGGCTGACCATGCTCGCTACGGTGTCAGCCGACTGGTTCTGGATCCTGAAACGTTTCGTATTCCGCTGTTGATTCTTGGTCCCAGGGGGACGATCCCGTTCGGCCGTGTCATAGATGCCGCCGGATCGCAGGTCGACATCCTGCCAACCGTCCTGGGCATGCTGGGCGGAAGCTACCAGCACCGGAGTTGGGGGAGAGATCTGCTGCGATTAGAGGAAGAAGATCCCGGTTTTGCCATGATTAACGCTGCCGATCGGATCGGGTGCGTGACCCGCGACTACTTTTACCTTGAATGGTTGGGACGGCAAACCTCGTTATACGAGTATGACTCGCTCCGCCGTCATCCCACTGATGTCAGCGCCGACCGACCGGAGTGCTTCGCAAAGCTGCAGCGCCGCACCAGGGGGTACATGCAGATTGCGGAACAATTGTCACAGGTTCAGACGACGCCCTCGCCGCCAGCGGCTCAATAATGGACCGGCATGTACCGTGGCACGGATTGTACGATGCCATCTTTACGAAAAACCAGCTTGCTTTGTAGCACAGTAGTACTATCTTGCAGTTGGCCTTTAGAGTAACCAGCCAATACCGCAACAAAGGTGATCTGCCCGTGTCGGCAGGTAAAACACACCATGGTCCGGCGATGCTCTTCATGGTCTGAGAACCGGCGCCAATGTGTCAGGCCGTCGAGTTGTCGAAGAAGTCTGAGCGGCCTCCGTTTTAGAGACCGATAAAGAACGAGGGAACGTCGAAAGGAGAAAGGGTAATGGGTTATCAGATCCTGCAACTCAATTTCAAGTTCAGCGTTACAAGGGCAGAGTACGAGCAGGCCGCGGCCTCAATGGCCGCCGAGTTTGCGCAAGTTGCCGGTCTGCGCTGGAAGGTGTGGATCTTGAATGAAGCGGAAAGCGAAGCGGGGGGCATCTATCTGTTTGACGACGAGGCATCGTTGCAGGCATTTCTCGCCGGACCGCTCGCCGCTCAGGTTAAGAACCATCCGGCCATCAGCGATATGAGTGCAAAGCAGTTCGAAGTCATGCCCGACGTAACTGCAATCACGCGCGGGCCCGTGTAAAAGACACGCCCTCGCATCTTATTCGGTTACATGCTGCTCTGCATGGTAGTTGCCCTGCATTGCTTCCACACGTGAGCCTGCAGGCTGAAGAACACACCCCGCCCTTCGGGTACCCCTCTCGAGCGGGGAACAGAAATATCGTGGCGGCGTATGTCCACATGCGCCGCATTGAAGCCCGACTTGACCGGGCGGCAGATGTGGACATCTGCCGCGCACGTCATTGCGGAAACGCGCGAAGCGCGAAAGACAGGCTTGCCTGTGCTTCGACTCCGCTCATGCTTCGACTCCGCTCAGCATGAGGTTGGTGCTGTCTTGGTTTACTCCTGAACCGGCAGCGCTACCATGCGCTCCAACTCTGTACGTACTCCGTCAGAATCAAGCTGTCGTACCGTGATCACATTGCGGTCGTCTGCCGGAGATTTTTCCACGACATAGTGGTGATCGGCCTGGCGGGCGATCTGGTGCAGGTGTGTGACTACGATCAACTGACCATCGCCAGCCAGTTTCCTGAGTTTCCGTCCCACTTCGTTAGCGGTTTGGCCGCCGATACCGGCGTCGACCTCATCGAAAACCATCAATGGCCGAGACTCGCTCTTCTCATCACGTTCGGCCGATTTCAACGCCAACAGCACCCGTGAGATTTCACCGCCGGAAGCTGTCTTGACCAGCGGTCGAAGCGGTTCACCCGGATTGGCCGCAAAATCAAAGCGAGCCTGTTCCAGTCCATGTTCCATCGGTCGCAGGCAGCGCTCGTCGATGACCACGCCCTCAGGATCCTCCTGTTCCAGAAATGCGATCTTGAACCGAGCGCCGTCGATGGCCAGGTCGGCCAACTCTCGGGCGATCTGTTTCTCCAGCCTTCGTGCCGCCGTGCGACGGTCACGGGAGAGGGCGACGGCCAGGTCGCTGTATTCGCCACGGCGTTGCTCGGTTTCCTTTTCAAGTTGGGCGATCAGACTATCCGTGTCAGGTCGCTCCGTCAGTTGACGGAGAATCATCTCAAGAGTGCTCAATACCGCTTCTTCGGAACCGCCGTATTTTTTCTTGAGATGGTAAACCTCATCCAGTCGCGTATTGATCTCTTCGATGCGCACCGGATCATCTACAATTGTGGTGCCGTACTGTTCGACGGTGCGTCGGAGTTCCTCCAGCCGGATCTCGATGTCATACAAGTCACCGGCCTGATCGCTCAGTTTTGAGTCGACCTGTGCCATCTTGTCCAACTCGCGACGCGCCGCAGCCAGGAGTTCCTTCACCGAACCGGTGTCGCCGTCGAGGATGTTACTTATCGACGCAGCGGAAGACATCAGCGTTCGGGCCGAGTCAAGGAGCTTACGCTCGATCAGCAGCTCTTCTTCCTCGCCGACCCGCAATGAACCTTTTTCGATCTCACCTCTCTGAAACATCAAGAGCTCTCGCTGTTGGATCAACTGCTCGCGACGGTCTTTGAGGCGGTGCAGTTCATCGGCAACGTTCCGCCAATTTGCAAATATCTCAGCGGTAGCCTCAGCCCGAGGACTCAATTCGGCGAACCGATCGAGAAACATGAGATGGTTGTCTTCGTTCATCAGCGATTGACTGGCATGTTGGCTGAGTATTTCCCCCAGAGTCGCAGCCAGAGGTTTCCAACGACTTAGCCCGAGGCGTTTGCCGTTGACCGACATTCGCGAGGCGCCATCGCAGTTGATGAACCGTCGAACCGTTATTGAGTCGCCATCGATCAGGTTGGCATGCTCGTGTCTGAGTGATGACGGCAGGTGCGAGACATCGAACACCGCCGTTACTTGAGCTGAGTCGGCGCCATGACGGAGATACTCCCTGTCCGCCTGGCCGCCCAGGGCCAGAGACAGAGCAGTCACGATAACCGACTTTCCCGCGCCTGTTTCGCCGGTGAGAGCGGTAAGTCCGGATGCAAACGACAGTTCGAGCTTGCGCACCAGCGCGATGTTTTCAATGACCAGTTTTGTGAGCATCCTGATCCAGACCTCGGATTTCACGCAGGAGTTGATCCGCACGTTCGTTGTCGCCGGCCGTTTCCGCCGCCGAAAGTTCGTCACGCAGGCGCTGTCGCAGCCGTTTTCTCTTTAAGGCCATCAAAGCGGTCAGAGCCTTCCTGGTCTGACTGTCGATTTCCTCGGGCGGCCAATCCCTGGCGACGAGTTGCGTAATCAACGATGCAAAGTCGGCATCGCCGGCGTGATCGATCAGTCTTTTGGCGTCGACTACGCTTTCGGTACGGTACTGACTAATGACTGCCGCATACAGCCGCGACAGTTGCTTCGAGTCGAAATCATCGGGCGCCACCGTCTCAGCAATCTGATCGATCGCGCCTGGGTTGTTTAGCAAAAGCGACAGAAACTCAAACTCGTCCGGGTTGAACTTGCGCTTCTGCACGGTGGCGTCAGCATCGGGGGGGGTCAGGACAAGACCTTGCTTCAGCAACTGGATATCGACCTGCAGTTGGTCCGCGGCCTCGGCCAGAAAGAGTGATCGGCGGGTGGGATCGGCGAGCTTCGAGGCAACTGACGCCAGTTCCTTGACCAGTTTTTCCTTGCCGATGATACCGACGGCGTCGATGTCCAAACCGCGCACCCGGAACTCGACATACCCGACCGCTTCATGTTGCAACTCATCCAGTTTATCCCGCCCGAACTCAGCGGCCACTGAATCCGGGTCCTCGCCTTTGGGCGGTGTCATGACTTTCACTTCCAAACCGGCGTCGTACAAGGCGTCGACCGATCTCAATGCCGCCTGGCGTCCGGCCGAGTCGGCGTCAAAGAAAAGATAAACATCGTCGGCGAATCTGGCCAGCAACCGTGCCTGTTGGGCGCTGAAAGCTGTTCCCGACGAAGCGACAACGTTGGTGACACCCGCTTGCCAAAGCGAGATGACGTCGAAATAACCTTCAACGATGATGGCCGCGCCGGCGGTACGGATATCGTCCTTGGCAAAGTTCAGACCGTAGAGCACATTGCTCTTGCTATACAACGGCGTTTCCGGGGAGTTGACGTATTTGGCCGGTTCGCCCTTCTTAAGGGTGCGGCCGCCGAAGGCTATCGGTTTTTGACTAAGGTTAATAATCGGGATCATCAAGCGCTGTCGGAAGCGGTCGAAGTAGTTACCTTTTTTCTCCGACAGGATAGCCAGTCCGGCCCGCGAGAGGTCTTCCTCGGATAGGTCCTTAGTTTGCGCGTACCTGATCAATCCATCCCACGCTTCTCCGGCCAGACCGAGTTGGAAATGCTCGATCGCTTCGTCCGAGATCTTACGTCGCTCTCGGAGATAGGTCTCGAGCACAGCGTGGTATTTCGCCTCATGCAGCGTCTTCCGAAAGTACTCCAGTGCGACTTGGTTGGCGAAAGCGATACGATCGATCTGTTCCCGTCGAGCATCGGAACCGCGCTCCTCGCGGATAACAATATTGGCGCGCTTAGCCAGATAGTGCACCGCCTCGATGAACGACATCTTCTCGTGCTCCATCAGGAACGAGTACAGGTTGCCGCCCTTGCCGCAGCCGAAGCAGTAGAAGATCTGCTTATCGACGGAAACTGAAAACGACGGCGTCTTCTCAGTGTGGAAGGGGCAGAGGGCGACATAGTTCTTGCCACGCTTTTTTAGTCGAACGTATTCCCCGATTATCTGAACGATATCATTGGCCTGGCGAATCTGTTCGATGGTTCCTTGCGGTATCATGTCATGACTTCAGCTTCACGACCGTCACCCCGGCGCCGCCTTCGTTCCAGTCACCAAGGCGCAGTGAATCAACATCCGGATGGCCGCTCAGGAAGGTGGTCAACCCTTTGCGCAATTTGCCGGTCCCTTTGCCGTGAATCACGTAGACCTGATGCAGCCCGGCGATCACGGCCCGATCGAGAAAACGATTGAGCGCCTCCATCCCCTCATCGACCGTCATGCCTCTGAGATGAATCTCGGGGCTGATGTCGTCGCTGGGTGTTGGTCCAGTGTATGAAGCCGGCGGCATGCTTTTGCCGGCGACGTCAGTCCTGGCCAGGTTTCTCAGCTGGACGGTGGTGGTCACATTGCCCAACCGAACCTTGACCCTGTCGTTTCCAAGCAGTTGTTCGACCTGACCTTTCTGATCCAGAGACAGCACATGGACAGTGTCGCCCACGTTGATGACACCATCGGCAGGCTTTTCTGCTTTTGGACGTTTTTGTTTCTTTGCGAGTTGATCTTGTCTCGTCTGAAGGGTGCGGTGGAACTTCTGTACTGACTCTTTGGATGCCTGGGATTCACGGATCTCAGCAACCAGTCGCTCTATCTCCCGTCGTGTTTCGTTGAGGAACTGCTCAGTATCGCCCAAATGTTCGGCCCTACTTGTCTCCTTTTCCTGATGCAACTTCTCGGACCGGGCGCGATTGGACTGCTCAAGTTGCCGAGCCTGTTCGAGTCGTTCACTCAATTCTTTGCGGTCTTCCTTGATTTTGGTCAGTTCAGCTTCGATCGTAGCAATCAAATTGGCCAGCGATCGCTCTGATGTTCCCCGCAGTTCGGCTGCTCGTCGACAGATCGATTCCGGCATCCCCAGTCGACCGGCGATCTCGACCGCGTACGACGACCCCGGCAGTCCCAGGCGCAGACGATAAGTGGGCGCGAGTGTTTGGCGGTCGAATTCCAACGAGGCGTTCTCCACTTCCGGATGCTCCATGGCCAACGTTTTCAACTGAGAGTAATGCGTTGTTGCTACCAAACAGGCGCCCTTCTCGATAGCATGAAGTATGATCGCTTCAGCCAGAGCAGAGCCTTCCTTGGGATCGGTGCCGGCGCCGATCTCGTCAAAAAGGAGCAGCGTATCCTGCGATGCGTTGCGAAGGCCGCTGATGATATTCCTGATATGCGAGGCAAAAGTGGACAGCGACAACTCGATCGATTGCTCATCACCGATGTCGGCATGCAGATTTCTGAAGAGACCGATCTGAGATTTCTCGTCCGCTGAAATGTGCAGCCCCGACAGCGCCATCAGCAGCGACACTCCGATGGTTTTGAGCGCGATCGTTTTGCCGCCGGTGTTAGGTCCCGTCACCAGCACCACCAAACGATCATCTCCTAGTGCAATATCGGTCGGCACCACTTTCGAAATCTCGCCGATCTGCACGATCAACAGCGGGTGCCGCGCTTCGACCAGTGATACCACCGCCTCGTCGACGATTTCCGGAGCGTTGCCGTTGATCTGGATCGAAAAAAGCGCGGCGGCATGGAGATAATCCAGGCGGCCGATCATATGTGTATTCTCTAACAAAGGTTCGCTACGGCGACCTATCTCGGCCGTCAATTCGCGCAAGATGCGGTTGATCTCGATCAGTTCCTCCTGCATGAGGAGGTTGATGCGGTTGTTGAGTTCGACCGTTTCCTTCGGTTCAATATAGAGGGTGGCGCCGGATTGACTGCGGTCGTGAAGGATGCCACGATCGGCCTGGTACGAGTTAGCCGGGATTGGAATCACGTACCGGTCGTTGCGCTGGGTCACGACATCATCCTGCCAGCCGGCCCGCTTGGCCCGACCGGTGAGAATCGATTCCAGCCGCGCCACGATCTTGCGGCGGCTGTCGGCGAGATCACGTCGGATCATACGCAGTTTCGGCGAGGCATTGTCCCGCACCAGACCGTCTTCATCAAGCGCCTTGTTGATCTGGTTTCGCAGTTCCGGGAAGGCGCGGATGCCATCCAGATATTCTCCAATCAGGGGAGACTTCGCCCGCTCTTCGGGGCTGTAGTCGTTCAGGCCGATCGATGTCCTGACCAGTTCGTGGATCTCAAGGATCTCCTTGCCCTCAAGCGCATTGCCCTCTACGTTCGATCGCTTCAAGAGTTCGCGACAGTCGGTCTCCATGCGATAGAGAGGAAAATGCTCGCCGAACTTGATGACATCCTTCATTTCAGAGATTTCAACCTGGCGGCGGCGAATCAGCTCGATGTTCGACATCGGCGCGATGGCGTCGATTTCGTCATGTCCGTACCGAGTGAGACGCTTGCCCGCAATCAGGGACACAATCTTCGGGAATTCGAGCGTTTCTATGGTGTGTTCGTCAATCATACTCACCTGGTACCCATGAAAAAGCCGACCCGGGGTCGGCTTCAATATAGAAAGTCGGCTGTGAAATCAAAGCCAAATCAGGAATCATCCAAACTCGTGGTGAAGAACCGTTCCATCCGATAAAGCACCTGGTGCACCTGGACACGATGTTCATCGAGTGCCCGGTTGCCACCCTTGCCGTCGTTGGGCGCGACCAGCAACGCCTGCTCCAACTGACCCATGAAACTCGGTCGTGATGGATGCAGAGGAGAGGTTCCCTCGTACATTAGGGGCACTGTCTTGGCTACTACCGGGCCGAACATCGAAGACTCAAACGCCGTGTAGAACGCATCCGGCAGCGGCAACAGGAAGGCCATAAAGGTCAAAAAGCCGATAGCCACCCACCCGCGCAGAAATCCGATCAACGCGCCGCCCATTTGATCTTTCTTGCCGATCTGTTTGAGATTGGCCACCCGGTAGAACAGCATGCCCAACAGTTTGAAGGCTGCGTAGGTTATCGCCAGCAATATCGCAAAGGCCAGGAAGGCCGAGATCAGCGGGGACCCGCCGACCTGGTTATAGACCCAGACCGCGAAGTAATCGATATAGTTAACCGACACAATTACGGCGGCGAAAAAGATCACAAAGGCCATCAACTCGCGAATCAATCCCTTCTTGGAACCAATTACGACCATCACCAAGAGCAACAAAATCAAAACGCCATCTACCCAATTCATAAGCACACTCCCGTATAAGGGTTGCTACAACTTTTGGAAATATAGGGAGTTCTAAAACTACTTGGCAAGGATTTCCATGGCCAGTTTATTGACCATTTTTCCGTCGGCCACCCCCTTGACCTGCGGCATAACAACCTGCATGACAGCCCCAATCTGTTGCGGCGACTCGGCTTTGACCTCGGCAATCGCTCTGGCGACGATCTCTCGCAACTCATTCTTGTCGAGCTGCTTGGGCAGGTAGCTGGTGATGACGTCGAGCTGGAATTTCTCCTGCTCTACCAAGTCGTCCCGTCCCCCTTTTGCGAACTGCTCGATGGAATCGCGTCGCTGCTTGGCCGCCGATGCCAGGACGCTCAAAGCTTCCTCATCGGTCAGGTTGTCCCCTTTGTCGATCTGTTTGTACTTCAGATCGGATTTGAGGCCCCGAAGCACGGTGAGACGGTCTTTCTCACCGGCTTTCAGGGCCTCTATCATATCGTGATCGATTTTCTCAAAGAGAGCCATTAGAACCGATCATCTTTGTACTTGTTCCGCCTGGATTTCCGTCGGGCGGCCGCCAGCTTGCGTTTGCGCGCCTCGGACGGTTTTTCAAAATGCTGATGCTTCTTGATGTCTGTCAGAATCCCTGCTTTTTCGCAGAATTTGTTAAAACGGCGAAGGGCTCGTTCGAAGGACTCATCGTCCCGTACTTTAACTCCGGTCAACCAGTTACACCTCCTTTAGGTCGGTTGAAGGTTCACATGTACAATCTCTTTCTATCGGCAAGATCAGCTAATTGCCTGAGAATGTCAATGGCTAAATGGCCATCTCTAGGAAACTGTTTGGTACTGCAATGAGATCACCACGACACTGTCGGACAGAGACACACGACAGCACCGGTACGTCGGAGGCGACGCAATCAGTAGCATCGTTCGGTAAGCAGAGCACCGACCAGGGCCACCACCAGGACGGCGCCCAGAAGTATCAGAACCCACGAAATGCCTACCATCGGCAGAAGTACCGCCAACGTCACCAACGCACCGATGGCTGAGCCGAGTAGTTCGACGGCATAGCCGACGCCACGGTTGGTCAGCGGACGATCCTCGTAGTAGCGTGCTGTAGCCGCCACAAAAAGCGAACCCGACGCCAACGCCACCACGAACAAGAACATCAGATGGTAGGCAAGCGCAACCTGCGAATCGATACGATGCCACGACAAAAAAAAGATTGTCACCGCAATCAAAAGCACTATCAGCGCCGGATACTCGAGGTGTCTGCTTTGTAGTTTGCGCGAGTAGTACGTGCCGCCGGCCAGACCGAGCATAAACGCTCCCACCAGTGCTGCCATTTCAGCATACAAAGAACCGGCTGTTGTCTGGTAGACGTAGAACGATAGCAACTCCAGGGCGATTGAGACCAGACCGGCGGTACTGTACAAGAACAGCCCGAAACGCCGACGGCGGGCACGACCGAACGAGGCGTAAGCCAGGACGGCCAGCAAGGGAGTCAGACCGATCAAAACTGCGTACGGTTGGTTGAACCAAAGAGAGAGGATGGCCCGATCAAAGCCACTGCGCGAACGATACATACCCTGCAAGTGGGGCAAGACGGGTCGAGCCACGCTGTTCACCTGGTCGGTGCCAATCAGAGAAGCGTTGAGCCGATCAAGCTTGAATTCGGACAGACGATCACGTAGAAAACCCTCACTCAGATAAACCGGCTGGTACTCCATTGAGTCCAGCCTGCTCACGATGGCGTCGACATCCGGGCGGCAGACTTCCGACGCTGACGCCATGAAAACCGTCCCCGTGCCCGGCCACATTACGACATCCTCGAACGAAACGGCCAGGCTCTGGTGTATGGTTGATAGAATCATGGCGGTTTCGTCGCTCACGTAGCGGTCCGTATCGTAGCCGGTCGGCACAACCAGGAGACCGTCCTCTCTGAGAAGTCTTCGCGCTTGCATGAAAAACTCAACACCGAGCAGGCGACTGGTGCGATAGCTATCCGGCTCCCCGGCATCGACGATGATTACGTCATACCAGTCGAGACCGGCTCGAGCGGCGATGAACGATACCGGGTCATCGGTCAGGCGCGAGACCCCGCCCGGGAACTGCATGGCTTGGTCAATAGCGCTGGTCAACTGCCAACGGGGATCGACGGCTGTTATTTGCAGCTGCGGAAAGGCACGCGCCAAATGAGCGATCCCGAACTCGCAACGTCCGAAGTACAGGATATCGCGCGCCCCAGGTCGGCACAACAGCGGTGGAATCAACAGGTTCTCGGCCCTCTCCAGGTCCGGCAGGATTGCCTCGGTTTTGTTGTCGGACAACAGTATCAGAAGGTCGTCGCGCGACAACAGGCTCTGTCGCCCATAGTGGGTGTCGAACGATTTCAGCACTTCGTACTGCGGATATTTGATCCGGTCCAGGGCCTCATCAAGTCTGCCGGCGAGGGATGACACCCCGGTAAGGAGCAACAGTGTGACGACAGTGAACAGCCAGGTAATCACCGGTCTTCGATCCCGGCGCATGAGCAACACGAAGGCAACTACCGCGATGGCCACCGCAAGCGTCAGGGCCAGGTTGGACATCAATCCCCCGGCCAGACAGGCTATCAACACACCACCGACGAAAGCGCCTATCCCTTCCCAGAGATAGACCGTGACGATAGCGTCCGCCGTGGCCCACCCTTCACGGGCAAGAGTGGTGAACAGCCAACCTGAGAGCAGTGCCACCGGCAACATCGCCAGCGTCGATATAACCGCCGCCGTGCCGAACGGGATCACCTGACCGACCACGTCGCTTATCAACATCGGGCACAGCCGCACAGCCGGTACCAGTAGCACCAGCATGATACTTCCCCCGATGAACATCGCTTCCGCGCCCACCGCTCGGCCCACGCGACCCCCGGCATACGCACCGACGGCTACGGCTGAAAGCCAGCCGAACATGGCCCACCCAATGAGCAGTTCATCGCCGTTGAACGACGATATCAATTCCCGCAACAGCAACACCTGCCCGGAGATCGAATACAGACCGAGCAGAAACGGTTTGCTTCTGTTCATCTAAAACAGCCCGGGTATGGTGCGATCACAGTGTCCACACCGATTCCCCTTGAGAGCGTATTGAACGATACGGTAACCGCGCCTTTCAATCAGCACCTCACCGCACCCAGGGCAATAAGTGGACTCGGCGGCATGACCGGGGACATTGCCGAGGTAAACAAATTGCAGTCCCTCGGCACGACAGATTGCATGCGCTCGCTCAAGCGTTTTCAAAGGTGTCGGCGGCAGATTGCGAAGCAGATACTGCGGGTGAAAACGGGAAAAATGAATCGGCGTATCAACACCTAAGTTGGACTTGATCCATCGCGCAAGATCAGTGAACTGTTCATCACCGTCGTTCAACGTCGGCACCACCAGGTAAACTATCTCCAGCCAGACACCGGCCTTCTTGATTTGCACCAACGCATCAAGAACCGGCTTTAATGTGCCGTTGACGATCTTGCGGTAGTAGTCTTCACGAAATGACTTGAGATCGACCTTGATTGCATCCATCTGCGGAAACAGATCAGCCAGCGGCTGCCTCTCAATGTAACCACCGGTAATCATCACCGACTTAATCGAATGCTTGTGACCAAGCTCGGCGATATCGTACATGTACTCATAGAAAACTATCGGCTCAGAGTAGGTGTAGGCAATGATGGGAACACTTCGCCGCTCGCAGATGTCAATCACGCCCGCCGGAGGTAGCTCCATGTTGTCGATCTGTTCCGGACGCGCCTGGGAGATTTCCCAGTTTTGGCAGAACTTGCAGTTGACGTTACACCCAGCGGTGGCCAGCGAGAAGGCCGTGGTGCCGGGGTAAAAATGATACAGCGGTTTCTTCTCGATGGGATCAATGTTGATTGAGCAGGGGCGTCCGTAAACCAACGTGTAATAGACATCGCCGCGATTCTCCCGCACCCCACAGTAGCCGCGTTCGAGGTCGGTGATGCGACATTTGCGAGGACAGAGCCCGCATTCAATGCCTCCCTCCTCCAGCTTCTTATAGTAGCGAGCCTCAACCGAGGATAGTCCGGCGGCGCTGTCGAAGGCGCAGACATTCTGAATCCCCCCCAGGAACTCAGGCCACAATCCACTGTGTGAGGCAGCCGCTATGGCGCTGGAACATCCAAGACACCTCAGGAAAAGCCGACGGTCCATCACAGCAATTCCCCCGGTCGCGCGCGACCCTTGTTGTCGACCACAAGAACTTTCAGATCAATGTTTGACATAGTCGCCACGCCAAGTCCCAGCTTCTCGGCTGTCCGGAGGTACGTTGCCGCGCGTCCAGCTTCTACCAGGTTCGGCAAACCGCCTTTATTGCGCAAGCGCTCAACCACCTCAAGACCTACTCGATCGGCGGCGACAGGATCATCGGACAATATGACACCGCCATAGCGCACCAGAAACCGCTGGTCATACCCAGGACCGTTGTGGAATTGAACCTGCACGGCATCTATGACAGTCAGGCGATTTTTCGACCTTATAGGATCCATCATCGACACCTCTGCTGCGTGTGGGTCACAGTTATTGTCGTGGTACTTGTTGGGGTTGTTGATGGCGCCGAACATGTTTTTCAGACTACCCGACAGCCCGGCGATGGAGTGATCCTTGAGCACCGGCATGTTGATATTGCCGGCCACTACTTCCTCCAGGATGCGACTGACCAGACTTGACGACTCACCGGCACTGTAGAACCGAGCACTGTACCCGACACCGTTCGCATCCGTGCCCAGACAGCGACGACCGAAGCTGGAGGCGTTGAGCTTGAAGCCCGCCTTCTGCAGTTCACGATTGGTGCGTTCCCACACCACAATATTGTTGGCGTCCCATCCAGCGTCTTCAAGGATACCGGAGAGCGCATCGACCAGCGCTATCGGCGTGGAATTGAGCTTGCCGGTGAGACAATTGGTCTTCATACCAACCGCACCGCGTGGCAGGAGCTTTCGCAGCGCTGATGACTCCTCCGTCTCGCCCGTAAGAACGGTCAGCGCTTCCTTCAGCATGTTCATATAGACACCGACCGGTAACGGTTCACCGCTGATCGCGCCCTCGTGTTTGACAACAACAACCCGGCTCATATTGATTATACTACGACGTCACCGTGTCCTGTCAACCCTTTTTGAACCGTACTGATCGGGTTGGCCCGGACATTTGGGCTTGTTGATACAGTCCCTTTGGTTGTCATTGCGAGCGACCGCAGACACTTGTGTCGCAGGGAGCGCGGCAATCTCGGCGAAGCCGTGGTGTTGGGCGATCTCGCCCGACACCCGTCTGGCAACCCACTGGCAGTCAGGCGAGTCGCCTGACTGCACCTCCACCTCGACCTCGACACACGTCCTATCGTGGTGCAGGGGTTTATCAACAAGCCCTTCAGGCTCGGCCACGGCGCTCCGCGTTAGGCCAGCTTCTCTAGGAGCTCCTCAGAGATGTCGAAGTTGGCGTAGATTTTCTGGACGTCGTCGAGATCTTCGAGTATGTCCCACAGCTTCATCATGGAACTGGCCTGCGATTCTTTTTCGAGCTTGACCGAATCCTTTGGAATCATCGTCACCTCGGCTGAAACCATCGCGATGCCCTTGGACTCGATAGCCTCTCGAACCGTGTCGATATCGCCCGGCTGTGTGATCACTTCGTATGTACCGGAATCGCTTTTGATATCCTCGGCGCCAGCCTCCATAGCCACTTCCATGATCGTGTCTTCATCAGTGGCGTCCAGTTCGATAGTGATAAGGCCCTGCTTCTCAAACATCCAGGCTACACATCCGGAAGCACCGAGATTGCCGCCGTATTTGGTCAGTGCGTGGCGCACCTCGGAGACGCAGCGGTTCTTGTTGTCGGTCAGCGCCTCCATATAGAGCGCCACGCCGCCGGGACCGTAGCCTTCATAGGTGATCGACTCGTAGGTGACCCCCGGGAGATCACCTGTTCCTTTCATTACCGCCCGTTTGATGTTGTCGGCCGGCATGTTAGAAGCCTTGGCTGCCGCTATTGCCGTGCGCAGACGGGGGTTGCCTTCGGGATCGCCGCCACCCTCGCGGGCGGCTATGGTTATCTCCTTAATGTGCCGGGTGAAGACTTTGCCGCGCTCGGCGTCGGTCTTCCCTTTCTTGCGCTTAATCGTCGCCCATTTTGAATGACCTGACATATCACCGGTCTCCCTTTATGTAAACACTCTATTCTTCACAACGAACTCGCACCTTGTCATTCCCGCGCAGGCGGGAATCCATTCTCGATGTTGCGTCGGTTCTTGCGGCTGCGAAGCATAACCGATGGTTCCCACAGCAAGGAGGCTGTCTCAAAACTCGGTTTTCAATACGTCGTCCTTACCACTGTTTATATGCTCAGTTTCTAACACCGTGTAGCGGGCGGCCT
>SDBU01000579.1_pt1 | contig 51328 bp, 38 predicted proteins | sample 2277071 | NCBI WGS metagenome assembly SDBU01 (sample SAMN10397929, study PRJNA504765) | marine sediment metagenome | isolation source: marine sediment core GS08_GC12, 126 cmbsf | place: Arctic Ocean: Gakkel Ridge, Loki's castle | collected 2008
AGAGATCGTCTCCCAGTACGCCCCGGCGGCCGAGCGGCTGGCGCCTTTTGTTACCGACACGGGCCTTTTTGTCCATGATGCTCTAAGACGGGGCGAGGTCGTGTTGATGGAGGGTGCTCACGCCACAATGCTCGACATTGACTTTGGCACCTATCCCTACGTGACTTCTTCGTCATGTTCTGTGGGGGGGGCCTGCCTGGGTGCGGGCATCAGCCCTATCATGATCGATCAGATACTGGGCGTGATCAAGGCCTACACCTCGCGCGTGGGCAAGGGACCGTTTCCCACCGAGTTGACAGACGACACCGGAGACTGGATCGTGGAGCGCGGCCACGAGTACGGCACCACCACCGGGCGACGCCGGCGCTGTGGCTGGATCGATCTCGTCACTCTCAGATACGCGGCGCGCATCAACGGCTTCACTGGCGTGGCGGTGACCCGTCTCGATGTGCTCAGCGGGCTTCAAGAAGTCAAGCTGTGTGTCGGTTACCGGCTCCCAGATAACACTGTCACGGAGTATTATCCTCCAGATACCAACGTCCTCGCCCAGACGACTGCCATCTATGAGACGATGCCTGGCTGGCAGGGTGACATCAGTTCCGCACGCAGTTGGGATGATCTGCCGCCCCAGGCGCGGGCCTATTGCCAGCGCATATCGGAGTGGTTGGATGTGCCCATAGACCTGATTTCCGTGGGAGCGGAGCGCAGCGAGCTTGTTGCTCTTCATTGGCCCATCTAGGACCCCCTTTGCTTTTCGCTCGAGGCGTCAGACGCAGGTGACCAGGGCAGACAGTCTTGCTGTCAGCTTCGTGCGCCTCAAGGGCGAGCGAGAGCGACGACGGTATTCCGATGGCGTCGAGTTGAACAACACCCCATCCCCCTGGGGCGAAAGTGAAGGAGATGGCAGGTGCTTGCCTGGACGAAGGAGGGCGTATGGCGTCTATCGAGAGGAAGTGGATGGAAGGTCTTACCTTTGACGACGTGTTGCTCGTTCCTCAGAGGTCCTTTGTGCTGCCGGTCGATACGGACGTTTCGGCGCAGCTCACGTCCAGCATCCGCCTGAATCTGCCCGTTCTGTCCGCCGCCATGGACACAGTCACCGAGGCGCGCATGGCCATTGCCGTGGCCAGAGAGGGCGGTCTGGGCGTGATTCACCGCAATTGGTCGATAGAAGCCCAGGCGGCTGAGGTGGACAAGGTGAAACGGTCCGAATCGGGCATGATCGTGGATCCCATCACCCTGCCTCCCACAGCCACCTTGGCCGAGGCCAAGGCTATCATGGCCCGCTATCACATCTCCGGCGTGCCCATCACCGAGGGGCCCAAGCTGGTCGGCATCCTCACCAATAGGGACATTCGTTTCGCCACCGAAGACGGGCATCTGGTGAGCGAGTACATGACCTCTGACGACCTGGTGGTGGCTCCGCTTGGAACCACCCTTGAGGAGGCCATAAGGGTCTTGCAGCAGCACCGGATCGAGAAACTGCCCCTGGTCGATGAGAACTACCACCTCAAGGGATTGATCACAGTCAAGGACATCCAGAAGAAGCTAGACTACCCGAATGCGGCCGCGGATACAGGCGGTCGGCTGCTGGTCGGGGCGGCTGTTGGCGTGGGAAAAGACAGCCTGGCTCGTGCTGCGGCGCTGGTCGAGGCCGGAGTAGACGCGCTGGTCATCGATACATCACACGGTCACTCGGAGATGGTCCTGAAGGCTACCGAGCGGCTCAAGGGGATCTACCAGGACGTGGACATCATTGCGGGGAACGTGGTCACGGCCGAGGGGACTCGGGATCTCATCTCCGCCGGCGCAGACGCAATCAAGGTGGGCGTTGGGCCTGCGTCCATATGCACGACACGGGTCGTAGCGGGTGTGGGCATGCCCCAATTGACGGCGATCATGATTTGCGCTGAGGCTGCTGCCCCGCATGGTGTGCCGATCATCGCCGACGGCGGCATACGCTATTCGGGGGACATTGTGAAGGCGCTGACGGCTGGCGCAAGCTGTGTCATGCTGGGCAACTTGCTGGCCGCCACAGACGAGAGTCCAGGCGAGACGGTGATACTCGAGGGGCGCCGCTTCAAGGAATACCGAGGGATGGGCTCCATTGGGGCCATGAGGGGCTACGCCAGGGACCGCTACGCGAGTGGCCAGGTGAGGGCCCTTGACGGAGGTGCCGAGCGTTCCAGTGGCAAGCTTGTAGCAGAGGGTATCGAAGGCCGCGTGGCCTATCGAGGCAGGGTGGCAGACACCATCTTCCAACTGATTGGGGGGCTGCGGTCGGGTATGGGCTACGTTGGCGCTGCCGATCTGGCGGAGCTCCGAGCCAGAGCGCAGTTCGTACACATCACCAGCGCAGGGTTCATCGAGAGCCATCCCCACAGCGTGGTGATCACCAAGGAAGCGCCCAACTACCAGCTCCAGCCGCGAGAGAGCTTGCGCTAGGCGGAAGGACGAGCCGGCGGGGGGGAGTCTGTGGACCGGATCTATCGCGTGGAGGTCATCCCGCTACCGGGACAAAGCCAGGATGACTATCTCCTGAGCGACATCGCCGCACTGGGCATTCGAGGAGTTCAGCGCGCGGTGCGCTGCGATCTCTTTTTCCTCCGGGGCGATTTGACCGAGCAGGAAGTTGGCCGATTGCGCGATGAGTTGCTGGTCGATCCCGTCGTGCAGCGCGCAGTGTGGCATCTTGCCGGTGACCAGAGCCCCACGCCACCCGGTGCTGTCCGCGTCGAGGTGGGATTGCTGCAGGGCGTCACCGACAGCGTGGCCGACAACCTGTACGCGCGTGCCAGATTGCTGGGCGTGAGCGGGTTGCGGGCCGCCGCCTCAGCCCAGAGCTACCTTCTTTTCGGGGCTCTGACCCCTGGGGAAGCGCACACCGTCGCCCAACGCTTGCTGTGCAACGATGTGATCCAGCACTACGAGTTGGGCTGCCTATCACCTCAAGTTGGCATTGATCCGCCTCTCACCGAGATACGCGCCGAGCCGGTGCCCATCGTCGGACTCGGCGATCAGGGACTGTTGCGCGTCTCACGGGAGCGTCTGCTCTCTCTTGACCTGGCCGAGATGCACGCGGTGCAGGCCTACTTTGCTGGCGAGGGCCGCGAGCCAACGGATGTTGAACTGGAGAGTATCGCACAGACCTGGTCGGAGCACTGCGGACACAAGACCTTCAAGGGGATCGTGGAATACGTCGAGTCGTCGGGCGAAGGCATCGTGCGAGAGCGCATCGACAGCCTTCTCAGAACGTACATCCAGGCGGCGACGCAAAAGATCGATGCGCCGTGGGTCCGTTCGTCCTTCGTGGACGACGCGGGCATCATCGACTTTACCGAGGATTACGAGGTCTCCTTCAAGGTGGAGACTCACAACCACCCTTCCGCGCTGGAGCCCTTTGGAGGCGCTAACACGGGCATTGGCGGCGTGGTGCGCGATATCATGGGGGTCTCGGCACGCCCCATCGCCAATACGGATGTTCTCTGTTTCGGCCCCTTGGGCATCGAGATGGGGCAACTTCCTTCGGGTGTCTTGCATCCGAGGCGCATCTACAACGGGGTGGTATCTGGCATCGAGGACTATGGCAACAAGATGGGCATTCCCACGGTCAATGGTGCCATCGTTTTTGACCCCGGCTACATAGCCAATCCACTGGTCTATTGCGGATGCGTGGGCATTGCGCCGTGCAACTCGCACCCGCGTGAGCCGCGACCCGGCGATCTCATCGTGGTCTTGGGGGGGCGCACCGGGCGCGACGGTCTGCACGGGGCCACCTTTTCGTCCATCGAATTGACCCACGAGACCGGCGAGACCTCCGGGGGCGCAGTACAGATAGGCAATCCCATCACCGAAAAGATGATGCTCGACGCGATCTTGGTCGCCCGCGATGAGTGTCTCTACCATGCCATCACCGATTGCGGTGGCGGTGGCCTCTCGTCGGCGGTGAGCGAAATGGGCGAGGCCACCGGTGTGACCGTGTGGCTCGACAAGGTGCCCCTCAAGTACCTCGGCCTGCAGCCGTGGGAGATCTGGCTATCTGAGGCCCAAGAGCGCATGATCCTTGCCGTGCCACCCGAGAATGAATCACGCCTGGGCCGCATCTGCCAGGATCACTGGGTAGAGATGAGCGTCATTGGCCGTTTCACCGGCGATCGCAGGCTGCATCTACATTATGGAGATGAGACAGTTGCCGATCTCTCCATGGCCTTCCTCCACAAGGGCATTCCCCTCCGAAAGCTCGAGGCCGCGTGGACCCGACCGACCTTCGCCGAGCCCGATGGCCCCATCTGGTCAGTCGGGGCCGACCTGGCCCAGGACCTCTTGCAGATTCTGGCCCATCCCAACGTGCGCAGCAAGGAAGACGTGGTCCGTCGCTATGATCATGAAGTGCAGGGGGGCACGGTGATCAAGCCATTCGTCGGTGTGGAGGATGATGGACCCTCCGATGCTGCGGTCTTGAGGCCGCTGGAGGTCGCCGATTCGTGGCCGGGCTTGGCCGTGGGCTGCGGGTTCAACCCGGCATATGGGCGCATCGATCCCTACGCGATGGCCATCGCGGCCATCGACGAGGCCGTGCGCAACGTGGTGGCCGTCGGAGCCGACCCTGAGCGCATCGCCATCTTGGACAACTTTTGCTGGGGGAATCCCCTTCTGCCGGACCGCATGGGGGACCTGGTGCGAGCATGCAAGGGCTGCTATGATGGCGCGCTCCACTATGGGACGCCTTTCATCTCCGGGAAGGACAGCCTCAACAACGAGTTCACCGACGGCGAGACGGGACAGCAAGTGGCCATCCCTCCCTCCTTGCTGATCTCTGCTCTCGGCATAGTGCCCGATGTGCGCCACACCTGCACCATGGACTTGAAAGCGGCGGGAGATCTGGTCTACCTGGTGGGTGAGACACGCAAAGAGTTGGGAGGTTCCTTCTACTACCGCCTTCACGGGATGGTGGGCAACTCGGTGCCGGGGATCGCCCAGGCGGGACCTGCGACAGCGCGAGCCTTGCATCGGGCCATTGGCGCTGGCCTGGTGCGTGCCTGCCACGATTGCTCTGAGGGCGGTTTGGCCGTGGCCCTGGGGGAGATGGCTCTGGCTGGGGGGTTGGGCTTGGAGGTGGCCCTGGCTGACATTGCCGTGGCTGACGACCATGGGCGCGAGCCGGATTGGCTTCTCTTCTCCGAGTCCAACGGCCGCTACGTGGTCGAGGTGCCTCCGGAGCGGGCCGCCGCCTTTGAGGTGCAGATGAGCGAGGTGCCTTGTGCCCGAATAGGCCGCGTTGTAGATACCGCCAGCCTGACCGTGGCCAATTGCCAGGGCCACGAAGAGCTCTTCTCGCTACCTCTGGCCACCATCAAGGAGGCGTGGCGAGGACATCTCCAGGGCCCTTCGGCGGGGCGGGAGCGCGATTGATGAAGAGACCTCGCGTAATGATCATGCACGCCCCGGGCACCAATCGGGATCGTGAAGCGGCCCTGGCCTGTGAGCTGGCGGGGGGCAGCGCGGAGATCGTGCACATCAACCAGCTCATGGCCGGCGAACGAGAACTGCGGGCCTATCAGATGCTCGTCCTGCCCGGGGGATTCTCCTACGGCGACAGTCTGGGCGCTGGACGGCTCTGGGCCAATGATCTCTATCACCGATTCAGCCAGGCTCTCGATGAGTTCATCGCTGCAGGCAAGCCGGTCATGGGCATCTGCAACGGATTCCAGGCTCTGGTCAAGGCAGGCTATCTGCCGGGGAACGGATGGAGGCAGCGCGTCACCTTGACCCACAATCGCAGCGGCCACTTTGAGTGTCGGTGGGTGCGCTTGCGTGCCTTTGCAGATGACCGCTGCCTGTTCACCCGTGACCTGGACGAGGATATCCTCTGCCCAGTCGCTCACGGCGAGGGACGCCTGGCCGTGGCCGACGAGGCCGCACGCGAGGAGCTCTGGCGCAACGGATTGGTGGCCCTCACCTACCTGGCTCCGGCCGACCCCGCCGACAGCACGAACCTGTCGCCCTCGGTGGCCGCCCGCCGTCCCGCGGGCTACCCTCACAATCCCAATGGCTCTGTGGACGACATCGCCGGGCTTTGCAGCCACGCAGGCAACGTCTTCGGGCTCATGCCCCACCCTGAAGATCACATCTACCCTCAGCAACACCCTCGCTGGACTCGGGGCGAGGCGGGGGGCCTGGGAACCTGTCTGTTCCGCAATGGCGTGCGCGCTGCCTTGGTCTTTGCCTAGTGTAGCGACTGGTGACACTTGAGGAGCGACGTCATACTCTCATGAGCGAATTCACCCACGAAACCTATCTCTCGCCCTTTTGTTGGCGCTACGGCAGCCAGGAGATGCGGCGCCTTTGGTCTGAGGCCAGAAAGCGCCGTCTGTGGCGGCGTATCTGGGTCGCGTTGGCCACCGCCCAGGCTGAGGCGGGACTGGTAACGTCCGAGCAAATCGCGGATCTCACGGCGCATCAGAATGACGTCGATCTGACGCGCGCTCACCAGATCGAGGCTGAGCTGGGCCACGATCTCGTGGCAGAGATCAAGACCTATGCCGAGCAGTGCGAGATCGGCGGGGGCATCATTCACCTCGGCGCGACGAGCATGGACATCGAGGACAATGCCGATGCCCTGCGTCTGCGCCAGGGCTTGCGCCTGGTGCGGGATCGGCTGGTGAGCCTGCTGGATGCTTTTGCTGAGCGCATTGAGGCCGACGCCGAGACCGTGATTATGGCCTACACGCATATCCAGCCTGCCCAGCCCACTACGCTGGGTTATCGGCTGAGCCAGTACGCCCAGGACTTTCTCGACGATTTCCACGGTGTGGACTGGGCTGTCTCCACGGTCAAGGGCAAGGGGTTCAAGGGAGCGGTGGGCACGTCGGCCTCCTACACCGTGTTGCTCCGAGGAAAGGGGATGACGGCTGGTAAGATGGAGGAGCGCGTCCTGGCCCAGCTCGGCCTGGAGGCTTTCCCGGTGGCCACCCAGACCTATCCCCGCAAGATGGATTACCAGGTGCTCTGCGTGCTGGCCGGCATAGCTCAATCGGCACACAAGTTCTCGCTCGACCTGCGCCTGCTGCAGTCGCCCCTCTTTGGTGAGATGGCCGAGCCCTTTGGCCGCCGCCAGGTGGGGTCGTCGGCGATGCCCTTCAAGCGCAATCCCGTCCGCTCAGAGACGGTCTGCTCGCTGGCACGCTACGTGGCCGGGCTGCCTCGCGTGGCCTGGGACAACGCCGCCCACTCCATATTGGAGCGCACCCTGGACGATTCGGCCAATCGTCGCTCGGTGCTGCCGGAGGCGTTTCTGGCCATCGACGAGATCCTGTCCAGGGAACTGCGCATCGTGAGGGGGCTGCGCATCGGGCGTGAGGCGATGCAGCGCAACCTGAGCACTTACGCTCCCTTCGCGGCCACCGAGCCGTTGCTGATGGCCCTGGTCAGAGCGGGAGCGGACCGGCAAGAGATGCACGAACGCATCCGCGCGTGCAGTATGTCCGCCTGGGAGGCCGTGCAGCGCGGCCAGTCCAATCCCCTGGCCGAATTGCTGGCCGCTGATGAGGTGATCTCATCGTATCTTGCGCCCCACGAGATTCGGGCCATCATCGCCAGGGGCGCGGGCGTGGGCGACGCGCCACAGCGGAGCCGAGAACTGGCGCGCCGAATCCGCGAGGCTGTCGCCTCACAACTCAGGTGAGTGCGAGAGCGGCCGACCAGCGTCTCGTTCCATGTACACAGCGGGAGGATGAGTGATGGCATTCCGACCTGTCGCCTTCGGCCCCAAGCTGGCCGAGGGCAAGACCAAGATCATCTACGCCCATCCCGAAACGACCGACCTGGTTTACATGGTGCACAAGGATGGGCTCTCTGCGGGCGACGGCGCCCGCCGCAGCGTCTTGCCCGGCAAGGGCAGGCTGGCCTGCCGAACCACGACCAACGTCTTTCGCCTGCTGGCCCAAGAGGGAGTGGCCACCCACTATCTCGACCTGGTGGCCGAGAACACCAACCTGGTGGCACATTGTCAGATGATCCTGCTGGAGGTGGTCATGCGGCGCATCGCCACCGGCTCGTACATCCGACGCAACCCAGACGTGGCCGAAGGCACGCGGTTCGATCCCCTTGTGGTCGAGTTCTTTTACAAGGACGACGCTCTGCACGATCCGCTGGTCACCGACGCCGAAATCGTGGAGATGGGCCTGGCCAGCCAGGACGAGATCGACACCATGAGAGACACGGGCCGAAGGGTGTTTGCCATTCTCGAACGAGCCTGGGCCACACTGGACGTGACCCTGGTAGACTGCAAGATCGAGTTTGGCCGGGCCACGTCAGACGGCAGGCTCCTGGTGGCCGACGTGATCGACAACGATTCCTGGCGCATCTGGCCGGGTGGGAACAAGGAGCAGATGTTGGACAAGCAGGTCTACCGCAACATGCCCGAGGTGACCGAGGAGCGCCTGGCTGCCCTGTTGCGCAAGTACCAGCAGGTTGCCGACCTCACCGACCGGTTCGTCGAGGGCTAGCATGTCTGGGGAGGAAGCGCGCAAGCGAGACATGCTCGGACGCGTGGTCATCGTCATGGGTTCCAAGCGCGACCTGGCTCACGTGAACAAGATCGTGGATCAGTTGAAGGACTTTCGCATTGCCTGCACTCTGCACGTTGCTTCAGCACACAAGAGCGCGGGTCATCTGCTGAGGCTGCTCGCTGGCTACAACCAGGAGAGCGAGCGGATAGTGTTCGTCGCCGTTGCAGGGCGGTCGAACGCGCTGGCCGGCATGATAGATGCCAACACCGTCTATCCGGTCATCACCTGTCCGCCGGTTTCGCCAACCTTTGCGGGCGCCGACATCTACTCGTCGTTGCGCATGCCCAGCGGCGTGGCCCCCACGGTCATCCTCGAGCCAGAGGGAGCTGCTCTGGCTGCCGCCAAGATACTGGCCTTGTCGGACCCGGAGTTGCGTGCCCGGCTGTTGGCCTATCAGGCCGAGATGACCCACCAGGTAGTGGTCGCTGATGAGAGTCTGAACCAATAGGCACGTAGCCCGGTTAGGCTTGCGTGTGGGGATCACCTTCGCCGAGTGACTGATCGCGATCGGAGAAACCGTAGTGAGCGAATGGCTCTGGAACATCGATCGACCAGGGGAAGCGTGTGGGGTGTTCGGCATCTATGCGCCGGGTGAATCCGTCGCCCGGGTGACCTTTTTTTCCCTCTATGCGCTCCAGCATCGCGGGCAGGAAAGTGCGGGCATTGCAGTGTTCGACGGGCGTGGCATCCTCCTGCACAAGGAGATGGGGCTTGTCTCTCAGGTCTTTGACGAGCAGGATCTTCTTCCGCTCCAGGGCAACATGGCCATCGGGCACGTGCGCTACTCCACGGCGGGCTCGTCCAGGCGGCTGGGCGCGCAGCCCTTCTTGCTCGAATCGGCGCTGGCACACAACGGCAACCTGGTGAATGGTGGCGCCCTTCGGGAGGAGTTGCTCGCCCGGGGAGTGGGCTTGGTCTCCTCGTGTGATACCGAGCTAATGATTCAGCTTCTGGCAGGAGCTCCAGGCGATACCTGGGTCAAGCGCATTCGCCACATGATGACCAAGGCCCTGGGGGCCTACTCGTTGACCATCCTCACCCGAGACGCTCTCTACGCTGTGCGCGATCCGTGGGGCTTTCGGCCCCTGAGCTTGGGGCGGGTCAATGGGGGATGGGCGGTGGCTTCGGAGAGCTGCGCTTTGCAGACCATCGGTGCCCATGACATCCAAGAGATCCCTGCTGGACAAGTAGTCACCATCGATGAACGAGGTATGCGCAGTGAGATGGGCAAGCCGCCAGCCAAGTCTAGCTTGTGCGTCTTTGAGTTCATCTACTTCGCTCGACCCGACAGCATCATCGACGGACAACTCATTCACGAGGTGCGTCAAGCGCTGGGGCGTGAACTGGCGAAGGAGCACCCGGTCGATGCAGATCTGGTCATGGGTGTTCCCGATTCCGGTATCCCAGCCGCGATCGGCTACGCTCAAGATTCGCGTATCCCCTATGGCGAGGGGTTGATCAAGAATCGCTACATCGGCAGGACCTTCATCGAGCCAAGCGATCGCTTGCGAAAGGCGGGCGTCGCGCTCAAGTTCAACCCTCTCCCTGAGGTGTTGAAGGGCAAACGTATCGTGGTCGTGGAGGATTCCATAGTTCGGGGCACCACCAGCGGCCCGATAGTGGAGCTGCTTCGTCGGGCTGGGGCAAAGGAGATACACATGCGCATCACCTGCCCCCCCATCAAGCACCCTTGCTTCATGGGAGTGGACATGGCCACATACGAGGAGCTCATCGCTCACCGCCTGTCGGTGCCCGAGATTCGAGAGAGGATCGGGGTCGATTCGCTGGGCCACCTCAGTCTCGAGGGGATGATTCGGGCGACAGGTCGGCACCCAGATCGCTTCTGCGCGGCCTGCTTTACCGGAGGCTATCCCTTCGAACAGAAGGCTGGCGTGCTCGTGCGAACGGCCCAGCCAGCTCGCAGTCTGGTGGAGGGCTGAGGAGAGTGAAAGTACTCGTTGTGGGGTCAGGCGGGCGAGAGCACGCTCTCGTGTGGAGTATGGGGCGCTCGCCCAGCGTCGATGAGATCCACATCGCGCCCGGCAATGGCGGCACGGGCGAGGCGGCGGTCAACGTTCCCATCGCTGCAACGGACATTGATGCCCTGGTGGACTATGCGCGAACCCAACGCTTCGATTTGACCGTCATCGGCCCCGAGATCCCTTTGGCCCTGGGGCTCAGCGACGCTCTGCGAGACGCCGGCCTGAAGGTGTTTGGCCCCAGTGCCAAAGCGGCGCGCATCGAGTCGTCCAAGGCTTTCAGCAAAGACTTTATGCGCGAGAATCGCATCCCCACCGCTGACTATGGCGTGTTCCACGAGCATAAGGCAGCCCTTGGCTACCTGGACGGGCACCCGGCTCCCATCGTGATCAAGGCCAGCGGCCTGGCGGCGGGCAAGGGCAGCATAGTCTGTCACACCGACCAAGAGGCGCGCGAGGCCCTGAGCCGCATTATGCGCGACCGGGCCTTTGGCGAGGCGGGAGATCTGGTGGTCATCGAGGAGTTCCTGTCCGGACAAGAGACTTCGGTGCTGGCCTTCAGCGATGGAAACACGGTCGTACCCATGCTGCTATCTCAGGACCACAAGGCAGCCTATGATGGCGATGTGGGGCCGAACACCGGTGGCATGGGGTGCTATGCGCCGGCAGAGTTCATCGACCATGCCCTGCAAGAGCGCATGGTCAACGAGGTGCTTCAGCCGACAGTCGATGGCATGCGACGAGCGGGCACTCCCTACGTTGGCGTGCTCTATGCCGGCATGATGATCTCTGACAGCGACTTCAGTGTGCTAGAGTTCAACTGTCGCTTTGGCGATCCCGAGACTCAGGTGACAGTCCCCCTGCTGGAGACGGATCTCGTCACGGTGATGCTGGCCTGCATCCACGGAGAGCTGGACAGCGTCGATCTGCGCTGGTCTGACAAGGCCTGCGTGTGCGTGGCCATGGCCTCGGGCGGGTATCCTGGCCCATACAAGCGCGGATACGAGATCCACGGCCTCGACCAGGCTGGCCGACTGCCCAACACGGTCATCTTTCACGCCGGCACAAAAAGGGAGGGGGATCGGGTGGTCACTGCCGGCGGGCGCGTGCTGGGAGTGACAGCCTGGGACGACAGCCTGACGGGCGCGATCAAGCGTGCCTACCAGGCGGTGGCTCTCATCCACTGGCCCGAGGTCATGTTTCGGCGCGACATCGGGGCCAAGGGGCTGAAGGCGCAAGGGGGAAGACCGTGACCCAAAAGAGCGCCTATGCCGCCGCCGGAGTGGACATCGATGCGGGCAACCTGGCCGTCGAGCTGATGTCTGAAGCGGTGCGCTCCACCTACGGTCCTGAGGTTCTATGGGGCATCGGGGCTTTCGGCGGGCTTTTCGATGTCGGGCGCCTCAAGGAGATGCGGGCCCCCGTGCTCGTGGGATCCACAGACTCGGTGGGCACCAAGACCATGGTCGCGGCGGCAATGGGCAGCTACGAGACCCTGGGCTGCGACATCGTCAATCATTGCATCAACGACATCTTGGTCCAGGGCGCTGAGCCACTCTTTTTCCTAGACTATATCGCCATGCCCACCTTGAATCCAGAGACCGTTGCCGCGGTCGTCAGTGGCATCGCGGCGGCCTGTCGAGAGGCCGGCTGCGCCATCCTGGGGGGCGAGACCGCCGAACTGCCCAGCGTGTATGCACCGGGCCAAATGGACCTGGTGGGCACCATCGTTGGCCTGGTCGAGAGGGCGCAGATCATCGATGGCTCGGGCATTGTGGCCGGGGACGTATTGGTGGGGCTGCCGTCCAGCGGCTTGCACACCAACGGCTTTTCCCTGGTGCGCAGCATCTTTGGCCGCGAGACGCTTTCCCAGTATTCTGAGATCCTCGGGCGCCCCCTGGGCGAGGCGCTGATAGAACCTCATCGCTCCTATTTGCCCCACGTTCGAGCCATACGCCGCGTGGCTACCATCAAGGGCCTGGTCCACGTGACCGGTGGGGGATTCGTAGACAATATCCCTCGCATTCTGCCCGGAAACACGGCCGCGGCAGTTGACTGTGGCGCATGGCGCGTGCCGCCTCTATTCGAGCTGATCGAGCGTGAGGGAGAAGTCGATCATGACGAGATGTACCGCGTTTTCAACATGGGCATCGGCATGGTCGTGGTCGTCGGATCCGACCAGGTGAATGTGGCGTTGAGTGCGCCAGGTGTCAAGGGTCGGATCATAGGTGAGGTGATACCCTACGAGGGCGGGGACAGAGTGAGGCTCGGATGAACCATCTGGCAGTGCTCGTCTCGGGCAGTGGCACCAACTTGCAGGCTATCATCGATGCCACCGAGCCGGGGGCTTTGCCCGACACGGCTGTGTCGGTGGTCGTGTCCAACCGCAAAGCGGCCTACGCGCTGGTGCGGGCCGAGGCCCATGGCATCCCGACCATCTACCATCCCCTCCGCCCCTACCGCAAGGCGGGCCGCTCGCGCGAGGAATACGATGCCGACCTGGCCGAGAAGCTGAGCGCATATCCCGTGGACCTGGTCATCATGGCCGGGTGGATGCATGTCCTCAGCCTGGCCTTTTTGCGACATTATCGCGGCCGCATGCTCAACATACACCCAGCCCTCCCCGGTGCCTTTCCGGGCACGCATGCCATCGAGCGCGCCTACCAGGCCTTCCAAAAACGCGAGATCGATCACACGGGGGTCATGGTTCATAGGGTCCCCGATGAGGGTGTAGACGAGGGTCCGGTCGTCCTGAAGCAGGTGGTGCCCATCCATCCCAGAGACACCCTCGAGGAGCTGGAAGCGCGCATACACCTTGTGGAGCACGACATCTATGTGAAGGCCATCGCTATCGCCCTGGAGATGGCGCCCGACTGGCCGTCCGAGGGGTCGCACACAGCTCCGGTTCCCGGGTCCACACCGTCACCTGGCGAAGGAGACATCTGAGCCCCAGATGTGCCCAGGCGGGAGGAGGCGCGCCCGGAAGGTCTTTATCTGATAGGGCTTGATCTGAAACACGACCGAGTTGTCCTGGATGGCGAGCGATCTTTCGTCCTCTTCCACCAAGTTGCACTCCCACACGTTGGCCAACCTGGGCGCGAAACTGAGTCGCACCGCCCCCCGCTGACCGCATGCCTCATACAAACGCACCACCAGGCCGTCGCCATCCTCGGCTTCCTTGATGGTATCCAGCACGACATGATCCGCGTCGCAGGAGGCCAGCCCCAGCTTCGGGGGCAACGCGGGTCCTCGAGCATCCGTGTCTCCGGTGACGATGATGTGCAACAGTGAGTCATTCAGTCGCGCTGCCTCGCCCACGGTGGAGTGGCGCCAGTCGCCCCGATGCGGTAGCAGCGAGTAGGTGAAGTGGTGAAGCCCCTGGTCGGCCTCTGGATCGGGAGTGGTGGCGCACTTTATCAGGGTGAGTCGCATCATGTGCCCTTTGATGTCGTGGCCATACTTGCAGTCGTTCAACAGGCTCACACCGTAGTTGCCCTCCGAAAGATCCGCCCAACGGTGCCCACATACCTCAAATCGAGCATAATCCCAACTGGTGTTCCAGTGGGTGGGGCGCTCGACGCTGCCGAACTGTATCTCATAGGTGGCGCGTGAGCTGTGGACTCGCACGGGGAACGCGACCTTCAGCAAGACGTGACGTTCATGCCAGTCCACGACCGTCTCAAAGTCGAGGCGGGGGGTGTGGGCATAGGCATAGTAGCGCTGTACGATGCTCGACTGACGGTAGCGACGCCGCAATTCCAGCCCAACCCGCAGGGGACCCTCCTCGATCACGTGCACCTCTGAAAGGTCGCCGATCTCCCACATCTTGTCCTGGTAGGAGATGTCGATGTTCCAGGCATCAAAGCGGAGAGGCTTGTCCTCAAAGACCTGCAGCACGTTGCCCCTCTCGCCCTCGGCGAGCACTTCTCGATCGGCCACCTTGTCATAGCAGGAGAGGATATGCCCCTGCTGGTCGAGGGCGATCCGCAGGTAGGGCGTCTCCAGACCTCTGGTGCTCACGCGCAGCTCGCCGCGCAGCTCGCCGCTCTGCTCCCCGCCTCCCCTTCGACTCTGCCATCGATAGGTGCGATAGCCGTAGGCGGGAACATCGCTGGCCAGTATGAGAAATCGATGCTCGCCAGGCTCCCCCAGAAGATGCTGCAGCGGAGCCTCCTCGCCCGTCTCGGCGTCCACCAGTGCCGGTGGCCAGGGATAGCCTTCCTCACCAGACGCGACCGGGCAGGTGATCTCGACCAGGTCAGTGCGCGTTCTTCCCACGGTATTAAAGACCACGACTGCTTCTTCCCCAGGGGGGCGTTTGATTTGGGCCGCGATGGCCTGCATGGCCGCGTCCCGCACCGTCTCGCCGATCTCGGCGATGCGCGCATAGTCGCGGGCAGAGTCCTCATATACCGCGTGTATGGAAGAACCCGGGAGGATGTCGTGGAACTGGTTCAGCAGGATAAGCTCCCAGCCCCTGCGCAACTGGTCAGTGGGATAGGCTTCTCCCAACAGTGCGGCCACGGTTGCCAGCGCTTCGGCCTGGTGATAGAGTATCTCGCTCTTGCGGTTGGCGCGCTTGTTTCGCGCCTGACTGGTCAGCGTGCCCCGGTGGTATTCCAGGTAGAGCTCTCCCTCCCACACCGGCACGCGTTTCCCGCCGATCCGGGCATCCAGACGTCTGAAAAAGTCGTTGGCAGTGCCCAGAACGACGCGAGGCGCGCCAGGAAACTGGGCCAGCCTCCCTCCCCTTTCCAGCATCTCGGAGGTAGGGCCGCCTCCGCCATCCCCCAAACCGTAGGTCAGCAGCACTTCGTCGGTGACGTCCTTGCTGCGGTTCTCTGCCCATGTGCCCATCACCACAGAGGGTGAGAGATCGCCGTTGTAGGTGTAAAACCACTGGTCACAAGGTGCGGTCACGAAATGAGTCAGCACGGGCGTGCCATCAATGCCCTTCCAGTAGAAAGTGTCGTAGGGGAAGCGGTTGTACTGGCTCCAACTGATCTTTGTGGTCATAAAGTAGGACAGTCCCGCCCTCTTGATGATCTGGGGCAGCGCCCCGCTGTAGCCAAAAACGTCGGGCAACCACAAGATGTCGCCCTCCTTGCCCAGGACCTCTCGGAAGAAACGACGCCCATAGAGGAACTGGCGCACCAGCGACTCTCCCCCCGTCGTGTTCGTGTCCATTTCGACCCAGGTGCCGCCGTTGACCTCCCATCGTCCCTGGCGGACGCGTTGCTTGATCCCCGCCAGTATCTCCGGATAGTCCTCCGCGATGTATTGATACAACTGGGCCTGGCTGGCCATGAAATGATACCGGGGATAGCGCTCCATCAGGCGCAGAACGGTGGAAAAGGTGCGGGCTGCCTTCTGGCGAGTCTGAGACAGAGGCCACAGCCAGGCCACGTCTATGTGCGCATGACCGACGGCGCAAATGCGCTCGTGGCGCGGAGGCAGGGGAACCGCATCGATCTCATCTCCTAGCGTTCTTCTGGCCCTGCGCACCGAGGCGTAGAAGGCATCGCCGATGGGTTCGCGAAAGTCCACCACCAGGAATGCGGCTTCCAGCGCGTCGATGAGGTGGGTGCGGACATAGTCTTGCTCAGGCAAGGACTGAGCGACCTCGAGAGCGACCGAGGCATCAAAGTAGAAGGCTTCGGTCTCGTCGTCGATCCAAACCAGGTCGGCTTGAGCGAATCGTCTGGCACCGCTTTCTCTGCCCCGCCACGTCTCCAGGGCAACGTCAAAGCGCTCGCCGACGCGAGCCTTATCTTGAAGGTACACCAGACTATGCCACCGGTCGATCCCCTGGCGAGCCGCCGCATCCACGTAGGCCAACGCCTCGGGGTAACTGGCAGACCCTGGTTCTGTCAGTCGAACTGCCAGGGCCACCCGACGTCCGCTCCAGCCATCAGGGATGGTGATCTCTCGCCGAAACCAGATCCAGGGGCTCCTCTCATCCTGGCCCCACCATTGCCCCACCGAGAAAGCTCGCCATCGAGCATCGTCGGGCGCTGGGACGAGGCCCGATGACCGTTCTTCTGGGAGAGCCATCCAACCGCGTTGTGGGAGGGTCTCACGATGGATATGACCGCCAATTTCGTTGATTCTCTGCCCCAACCTCTCAAAAGGGAATCTCATCTCGCTCCTTCCAGACACGTCCACCTTGCTCAGCTCCAGGTGTAGGTATGGCGCACCACGATAGAGTAGAGCTCGCGGGTGCATAGCTCGCAAAATGGCCACCCCATCTCCGACTCCTCAAGCGCAAGACGAGCAAGTCGCTCCACCGTCGGTGCGTGGCGCATGGCACAGGGATTGGTGCAATGCAGCTCTAGTCCCAAACGCTCAACGTTTTCCTTGCGAGTGAACTGGGGCACTCCCAACACATGGCCCAAGTGGTGACGAACAAGCCTTGCCAAAGCCAACTCCCTCGCATATCGGTCAGTCAGCTCGCGAATCCGATGGACAGACATCACTGCGGTGGTGCCGGGGAAACTGCTGCCCAACGCATAGTGGTCTGGCAACAGCCTGGCTACAGGCGAGGGAAAGTCGGTGAGGTCGTAGTCGAGCAGAGCCAGGTCAAAGTGAGGATTCTGTCGCTGCCAGGGCTCCTTGCGAACCAGCTCCAGAAAGGATGGTGCAATGACCCGCCGAAGCTCGTCGTCGTAACTTGTGTCGATGTACCACTGAGTGCCCCAATAGGGACGGTCGGGCAACAGGGCTGGAATGACCCAGTTTCCGAACACATGGACCTCGATGGGGGGAGCAGCGAGTGCAGAAGGAAGCCTCAGGTATAGGCGCCCGAGAACCTGATGAACGGTCTCTGTCATAGTCTGATTTTCCTGGTCGGTAACCCCTTCCGACCAGGTTACGTTGATGGACTTGGGCATGGCCATCTGCTCCAACGGTGCTCGCCCCCGCAAGTTGGTCACTTCTGCGGCGATTATGCCACATCCATATCCCCTGAGCAAGAGCCAACACGCTGAAGCCGGCGCACCGCGACTATGGGCTCCACCTCGGGGTCACGCATCCTGGTCAGCCAGAGTGCTGAGGAGAGTTCAAGATGTCCTCGTAGCGATCAATTCCTTGACGATCTTGGTTGAGTCGTGTAAGTTTGGCTTGTGCTCGCGCCATGCAAGACCGCACGGCACGATATGGAGCCAATCGCCCCTGGCTCATCAAGGTAGAGGTCAGGGCTGCGGGCAATGGTTTCTCACGTCGATTCCACAGGAGGTTTCCCTATGACCCAAAAAGTTGTCACTTTTGGTGAGATCATGATGCGGCTCTCGCCGCCCGGCCACTTGCGTTTTCGGCAGGCTCGCTCGTTCGACGTGATCTATGGTGGAGGTGAGGCCAATGTGGCCGTATCACTGGCCAACTATGGAATGCCCGTTGACTATGTGACGCGTCTGCCCGAGAACGACATCGGTGAGGCCTGTATGCGCTTCGTACGCGAACAGGGAGTTGGCGTAGACAAGATCGTCTGGGGCGGCGACCGTCTGGGCATCTACTTCCTGGAGATGGGCGCAGTGTCGCGCAGCAGCAAAGTCATCTACGACCGCGCAGACTCGGCGTTGGCCACCATTCAGCCGGGCATGGTGGATTGGGAGAAGGTCTTTTCTGACGCTCACTGGTTCCACTGGACCGGCATCACTCCGGCCATTTCCAAGGGCGCTGCCGAGGTATGCCTGGAGGCCGTTCAACTGGCCAGGCAGCTGGGCCTCACCGTCTCCTGCGACCTGAACTACCGCAGCAAGCTGTGGAAATGGGGCAAGACGCCAGGGGAGGTCATGCCCGACCTGGTGCAGCACTGTGACATCGCCATCGGCAACGAGGAGGACGCCGCCAGGGTGTTTGGGATTCACGCGCCTGATACCGACGTCACGTCGGGCACCCTGGATGCTGGCAAGTATCGCTTCGTCTGCGAGGAGCTGGTGAGGCGTTTCCCCAGCCTCAAGACCGTGGCCATCACCCTCCGCGGGTCGATCTCTGCCAGCCACAACACCTGGTCGGCCGTTCTCTGGGACGCGGGGAAGGTGTATGTGGCTCCAACCTTTGACATCACTCATATCGTGGATCGCGTGGGGGGGGGCGATTCCTTCATGGGCGGGCTCATCTACGGCCTCTTGACCTACGGAGACGACAGGCAATCAGCATTGAACTTTGCCACTGCCGCCTCTTGCCTCAAACACACGGTGTTCGGTGATTTCAACATGGTGACCATTGCCGAGGTGACGAAGCTGATGGGCGGCGATGTCTCGGGGCGAGTTTCTCGCTAGTGCGGGCCGTTGCCCGGGGATAAATGGTCCCGACGCCGGTTCGCAGGTCGGCGGCCCAAGCAAGGCATTCTGGAAAGGAGACACGTACGATCATGGCACGTTTCTCAAGGCTTCAGGTCTGGAACAAGATGGACGAGTTGGGCCTTGTCCCACTTTTCTACAACCCCGATGTCGATGTCTCAACAAAGATCGCCGAGGCTCTGTCGGCAGGCGGGGCCAAGGTCATCGAGTTCACCAATCGCGGCGACCGTGCCTTCCAGGTCTTTGCCCAGCTCATCGTGAGGCTCGAACAAGCAGACCCCTCGGTGATCCTGGGAGTTGGCTCTGTCCTCGACCTTGCGACGGCGGGCATCTACATAAACCTGGGGGCCAACTTTGTGGTGGGCTCAGTGACCAACCCCAGCGTGGCCAGGCTCTGCAACCGCCGCAAGATCGCCTACTTCCCGGGCTGTGGCACAGCCACCGAGGTATCGGAGGCTGAGGAGCTGGGGGTGGAGATCTGCAAGGTCTTCCCCGGCAGCCATCTCGGGGGGCCAGGCTTCATCAAGGCCCTGAGGGCTCCCTGTCCCTGGTCCAAGTTGATGCCGACCGGTGGCGTGCGGGCCAACTGGGAGAATATCAAGAGCTGGTTCGATGCTGGTGCCGCCTGCCTTGGGATGGGCTCCGATCTGGTGCGCAAGGATCTCGTCGCTTCGGAGGATTGGGCGGCGTTGACCGCGCTCACCGCCCAGTGCCTGGAGTGGGTGCGAAAGGCTCGCGGGCGGTCTTCCTAGCCACACGTGGCGCGTGTTCCACCTTGGGCCGGGCTGGGGGTTTGCGGCGGGTGTGGTGGCTTGACCCTGCAAGCCTTCAGCTCTTTGATGCGACACAAGGCTTGTCAGTCCGAGCAGGGAGAGCGGCCCAACCCTCGCATGCACCCGAGCGGCCCGGTCGCGCGCGCAAATCGGCGGCCCCACGCTCCAAGCTGGCTTGCCTGGAATCTCACCATTGTGTAAACTGCACGTAGCGGCAGAGCTGGGAGAGACTTGCCTGCCACTAACCCACCAAGAAGACGGCTTGGTGATCGGCTAGGCAGAACCTTAGAACTGCCAGTTGGACGGCCCACCATCCTTCGAGGGGTAGAGGAACCTATGAGCAGTAAAGACATTCGTGGTGTAGCCAAAGGCGCCAGACAGTTTATCGAAGACTTCTTTGGAAGCGCCACAGAAACGGATAGACAACTTGTGCCATCGGTTCTTAGATCCGCCGGAAAGTGGATGGCAATGTACGATGAATCGATGCTGGGGATATTCTGCCTTGACGAATCCGAGCAACAAAGAGTAATGCAATACAGAGAAGAAGGTTGGCACCTTTTCCCTGGTTTCATGGTTAGCGAGGGTAAAAGGCCCAATAATACTCAAATAGCCATGAGCGTTCTAGGATCATGCAATTTCTTCTCGTCAAATCACACTTCAAACCTTATCGCATTTGAAGTAGGCCCTAGTTCTAGCTTAACTGTGGTAGATCACTTCCACGAGATTAAAGACTCCTCCGGACGAGAGCACAAATACCGCATTGCGCTTGCGTTTGTCTTGGGGATTTCACAAGGAGAGCAATGGCCTGATGTGAAGCGTCGGCTTTCTGAACTGCTCAACCACAGCATGGAGGTTTGGAGAAAGCTTGGATGAATCCCGAAGTAGAACGAGCCATTGAGGAACTCCGCAAGCAAATCTGGCAGAACGCTCGCACAGAGACGGAGTGTGCGAAGTGCCTAGCGTCGTTTTGCAGTATTCTCCTCCCATTTTGTGATGCTATCAATATTTATGTGAACCAAGAGCAGGCAGTTGGTGCCGGCCGCGTTGATCTAATCATGTTAGCTGACGAAGTGACAATGGGGACCACTGTGCGAAAAGCTTACGTATGGGAGTTGAAGGCCCCTCAACTTCACCTTTGCCAGATGGAGACAAAGGATCGAGCCTGTCCCACGATTGACTTGTTGAAAGCCGAGAATCAGTTGCTCCATTATCGCCATGAGGTAGCGTACAATCTTAGTTTCTGTGCAAAATGGGGGATCTTGCTTCCAGATCATGTCGAGTTTGGTGGCATAGTCATGGGGCGCAATGACCGATTAGTAAAACCCAAAAAGACCGTGGACCCTTGTAGGGCCGAGCGAGCTGCCAGGCACGCCTTACAGATTCGCAAACTCGCCGTCTATAAGCCGAATGGTATGAGACTTTGGACTTGGGAGAAGGTTCTCACCGTGGCGGAGAGCCGCATCGCCAGCGATAGCCATCAGAGAATCACAGGGGACCTTGAAGCCGCCATAGACTTGAAGGCCACGGAAAGACTTTCGGTTACATTGCCACGCGAGTAAGGTTTTTTCACAGCGCAGAGCCACTTTCCGCATGACCAAAGAACTACAATCCCCTGCCCAGCAAGGCCAATGAGCCTAGATCATCCTTCCTCGCTTCCTCGGCCATCTCTCTGGTTTGCCGAAAGGGGAAGGTATGGTAGAATGCGCGACGCGTCGCGGGCAAGTCCCCTGAAGGAGGGAGAGATTGCGCAAGAGATCGGGCATCGTGGCCGCCATGGCAGGCAGGATATGGACAACCCACCTGGCCGTGTTGGTATCGTCGGTGTTCCTGACACGTCTGGGCCAGGGCTTGTTGAGGGGTGTGAGCACCAACTTTTTCGTGGACGTCCTGGGCTTGGACGGGAAGCAAGTGCTGTGGTTGGCAGGCCTTCGCGAGATCCCAGGATTGGGCTTGATGTTCATCGCCGCCCTGGCGATGCGGTTTTCCCTGGCGCGACGCGCAGTGGTGTCTCTTTTGGTCATGGGAGCTGGCTACGGATTGTACTTCCTGGTTCAGTCTTACTCGGGTTTGATAGCTGTTGCTCTCGTTGGCAGTCTCGGTTTTCATAGCTGGATGCCCCTTCGGACCTCGCTGGCTATGGGTCTATCTTCGAGGGCGGATTCCGGACGGGCGCTGGGCTCCCTTGCTGCCGTGGGCTCCCTGGCCTCTATCGTTGGCATGGGCGTCATCGTGCTGCTCTCGACGGCGCTGCCGCTGCGCGCCTTCTACGCCGTTGGCGGAGGGTTGATGATCGCAGCGGCTTTGCTGTTGCTGCGTTTGCCAGCAAGCCTGGGAAACACGAGGAAAGCGATGCCTCCGCTTCTGGTTACCCGGCGCTACTGGCTCTACTACGTGCTGACCTTTTTCGAAGGGTCGCGCATGCAGGTCTTTGGGACTTTTGGCACTCTCGTGCTGGTGCAGCACTATGGGTTGGGGGCCCGCGAGATCAGCTTGCTTCTGCTGGCCAGTGGTGTTGTCAACTTTGTGGTCACGCCCCGCCTGGGGCTTTTGATCGACCGGCTCGGCGAGCGCATCACCCTATCAGCCAGCTATGTGGCGCTGGCACTCTGTTTCGTTGGATACGCCACGGTGCACAACGTCTGGGGTCTGGCGGCCATGCTGATCGGCATCAATCTGCTTGTCACTCTCAGAATCGCTCTTTCGACCTATGTGAACCGGATCGCCCCCGCCGAGGAGGTCACCCCCACTCTTTCTGCAGGGGTCACCATCAACCACATCACCTCGGTGAGCATGTCGCTAGTTGCGGGCACACTTCTGAGCATCGTTGGCTATGAGGCGCTCTGCTGGGGGGCTGCAGCCATCATCATGCTCTCGGTGCCCTTTGCACTGGCCATTCGGACGGGCGCCGTCGCCGTGAGGCCAGAGGTGGTCCCTGCTGATTAGCCCCCCTCTCTCCAGGCCGCCTGCCATCGAGGTCGGGACTTGGGCGGCGCGTATTCCTGAGTGCGAGGCCGGGAAAGTGGATGCAATTGGCAGGATCTTGTTGGTGCTACTGGTCCCTATCGTCTGGGGGCTAGTCAGCGCCTGGGCGTTCGACAAGTTGCGGATGACGATGGGGCGTCGTAGGAGGAGCAGGGACTCGAGCAAAGAGGAAGAGCCGGGATGATCGTCGCCGGCGCACTCATCATTGGCGGCACAGTTGGCGTTCTCACCGGGCTGTTCGGAGTGGGCGGAGGGTTCTTGATCACGCCGATGTTGAACGTGCTGCTAGGAATACCCATGCCGATCGCCGTGGGCACTGGTGCTTTGCAGATCCTCGGTGTGGCCACGGCCGGCCTCTACCGGAGGCGTGGCGAGGGCCTGACCGACTACAAGATGGCTGTCGTGCTATTCGGCGGGAACTATGTGGGGGTGCGTCTCGGGGTCGCGTCCCTCGAATGGCTCAAAGGGACAGCAAACTTGCGGTTTGGTGAGAACCTTGTGCCCGCCGCCGATTTCGTCATACTCTGTGTGTTCCTCGTCGTGTTGGCCGCCACCGCCGGCTGGTTGCTGTTCGACACCTCTCGCAGGGGCACGTCTCTCCTTGGACGTGGGGGGCTCTTTGCACGGATCAAGCTAGCGCCCTACACGGACTTTCCCACGCTTGAGCTGCCCCGCCTCAGCATCATCGTCGTCTCCTATTTCGGGTTGCTGCTGGGACTCCTGACCGGCCTCCTGGGCATAGGGGGAGGTGTCATACTCTTTCCGGCGCTGGTCTATCTGATGGGAATGCGCACGCACCCTGCAGCCGCCACCAGTCTGGCCCTGATCTGGCTCTCGTCCTTCGTAGCAACCATCAGCCACACGGTCGCAGGCAACACGGACCTCCGACTGGCTATCCCCCTCCTCGTGGCAGGAACGGTGGGCGTGCAAATCGGAATAAGCCTCTGCAAGAGGCTGGCGGGGCTGAGGCTGCGACGCTTGTTCGGCCTTGTGATACTGGCAGCAATCGTGCTCGTCGGCGCCAAGGTTGCGAGCATTCTGATCTGAGGGTAAGGCAAAACACGCAGTTGGGAAGCGATGTTTGGCCATCAACGCGTATCTCGTCGTACGGCTTGGCCTCGGTCAGGAGGCGTCTCACCAGTGCCGCCATGCCAAGCGTGACCGTCACCGAGGCCTCACCCGGAAGCACTGATCGGTTCCTTTGGTGACTCCGCGCCGTCCAGATCGCACAAGGATGACGCCCAATGGCGTCCTCAAGGGGAGGCAACCCCTAAGAAGGTTTGCTATTCAACAGCCTCGCGTTCTTGTCCTTGCCGGCGTTCTGTTATGCAATGCGGGGCGCCTCGGTCTTGGAGGAGGCGCGGACGGGGCTGCTTTGCAGAGGATCGAGAAAGGGGGACTATCTGATGGAGGTGGACAAGCCGAGGTGCGTCGGCTGCGGCAACTGTATCCCGTGGTGTACCATGGGAGCCATCTACATAGGTGGCGATGGCAAGGCGGAAGTGAACCAGGAGGAATGCGTGGAATGCCAGAATTGCTATCGCAGTCTGCGGAATGAGGGATACCATCCGCTATTGGTTCGGGCCCTGCGAAGGGTGCTGTCTCTTTTTCACCTGGTCTACGATGCCGATGTGGATGTTTGCCCCACAGGAGCGCTCAAGCCCCCGGAGCTGGACTGGCCCAGGGTGCTTCGCAGGCACTTTAGCGATCCTGCCGCTATTCACCCATCCACCGGCGGAAGTGGCCGTGGCACGGAGGAGATAAAGACCAACGATGTGACTGGCAGGATTGGCGAGGGGGAGGCGGGGCTGGTCGTGGAGCTGGGGCGACCGGGGACGGGTGCCCATTTCCGCGACGTGGAGAGGGTTTCCACCCAACTAGCAGCGTTGGGAGTGCACTTCGAGGAGAGAAACCCCGTCACCGCTCTGATGGTAGATGTGGCTAGTGGGAAGCTGCGTCCTGATGTATTGGAGGAGAAGGTGCTCTCTGCTATCATCGAGTGCAAAGTGGAACTGATGAGGGTCCCGGTGGTGCTGGGCGCCATTGATGAGGTGAGCCGGGAGGTGGATACGGTCCTTAGTCTGGGAATTGCCTGCCGATGCGGACCCGGGGGGAGGACGACCTATGAGAGCCTGGTGGAGGGTGTAGGGTTCACGCTTTCTCCCAATGGTAAGATAAACCTGGGGTTGGGGAGGCGCAATGACTAATACTTTGCATAGACGGGGAACTGCGGAAAGCTTGGCTGGGGACTATGTGGTCTTCGCCACGGTGGCCAAGGGCCTCAATGAGGAAGGCAGCGAGGAGAAACTTGGGGCCTTCCGCCAGATGGCGCTGCGCCACGGGCCGGTCATCATGCCCAGCGTGACCCGGGAAGAGATGGAGAGGCTCTCGTCAACAGAGATAGCCGATAGGGCCGATGCCGAAGGGCGCCTGCGCGGCCTGGCCACTTTCGACAATGTTGAGGCTTTGTCCGCCTTCCTGGCTGACCTCAAAGAGGCAGCCCTGGGGCTTTCTATCAATGTGAGCGGTCTCCTCGGCCAGGTGGAGAACTGTTGCCAGCATAGCGGGATAATCCGTCACAGCGTAGAGCAATCGCTGGGGGTTAAGGGCCAGGTGGGGAATCTTCCAGAGGAGAGGATACTGGAGATCTCCACCATGTGCGGCCACGGCATGGTCTCCTTCAATCTCATTCGGCGCATGGTGGACTTGGTGAAGAGGGGCAAGTTCACCAGTCAGGAGGCAGCCCGAATCCTAACGAAACCGTGCATCTGTGGCTGCTTCAATCCTATCCGGGCAGAGAGTCTCCTAGAGAAGATGAGAAAAGTGGGCTGAGGGGCGATGGACAAGGCAGAGAAGAGGACAGGCAAAAGGTATCTAGACAAGGAGCTGGGTCCCTGTCAAGAGAAATGGAGCAGCTAAGGGAATTCAGCCAAAGTACCTTCTTGGTCTTTGTTTCGCTCCGTGGGGGAGCCGGATTGTCGTCTCAAGTGGGGAGCAAGGCAGGAATCATCAGACCAGAGGTGCAGCCACTGAGGCTGAGATGAGAACCGAGGAGACCAGGAGGGTATTCGCAAAGCCATATGTGCCGCCCGCCGAGGAAAAGATCTGAATCGCTCTGGAAGGCATCCGCCACGAGGTACCTGTTGGAGACCTCTGTCGTAGCGAGGGCACCCACCCCACTTCTACTACCCTTCGCCCTAGCAGTCCGTAGAGACGGTCCGGAAACACTCGCCCATGTCCTTGCATCCCTCTGGCGCCGTGATGATTCGCGCGTCTGGCAGCGACTCACCCACCTTCTGGACGAACGCCTGAGCAACGCTGTCAGGCTCTCCCCAGATATAGATCGTGAGGCCATCCAGCTACTTGGCCCAGTCCGCTTTGCAAGTGGGCGCGCGCCAGGGATGCCCGGCCCTTTCTCAGCGCCCCAGGAGGGAGTCGAACCCCCGGCAAAAGGTTTAGGAAACCTCTGCTCTGTCCTCTGAGCTACTGGGGCGAATGCAAAGCTAGTATACCAAAATGACAAGAGACAGGCAAGCGCAGGACTGGCCACGATTGGTGCATCGGCTTAGGGCGTCGGGCAGGGCACGCATCCTGTTTCGCGGCGTTTTGCTGCTGATCTTTCTCTGGGGTCTCAACAAGCGGCCCGTACGATTGGTCGTCTATGGGCCGCAGCAAGCCGTGGAGACTCGGAACCCCAAGATCGGCGTCCACACCCGACTGACCGATGAAGTGGACGAATGGAAGGTCAAGCGAACCCTGGAAATGGTGCGCGAGATGGGAAGTCCATGGATTGTGGAGTACTTTCCGTGGGCCTACTATGAGCCGTCCAAGGGCAACTATAGGTGGGATCATCCTGACATGGTGGTGAATCATGCCATAGCCCAGGGACTGACCGTCATCGCCCGCATCGACTTTGTGCCCGAGTGGGCACGCCCCGAGGACACCACCTTTCGCCACCTGGAGCGCGAGCGCTTCGCCGACTATGGCGATTTCGTCTACGCCTTCGCAGAGCATTTCCGCGGCCGGGTCAGCCACATCATTATCTGGAATGAGCCCAACCTGAGTTTTGAGTGGGGCTTTCGGCCACCTGATCCCGACGCCTACACGGAGCTGCTCTGTACTGCCTACGCCCGCATCAAGGAGGCCAACCCAGATGCCGACGTGCTGGCCGCGGGGTTGGCGCCCACCATGGCCCCGCCCGGAAGTGAGTGGGGCATGGACGACCTGGTTTTCTTGCAGAGCATGTATGACGCTGGTGCGTCGCCATGCTTCGACGGACTGGCCATCCACGCCTATGGGTTCACCTTCCCTCCCGACGAACCCGCCGATGCCCGCGAGGTCAACTTTGCCAGGGCTGAGTTGATTCGTGAGCTTATGGTAAGCAGTGGCGACGCACACAAACCCTGCTACATTACCGAGGGCGGATGGAACGACCACCCTCGTTGGACAAAGGCCGTTCGTCCCTACGAGCGATTAGAGTATACGATAGGCGCCTACGAGAAGGCCCTGCGTGAGTGGGACTGGTGCCGGGCTGTCTGCTTGTGGGCCTTTCGCTATCCCTGGCCAGCAAAGACCTACCAGGACTCTTTCACCTTTGTGTCGCCCGAGTTCATTCCCAAGCCCGTCTACCTGGAGACCATGCATTATACTCATGGTGAGCCCTTTGAGTACCTGGGGAAGTAGCGGATGGGCACGGCGACACCGACTCGTGGATCAGACGCCCGGTTCCTGCTGCGCGTAGGGACCTGGGTGGGTGTGGCCGTGGCCCTCTTGCTTGTCGGGCGGCTGTGGCTGCGCATGGTGGCCAGGCCGTCGCTTGGCGACGACACCTGGGCGCGAATAGGGCGAGAGGGCGTCCTGCGGGTGGGCATGGACGCCAGCTATCCTCCGTTCGGGCTGGTCGATGACGCGGGGCATTTCAGCGGGTTCGACGTGGACCTGGGAATCGAGTTGGCCCTGCGCTGGGGTGTGACACCGCAGTTCACCAACCTTCACTTTGATGCCTTGTACGACGCACTCAAGACGGGCAAATTCGATCTCATCATCTCCGCGCTTCCCCACGATCGCACCATGACCCGTGACGTGCTCTATTCGCAGAGCTACTTCGACGCGGGTCAGGTGTTGCTGGCCAGGCGCGACAACGTGCACTTGCAGTCCTTCGCTGATCTTGCCGGGCGCTCGGTGAGCGTGGAGCTCGGCTCAGAGGCGCACCAGTTGGTTCGCCAGTTGTCCAGAGACAGGGGACTGTCGGTGGAGGTCGTGGCCCAGCGCGACTGGGACGCAGCGGCAGCTCTGTTGATCGGCGGGAAGGTGGACGCGCTGGTGTGTGACATGGTCACTGCCCGCGCTCTGCTGAAACGGGGAGAGGAACTACGGCTGGTGGGGCCCACTTTGACTGATGAACCCTACGTCATTGCCGCTCGTCACGATAGCCCGGTCCTGATGGCAGAGGTCAATGCGGCCCTCCAGGAGTGGCGCCGGAACGGACTGCTTGAAAGCCTGCAACGTCGGTGGTTCTGAGCCGTGAGGACTTGCTTAGCAGCGGCAGAAGCTGCCGCCGGGAGACACTCATGAAGCGACGGGCAGTGGATATCCAGCGCGACTATGACCGCTTGCTATCCATGCAACGGTTGAACTGGCAGACCAACTTCCCCAGACAGGTATTCTTTGAACCCTCGTTCCGTTTCCAGCTCGCCTCCGGTGCCAAGCGGGGCGAGGTCTTTGTCTACGAGCAGGAGTGCGCGCTCGTCGGGTGGCTCTGGCTTGACCTCGGCAGGCCTGGTGTTGGCCACATTCGGCACATCCAGGTGGAGCGAGCTCGCTGGGGGAAAGGGATCGGACGCCGCATCATGGAAGATGCCATCGGCCTCTTCGTCGACCGCAAGTGTCGCAGGGTGACGCTCACCGTCACAAAGTCCAATCTCCGCGCGATGACGCTTTACGAGCACCTTGGATTCGTCGTTGCTGAGGACCTGGGTGAGCGCCAACGCATGGCGCTGGACTTCCGGGAAGTGAGATAGAGGCTAGGAGAGTATTGCAGAATATGGCTGGGTGTAGGGGCGCATCGCGATGCGCCCCTACGAAACACAACCAACTGACATAACATCTATAAGACAGTAGCACGGGTGCGGCGGCAGACGCGCGCGCCCCGAGTTTTGCAGCAGCTTCCTGGAACCGTGCGACAACTTGTACCCCGTACGGGGCACTTGTGCCTGGCTGGGGTGAGTCGTATCCAGCAGCTTCAAGCCTCGCCACCCAGTTCCACTGTCGCGCTGAGGTCGCCCAGAGTCACCCGGTTGCCCGGCCGCAGCTTTCTGCTCCGCCGGGTTTCGACAACGCCGTCAACCATCACTTGACCGGACTGGATGAGATGCTTTGCTTCCCCGCCCGACCTGACCAGGCCAACGAGTTTCATGAACTGGTCCAGCCGGATGGTAGGCTGATCTTCCATGGTCTGTCCCGATCCTCGGAACGGGGTACGACCGTTGCAGGCGCACCGACGAACGGACTGGGCCCTGAGTGAACGCCAGCGTCCACGCGCTCTTCCCTACAGACCGCGCCCGTCCCCTTCCGCTACACCTTGCCGTAGTGCGTCTCATAGTAGGACCGCATTTGCTCGGCCGAGGGGATTCTGCACTTGGACCAGACATCGATGACGTCCTGAAGCTGCTCCTCGCCCGCCTGTCCGCTGAACAGACCCTTGAGATACTGCGTGCGCTCTCTTATGTCGCGCTCCGCGAACTCGACGATCTCTTCCGGAGTGTAGAACCGGAGCAGATTGAAGCGCCTGCGAAACCCTGTCAGACCGTGAAGCTCTTCCAGTTCCCCGGGGTCGGGCACCAGATAGCCAAAGATGGGGTCCTCGATCCACTTCTGGATCTTGCGATGATCGATCAGCTCCAGAAGCGCCTTGGAATCGGCTACGGTGACCTTTTCCCCCTGGCCAACGTAGCGCACATCGCCTTTGGCGTCCAAGTCTGGCTCGCCGGTGGCTTTGTCCATCTTGACCACAAAGTTGCCCTCGGCATCGGTGATTCGGATCTGTCTCCCTTGGAGGTCGAATTCACCCACGAACCCGGTGTTGAGGACAAAGAAGACCAGCTTGCCATCCAGGTGCAGGCCCAAGTCGGAGTAGATTCTGAGCTTGAGCAGGGCCTGCTCCGACTGTTCGCGACCCATAAAGTCGGTGGCCGCGTAGGAACGGGTGCGGCTGCCGGGCACCCTGCCGGCGACGGCTGAGGTCACGATCGACTCGCAGGCTGAATCGAGGGCCACCGCCATGACTGGATCGGTCACCCGAATGACTGGCTCCATGATGTCAAAGCGCCGAAAAGAGTACCCCTCCGTCTTGAGCCATTTCTCCGTCTCGGGACTCCACTTGGGATTCAGCTCGGAGAAATCAAAGACGAAGCGACCGTTGGTGGTACCACTCTTGGCATAACGGGTGCACTGCAGAGAGCCGATCTCCTGGCCTGCGATCCTGCGCGGGACCTTGACCCTATGGCCGTCGATCTCTTGGGTCACATACTCGACGCCTTCGCAGTCGATGTTCATCGCCAGAACCACAGGCCGACTCCCATCGGGCTGTATCTCCTTGGATGCCATCAGGCCAGGCCACTCGGGACTGGTGGGCACCAGCCCTTCGCTCTTGGCAAAGGACGAGGCCTCGAGACCGATGATCCTGGAGCCGACGGTCCGATCGCCATCGTAGACCGGTAGGCCCAGGCAAGCATCGTCCTGCTCCAGTTGCGGTCCCACCGTGAGGGTGGTCTTTCCCGTGCCAGAAAGGCCCTTCAGAATGCGGTCTGACGTTGCCCCGCCATGATAGGAGACAAGCCCGCCCGACTCGCCCCGGTTCCACACCAGGGTCAAGTTGGGCTTTTTGAAGGCTCCGCCGAAATAGTCAACGCGGAGGCTCATGACCCGACGAAAGTCCCGATCCATTCGGGTCAGGTCATAGAGGGTGAGGGGCTCATCGGGGTCGAAATCTGGCCAGAAGCCACGAATCTGCTGGGCAAATGCATGGGGCAGAGGCTCCTGGACGATATAGTTGACGCATTGGGGCTCGGCGCCATCCTCGGGCGAGAATACCATCTTCAGCCCCATCCATCCGATGTAGGCGCTGTGCATGTTCTCAACGCTGATGAACACGCGCAGATTTGTCTGGTAGGCGTTCTCACCTTGAACACCATCCTGGACAATGACCCTGGCCGTCTTGAGGTACTCTTGCACCACGTCGAACAGCCTCAGGCCGATCTCCCTGGAAAGGGTGCGTTGGCCCTTGCCAAGCTTGTACCCTTCGGGCACCATGTAGAAGGCGCGGTCGGGGCGTCGCCCAGGCTGGGTGGAAGCGAAAAGATACTGCCCATCCGCCGTGATCACATAGTAGGGCTTTAGGTTCTCGATGAACCAGTTGTCATCTGGGTTGAGGATGACCTTCTTTGGGTGCAACTGCAGATCTAGTCGCGTTGTGGTGACGATGCCTGCCATCTTTTGCTGCTCCTTTGATCATGTTCTACTTGAATACTCAAGCGGAACACGGATCCTTGACCAGCATCTTTGGGCAATCCGAGCTCGTCATTGCACTCGAGGGCCAGGTGAATGTGCCCGCCAGCACTTGCGAAGGGTCTCCCTCTCAAGCGGAATGGAGTGGTCCAGAGGGTGGTGGCAAAACGCCATACTCCCCCATTATACCTTGCCCGTATAATACAGGAGAGGGCCGAAAAGTCAAAAGAGAGGTGCACAGAGGTTGACCAAGTAGGAGCGCCCCGCCGAGCGCCGCCTGCAAGCGGAGAGGGAGGGGTCTGTGTGGCATAGGCATCGCCTCCTTGTGCGTGTTGACTCAGCGCACGTCCGAGTCCGCTGCTATCGCTGGCTGCCGCCCTTTCGTCTAGCTATAACAACCCCAATATCCCCTTGAGGTATCGTTTTCCACTGCATGCGCCTATCCCTCTCGCCTCTAACCAGGCAGGAACCGCTGCTCACCACCCCTCCTGCGGGAGAAACGCCGGAAGCGCCAACCTGGGCCACATGTTGTCGCCAGGGCGGGCGCTGTGGGCACGGAAACGCAAGCGATCAGCAGGTGCCGACCGCCTCCGCCCAAGGGCACCTGCGGTGGCTTTCTAGTCCACCACGTGCCAGAGCTCGCAGAAAGAGCTTTCGACTAGCTCCCCCATCTTCTCCGTGAATGCAGGAGTGTCTGGTCTGGCCCGCCACTCCGCATAATACTCCTCCCGCTGGTCCAAGCTCTTAAACTCCGTGTGCGTAACCACTGTTGGCCATGGCCCTGCCACGGGAGTGTAGAGACGGCTAGACCAGCCCTGCCTCTCGCCTTCCTCCTTGAGGAAGGCTATCAGTCTCTCCTGACATCCCCACTTCACCTTCCACACAAAGCGCTCCAGAATCATGATCCCTCTCCTTTCGGGGTGAGGCCAAGAGGACCGAACCCTGGGCAATGTGAGCGCGAAGGGCGGGAATGAGAGCCGCGATGGAGACGGGTTGGCCTCTCCAGGCCAGCGGATACATCGCGATCCAACTGTCACAACACCGCGGGTACCCCGCCAGTTGCGCCTGCTGGCCACATTCGGGTGGCCTCATGATACACTGTCCCGATCACGGGCCAGGGAGTGACGAGCGGCGGAGAACGACGAAGAGCGGCTGGCAACTCGGCAAGCGGCAGGGGAGCAAGATCGCCCCATTAGTCGGTCCGGTGCTCCATGGCGCAAGTACTGTTGCGTCTTGCGCGCAAACCCCGTCTATGCTACAATGGTCTTGCGGCAGCGCAGAAGAGGACTCGCATGGTGGACATTGCCATAGTCATCGTGAACTATAATACGCGTGATGAGCTCCGCGATTGCCTGCAATCGCTCCAGCAAGCCGTCGGGGGCTTTCGGCACGAGGTGATCATCGTCGATAACTGCTCGACCGATGGCAGCGCTGCAATGGTGCGTTCTGAGCATCCCTGGGTCCACGCGGTCATCGAGTCGGAGCACAACAGTGGCTACGCCTTCGCCAACAACGTTGGCCTGAGGGCGGTCGGGTATGGCTCTGACGGCTCGGCGGCTTTGGCCCATCTCCGGCCTGAGGCGCTGCCCCGCTACGTTCTGCTGCTAAACCCCGACACGGTGGTTCCGAGCGATGCGCTGCTCAAGATGCTGGCGTTCATGGATGCCAATCCCGACGTCGGCGTGGTGGGACCCAAGCTGGTGCGAGAAGACGGTAGTCTTGACAAAGCTTGCAGACGGAGCTTTCCCACGCCAAAGGTATCCTTCTACCGGCTAAGCGGGCTTGCCAGGATCTTTCCCAAGAGCAGGCGCTTCGGGCGATACAATCTCGACTATCTGGATGTGGACGCCCAGGCCGATGTCGATTCGGTGGCCGGATCCTTCATGCTGATCCGTTCGGAGGCCCTGGAGCATGCGGGGCCGCTTGACGAGGCGTTCTTCATGTATGGCGAGGACCTTGACCTGTGCTACCGGATAAAGCAGCATGGCTGGCGGGTGCTCTACTATCCCGAGGTGACCGTGCTTCACATCAAGGGAGCGAGCAGTCGCAAGTCCAGCAGGCGCGCGATTGCAGCTTTCTATGATGCGATGCGCATCTTTCACAGGAAACACTATCGCTCCCAGTCATGCTTCCTGGCCAATTGGTTGATCGATCTCGGCGTCGTGCTGCTGTGCAAATGGGCCCTGTTGCGCGACCGTCTGCGTCCTGCCCAAGACAAGAGAGTGGCCTCAGCCCAGGTGATCGGGAATGTCTCATAGACACAAGTTGCTATTAGCTCTCCTGACGGTCGTCTTGGACGCGGTCCTGGCGACAGTCGCCTTCTGCCTCGCCTACCAGCTAAGGGCTTTGCTGCCATTGCCCACTCCGATCAAGATGGCGCCACTCCGAGACTATCTGTGGTGGCTCGTTCTTCACGTGTCCAGCCTGCTCACGACCTTCTTCTTCTACCGACTCTATCATACGCGCAGGGGAGGATCGCGGATCGATCTCTTCTACTCGATCGTCTCGGCCGTCTCTATCGCCACGGTGATAGGCACTTCCTTGAGCTATCTCGCCTACCAGACCGAGGGTGACCTTTCGCGTGGCGTGACCGTCTATGCCTGGGCTCTCACCATCGCACTCCTCTTCTTCGGCCGCATCTTCCTGGGGTGGATCCGCGGGCGGGTTGCTGCTCGACGTCCAGACCGGCTGCTTCTGGTTGGCACCGGCGACGTGGCCCGCATGATCCTTCAGAAGACATTGCACTCGCCTCAGTTGGGCTACAGGGTAGTTGGCTTTGTGGACGGCGAGGACACAGAAGGAGACGTTGTAGGATTGCCCATACTCGGCTCGCAGTCCGAGCTGGCCCGCATCCTTCGCGAGAACGACATCCAAGAGGTGGTGATCGCTCTGCCCAACGCTTCCCACGACGAGCTGTTGGACATGATTTCAGCTTGCGAGGCTGAACACGCCAACGTACGCATCTTTCCCGACTTTTTCCAGATAGTCGCTTCTGAGCTAAGCATTGGCGATCTCGATGGGTTGCCCATGCTCACTATACGCGATCCAGGCTTGCGGGGCTGGAAGTTGACCCTGAAGCGCACCATAGACCTGGTGATTGGCTCCCTGGCGCTCATCTTTCTGTCGCCCCTTATGCTCTTGGTCGCGCTGTTGATCAGGCTCGGGTCAAAGGGACCGGTCTTTTATGCGCAGGTGCGCGTGGGTTTGGATGGCAAGCCCTTTCCCATACTAAAGTTCCGCACCATGCTCACGGGCGCTGAGGAGGGTACCGGCCCAGTGTGGACGACCATCGACGATCCCCGGCGGACCCGGCTGGGCGAGTTCTTGCGAAAGACCTCCTTCGACGAACTGCCCCAGTTGATCAATGTGTTGGTGGGAGACATGAGCCTCGTCGGGCCACGTCCCGAGCGCCCCATATTTGTGGAGCAGTTCAAGCAGGTTGTGCCTCGCTACATGGAGCGCCACAAGGAGAAGGCGGGCATGACCGGGTGGGCGCAAGTCAACGGTCTTCGCGGAGACACTTCCATCGTCGAGCGCACCAAGTATGACCTCTACTATATCGAGAACTGGTCCCCGATGTTTGACCTCAAGATCATCCTGCGCACATTGGTCAACCAGCTTCGCGGCGAGCGCCACGCCTACTAGAGACCCAGCCGAAAACCGAGGGGCCCGCGGAGTGGGTGATCGTCCTCCTCGATATCCTCCATGAGGCAGAACTAGCCATAGTACGAGCCCTGAAACGGCCTCGACCATATGGCAACGTCGATCAGCAGATTGATTCTCGCCTTGTTGAGCTTCACGCTAGTCTCCTCCACTTGTCTATGCTGAGCACAGTTGGAGGGCATCGAAAAACACCGGTGGCGCTGGCACCCCGTGGTGCAGGGGCGCAGACCCCCTCCGAGGACTCTGGCGACTAGGCGACCGAGTCTCCCTGTTTCCAATCGGACCCAGGCAGTGCTCGGGGCACGGCCACCAGCGAGCAGAGCGATGCCCCAAGCAAGGCCCAGGAAAGCCTGCCCAACACCGTACTCAGGCCTACCTGGTCGGCCAGAACACCCAGCAGCCAGGCGCCGATCGCTCCGCTGGCAAAGTTGAACCCCAGGAAGACTCCCGAGGCCACGGCCATGCGCTGGGGGAATCGCCTTTGGGCGGTGACAACCAACAAGGTGTGTGATGGACCAAAGAGGAAGCCCGACAGGACAAGACACGCGTAGCTCCAGACCCCGCCTATTCGCACAAAGGGGAAGAAAAGGACTCCGGCCAGGGCCATCGATCCCGCGAGAACGCGACGCAGTCCCACCCGATCGGCAAGGTACGAGCCGGCAACACCCCCTACGGCAGTGGCCACCAGAAAGAGCGACATCGCCAGTCCGTATGTCGCCGGCGACTCACCCAGGTCCTGCAAGTACTTGGGTATGTAGGTGCCCAGGCTGCTGTAAACCAGTGCCCGCAGGGCCGTGGCGATGAGCAGGAAGGCCAAGAGGGTAGCTCGGTTCCCGTTGCCGGCCGACCTTGTGGGCTGGACTGGATTCGGACTCCTCCTGGGGACAGCTACTCTGCGAGGGACCATTCGGCGAACCACGGTGAGGGCCACGAGAACGGTGATGAAGGACAAGAGTAGCAACGAGTCCCGCCCGAAGGCGTTCAGCAGGTAGCCCCCCAATGCCGAGCCAAGAAGGGCCATCCCCAAAGTGCCTCCCTGGAAGAATATCGAGGCGGTCGTCGCTCCCAATCGCTCGCCGCCCGAGATGGTGGCATTGGCCGCGCCCTGGGGATGCCAGGCACCCGAGCCAAGCCCGGCCAGGAGGATGCAACTGGCCAGTACAAGCTTGGAGTTGGTGAACAGAGTTCCGGAGAACAGCAGGGTCGTCCACAGGATGGCTCCCACAGCCAGCAGCCTCCCACCCACACGCTCGCTTAGCCGTCCAAAGAACGGCTGACTCACCGAGGACAGGGCCTGATATAGCAAGAGCATCAGACCGATGTCAGAGTTGGAGAGCTGCATCTGGCCACTGAGACTGGCCAGAAGAATCGGCGCGACACCATACCAGGTGTCATGAGCCGCGTGCCCTATGGTCACCCCCAAGAGGGTGCGTTTCTGGCGCAGGGTCATGGTGGGATCGTTGTGAGCTACGTCCTTGGGCATGCCAAACTCCGGGTATCTGCCAGAGCGAGAGGGTGGGATGCTCAGCGCAGCATTATAGGAGCCAGGAGATGTGCCGTCAAAGGCCGCAGGACTCGTCGGCCGCTTGACCTTGCAGGTCGTGGCTCCAGCCAGAATTGACCGATCGCCCAAGTGCTGCTATAATCCGCACAAGCTATACGGTCAACGGCTTGGAAAGAGACAAGTAGCGGGAAGAGCGTCCCCCAGAGAGTCGCCGAGGGTGAAAAGGCGATGGACCTATCCCGACGAAATCCCCTCTGGAGCTGTTCGCGAAAGGGCCTGTGCGGCCACCAAGCGATACCGGAGGCTCCCGTTATCGAGCCTGGCCCCTTACGGGGCTGCTGAGGTGGCGCATCGAGAGGTGCGCGACGAACATGGGTGGCACCACGAGAGCAGGCGCTTCTCGTCCTATCGGGCGAGGAGCGCCTTGTTAGTACGCCAAGTGTAAAGGAGGAACCGATGATCGCACTTGCCTACATTCGAGATCGTCCGCAAGAAGTAAGGAAGGCGATGGACGATCTGAACACAACTGCACCTATCGGTGAGATCCTGGACTTGGATGAGCGCCGTCGAATCCTGTTGAGAGAGATCGAAGGTCTGCGCGCCAGGCGCAACAGAGTATCCAAAGAGATCCCCCGGATCATCGACAAGGACCGAAAGCGGCAACTCATCGCCGACATGCGCCAGGTGGGCGACCAGATCAGGGCCTTGGAGAGCGAGCTGCGTCCCCTGGAGGGCGAACTGCGAGACGCCTTGCTTGAGGTGCCCAACCTTCCAGACCTCAGCGTGCCCGTAGGCCCCGACGAGAGCCACAATGTGGTGGTCCGCCAGGTGGGAGAGCTGCCCACTTTCGAGTTTGAACCCTTGCCCCACTGGGATCTGGGTGGGGCGCTGGACATCATCGACTTTGAGCGAGGTGTCAAGATCTCGGGGACACGGTTCTACATCTTGAAGGGGCTTGGAGCTCGCCTCCAACGGACACTGATCTCCTGGATGCTCGACCTTCACACCGAGCATCACGGCTACAGCGAAATCTACCCGCCATTCATGGTTCGACGCAAGTGCCTCTATGGCACGGCTCAACTGCCCAAGTTCGCCGACAACCAGTACCACGATGCCGAAGATGACCTGTGGATGATACCCACGGCGGAAGTGCCGGTCACGAACATGTACCGTGACGAGATTCTGCCTGAGGAGCAGTTGCCTATCTACCACACGGCCTATACGGCCTGCTTCCGCAGGGAGAAGATGTCTGCTGGGAAGGATACGCGCGGCATCAAGCGCGGCCACCAGTTCGACAAGGTCGAGATGGTCAAGTTCGTCAAGCCAGAGACCTCCATGGACGAGCTCGCGAGTCTGCTGGACAATGCGGAACACGTGTGTCGCAGGCTGGGTCTCCCCTATCGCGTGGTGCAGATGTGTACCGGTGACTTGAGCTTCGCGGCGGCAGTCAAGTATGACGTTGAAGTGTGGGCTGCGGGGTGTCAGGAATGGTTGGAGGTCTCCTCGTGCAGCAACTTTGGGGCGTTTCAAGCACGCCGGGCCAATATCCGGTATCGCCCGGCGGGAGGAGGGCGTCCGCGGTTCATACACACCCTAAATGGCTCGGGCTTGGCCCTGCCCCGTACGATGATCGCCATCATGGAGAACTACCAGCAGAAGGATGGGAGCATCCTGGTTCCCCAGGTGCTTCGCCAGTACATGGGTGGCGTGGAGGCGATCCAGTAGGACGTCTGGAACCGATGGACGGAGCGGGTCCAACGATGCCATACTGGTCCGGCAAGGAGAGGTAGCAGGCAGTGATGCGCAGCGTGTCCGTGCTGTGGGTGAATCCGTGGCAACTTGTGCATGTTCTTGAGCCTGGATTGTGGTATAATAGTAGCAGGTGGGTTGGTCCCCCGGTCCTGGGGGCCGTGTTGCGTCGCTAGGCGATTTGCTGCTATAATGGTAGCCGGGTAGCAGCAGTGCGGTTACTCTATAGCATGGCCTGCGCTGAATGTTTGGGTACGAAGGCCGAATCGTGTGCGTCTTGCATTATCTCCGCCAGGATGTCTATCCATCCGAGTTCTGGCCGGGAATATGCCCACGTTATCGGCCGTTGGGAGGTTCTCGAATGATGAAACGTGGCCGTTGCTCTGGCGTGCTGGCGGTACTTGCTCTGGCTGTTGTTGTGATGATCTTGCCGGCGGGCAGTATCCTGGCCCAGGAGGGCAAACTGGACGTCAGGATCAACATCATCGAGGTCGAGGCTATCTATGACCGAGTGGTGAACCGGGTGAGTGCCGTGGTCAGTGTGGTTGACGTCCACGGAAAGCCGGTGAAAGGGCTGACCATCGAGGACTTTGAACTCGCTGAGGACGGCGAGGGCATGGAACTGATCAGCGTGGAGCCCGCCGCGGATGTGATGGAGCTTGTGCTGGTGCTCGATACCAGTGGCAGCATGAGCTACACGGACAGGTCAGGGCATGTTCCGATCGAGGAGATCAAAAAGGCCGTCATGGCCCTGAAAGACGTGCTGGAGGAGGAGGATGAGGTCGCCTTGATCACCTTCAGCACAGAGGTGGTTCATGCTCTCGACTTCACCTACGATCATAACGCGGTCATCAACGCGGTGAATGCCATGAAGGCCGAGGGTTGGACCTGCCTCTACGACGCGGCATACCGTGGCGTAGAGAAGGCTGCCCAACGCCAGCGAGGGCGGCGGGCGCTGATCCTCTTTACCGACGGCTTTGACGAGGGTCCAGACGATAAGCCTTGCAGCATACGCAACCTCGATGAGGTGGTCGAGATCGCCAACACTCCGGGCATCAATGTGCCCATCTACACCGTGGGTCTGGAGAGCAAGCGCGTCGCCCGCAGGGAGCTGGAGAGGATAGCCCTCGACACCGGTGGGCGGTCGGTTATCGCTCCCACTTCGGGCGAACTGAGCGATCTTTTCGTGACCATCGCCGAGCAGCTCAAGAACCAGTATGTGCTCACCTATGAATCGTCCTCTTCTGCGGGCCCTCACGAGATGACGGTCAAGGCCGAGCACGGCGAGTTGTTTGGAGATAGCCAGGCCAAGTCATTCCGAAATCACAAGATCCCTCCCGTGCCCAAGATCGTGCTCCCGAGGGAGGGTGAGGTGGTGGGCGAACCCATCGAGGTCACGGTGGAGACGCTCTCCCAGTGCGCGATGGCTAGCACCCAGTTGTACCTGAACGACGAGCTTGTCTCCGAGCTCAAGGTGGATACCCGAAGGCCCAAGATTCCGCTCGACCCGGCCGATTTCGAGTCGGGCCCATATGCCCTGCGCGTTGTCGTCTTTGACTGCAACGATCAGCCGGGGGAGGACTCGATCAACGTCACTCTGCAGGTAGGCGCTCCTCCGCCGGAGGCGACGGAACCGCCCGCGACGGTTCCTGCTGCGGTGGAGACGGCGGTGCCCACCGTTCCCACAGTCATGCCCACGCCAACCCCTACCCTATCGTTGTTTGACCGGCTCAAGGAGTGGTGGCCGCTGCTCCTGGCTCTACTGATCGCTTTCCTGGGCATAATGGCTTTTCTCTTGCTCAGGCGGCGTCAACGCCCGGAGCCGGCACCAGCCTACGTCCCGCCTGTTGCGCCTCCCGTCGCCGCGCCAGCGCGAGACGACCTGACTATGGACGTTGGGGACGCGCCCATTGCCAGGATCATCGTCAAAGAGAGCTTGAGTCTGCAACCGGGACACAAGTGGAGCCTGCTGCCGCAGGACTATCGCATCGGCCGCTCAAGCAACCCCGAGTACAACAACGACGTGGTCATCGAGGACGATCCCGTCTCTCGAAGGCACTGCCTCATCCGCCATGTCGATGGCTACTTCTATGCAAGCGACTTGGGGAGCAGGTTTGGGACCACGGTCAATGGCCAATCCGTCCCGCCTGACGGGCAGCGCCTGGAGAACGGGGATGAGATAGGGCTTGGGACGCGCACGGTCGTGGTCTTTAACTACCTGATCCCCAGGGCGGAGCCAGAACCTGCCGCCGACCTCGACCTTACCCAGGATGTTGGCGGACGCGATCGGGTCATATACAAGAGCGACGACGAGATCACCATGGTTGACGACCGCCAAGACGACATCGACCGTCTCCACGGGATGGGCGACGGGGCAAAACGCGACTGGGACTGAGTTGGCCGACTCGCCGCCGCTACCCAATCCGTTTCTTGCTGGGCTGCGCGCGTATGTCGGTGAGGCCCGTATGGTGGCTTGGCGTGTCCAGGCAAGGTGTGGGTACGCACAGACAGAAACGAGGACAGAACCTTGGCCAGGTCAAGACTACCCTGGACAGTCGGAATGGGGACAGACCCCGGGCTCAAGCGGGGGTACAACCAGGATGCCGTGGGCAAGCAAGAACCGTCTGATGCGAGGCAACTGCGTTCTCGTGGGGCTCTCTACATCGTGGCAGACGGCGTCGGCGGGGGACCCTCTGGCGAGGTGGCCAGCCAGATGGCGGTCCGCGCGACTATTCAGGGGTACTATGGCGCGCCCCCCAGCATGGACAACCTCACGAGCTTGCGCCAGGCCATCGTCCGGGCCAACAGTGAGGTCTACCGCCAAAGCCGGGAGAACCCTGAGTGGCAGGGCATGGCCACCACCATCGTTGCCATCGTGGCCCAACTCGACGGTCATCTCATCGTGGCCAACGCCGGCGACAGCCGCGCCTACCTGGTTCGCAACGGCCAACCCACTGTCCTCTCTGAGGTGCATAGCTGGGTTGCAGAGCAGGTAGCAGCGGGCATTCTCACGGTTGACCAAGCCAAGACGCACAGGAGAAGGCATCAGATCACCCGATCCCTGGGGCGCCGGCCCACCGTAGAAGTTGCCGTCAGCACCCATCAGATGTTGAAGAATGACATCGTGGTGCTCGTCTCGGATGGGATCACAGATGTGATTGAGGCTCACGAGATCGTCGATGCGGTTCGAGACGGCGAGCCACAGGCCGTTGTGGACGATCTCATCGACCTGGCCAACTCCAGGGGTGGGCCCGACAACATAGCCGTGCTCATCGTAAGGTACCCTCAGATCGAGGCTGCCAGGGCTGCCCGAGCACCCAGGAAGCCGTCCAAGGTCGGCATACTGGCTGCTGGCGGAGTGGTAGTCGTATTGGCCGTTGTTGCTATCGTGGTCGTCGCCCTGTCGAGACAGAGACCGACCACCCCTTCGGCCTCCGCCGCTGTCAGCGCGACCACTCAGGCGCCCACAGTTGAGGCACCGCCCACCCAGGAGGGGCCAACGCCATCCTTGGAGTCTGTGGAGGTCCAGAGCCCTACCCTTGTGAGTGCCGTGGCTGAGCCCACTACCACGCCGAGTGAGACGCCCTCGCCAACGGAAGAGACGGAGCGGCGGGCGACCGCAACCTTGGTGCCCACCCCCGAGGCCACCAACACCCCTGTTCCGACGGCCACTCCCGCCCGATATGGCGTGGCGCCCAAGCTGACCGAGCCAGGCCACGAACAGTGGATGTTGAGCGACACGGCAACATTGAAGTGGACCTTCCCATACACCTTGAAGGCCAACGAGAAGTTTGAGGTCCGCATCTGGAGGCAGGGCCAGGCCGGAAATATCATCAAGAAGGTCGAGACCACCAACAAGTCGTATGACTACAAGATGCCCGGCTATGACAAGTACGAGTGGACCGTGGTTGTGATGCGTAAGGTGTCGGAGGGGACGTGGGAAGAGGTCAGCGATCCTGCTTCCATCCGCGCGTTCTACTGGGAGAAGGCAGAGAAGCCTGACGATGGGGATGACGATGCGGATAAGGACGAGAAGCCGAAACCCACCACCCGACCGCCAACGCCGGTGAAGTAGCGGTTCGCTTGGGGAGCGGCCGGTATCCCCGGTTGGGGTCAATCAAGGAGGCGCTGCGGTGAAACGAGGTCAAAGAGTTCTCGCGTTGGTCTTATTAGCCATGTTCGTGTTGGTGCCCCTCTCAGGCGTGGGTCTGGCCAGCACCCTCCAGACCAAAGCCTCGGGAATCAGTGTACCCGTCCAATGCGTGTTCGTGGACCCGGCCAACGGCTGGGTCTACGCGGGAACGTACTTGGGAGCTGGCGTGTACCGATCGACGGACAATGGTGAAACCTGGCAAGAGTATGGAACCGGCCTTCCGAGGATCGGCGGTGACGAACCACAACCCGACGTATTGGCCATCGTGAAGAGGGGCACCGACATCCTCGCCGGCACTTGGGGTGAAGGTGTCTACCAGATCGCAGCCTCCGGTGGCACCAGTTGGTCAAAGATGGGCGGAATCCCGGATAACTACGACTATATCCGGTCGATGGCCGTCGGCAGCGACTACACCTACGCCGCCGAGTCGCGCGGACGGGTGTGGCGGTTGCCATCTGGAAGCAGCACATGGGACGAGAGAGACAGCCTGCCCTCCGGGCAGAGCAACAAGTTCCTCTTTGTCGATGCTAGTGATAACCTCTATGCGGGCGTCACCGGCCTGGGCGTCTACAAGTACGTGGGTAGCTGGCAAGGCATGGGCAACCTCGGAAGTCGCGATGCCCTGGCCATGGACTATGGGCCTGACGGCAACCTGTGGGTGGGAACGAGCGACGGCGTGCACGGCTGGAGCGGGACAGCGTGGGCGGCAGTGTCGGGCACCTCAGGATGGGATGTCAGGGCCCTGAAGCGCAACCCCCTGCACCCCAGCGAGCTCTTCGTGGGCCTGAGCACGGGAGCGGTCTATCGCTACCGGCAATCGACGGCGAACTGGGACCAGGTGAGTGGTCTGGGCATCCCAAGCGGGCAACCGGTGTGGAGCCTGGCCTTTGGCACGGGTGAGCCCCAGCGGCTCTTCGTTGGGACCGATGACGGGCTCTACTACACCGATATCGTGCATCTGATCTTGAGTTTGGACAACGACCCGGATGCGTCCGTTTCGCTTTCGGCGGGAGACCTCATCACCTACACAATGGGCTACGACAACTCGGGGGACACCACTCTCAGCAATGTGGTTCTAAAGTGCGACATCCCGGCGTCTGGCGTCGTCGGTTGGGATCCTGAAAACTCGGTGGAGACGGACGAGACCACTCACGAGTGGAGCGTTGGGGATGTGGGGGCAGGAGAAAGCGGACAAGACGATTTCTGGGTTGCAGTGGGTCCCGTACCTACCATACCAGCCCCACCAAGGGGAATGCTCGTGGTCAACGAGGGGACCTATGGCACAGTGAGCGGCACTCCCGTGCCCAGCAGCGATCCCGTCTACAACTGGATAAACCCGAGCCGCATCTACCTGCCCCTGGTCATGAAGGGCCACGGCTGACGGCTACCTGGCGGGTGACCAGGCCAGGCATTGCGGCCCATCGGAGGATATCGATTCTTGATGCTCATACCGAGCTTGCCACAGGGGATCGAGTCCGTTCCCCATGACTATCTCGGTGCTCCCTGGGATTCGGGTCCGTGCGGAGCAGCCGCCGCGCCGTGCTCGGTTATGAGCCCTCACGAAGCCGCGCGCAGCGGAGGAGGCTGTTGTGGCTGATCTGGAGGGCGTTACCCTGGACAACGGGCACTATCGTCTCGATAGGTTGCTTGGCAGCGGCGGGCAGGGAACGGTCTACAAAGGGACCCACCTCACCCTGAACATCCCCGTGGCCATCAAAGTCCTCCCCTTCTCTCGCAACGAATCAATGCGCAAGCGCTTCACCCGTGAGGCACAGCGAGCGGCTTCTCTGCGGCACGCCAATATCGTGGGTGTTCTGGACTATGAGTATGACAGCGATTTGGATACCTACTATATCGTCAGCGAGTTCATCGATGGCACCGACCTGAAGCGGCTGATGGCGCGACGCGGTGGCCCGTTGCCCCCAGACGAGGTAGCCAGGTACATGGTGCAAGTGGGGGCTGCGCTGCAATTCGCTCACGATCAGAACATCATTCACCGAGACATCAAGCCGGGCAACATCCTCTTGGAGCAGCGCACGGGGCGCATCGTCCTGTGCGACTTTGGCCTGGCTCGAATGGTTGAGGGTGAGGTGTTGGATGTCACCTCGGCCACCGGAGTCAAGCCGGGGACGCCAGCCTATATGTCTCCCGAGCAATGCATGGGGCAGAACCTGGACCATCGCACAGACATCTACTCCCTGGGCATCGTGGTCTATGAGATGCTGACCGGGCTGAATCCCTTTCGCGGGGCGAACGACACGTCCGATTCCATCAGGTACAAACATATCCACGAGGCCCCGCCTCCGCCTCGTGAGCTGAACCCGGCGCTGGGCGCAGGCATGGAGGTGGTCCTCCTGAGGGCCATCGAGAAAGACCCGGCTCGCCGATTCCGGTCGGTGAGCGAGTTTGTGGGCGCTCTCAGTCGGGCTAGCCAGGCCAGAAGGCCGTCAGGACTAATGGCTGTCGCTCCTTGGCTGGCTCTTCTGATCGCTGGAATCATGATTGTGCTGGTCATCGGCGCTTTCGCCGGCTTTGGTCCTTTCGCCAAAAAGACTGAGCCCCTGACCTCGACCACTGTGCCCGGACAGGTTACCCAGCCAGCTCCAACGAGTGTCCCGGTCGTAGTAGGCGAAGAGACGCAAGCACCCCGTAGTCCAGGGGCGCAAGCACCACAGGCCACCCAGGTGCCCACGGCCACCAATACTCCTGTCCCGGCTGGGCCCACCAGGCAGTCGCCAACTCTGCGACCAACCCGCAGGCCGACCGCAACTCTGGCGCCCACCAGCGCCCCTTAGCTACGGGGTGCCAGCCCCTTCTGAGGTATAGGTGCCAGTCTGGGCGCCAGACCGCGCAACGACCATCGAGGGGATAGGAGGCGCAGGGGACGCTTCTTCTGCGGCGCGTGGTTGAACTTCGCGCATCCGGTTACTCGATGAAGGTGAGGCAGACCTCGCTACCCGCGAGGTCTATGTGTTTGGGGTCGAGCTGGCTCAGAGTCCACTTCTTCCAGGGGCATTTACCGTCTGGGCTGCCCTCGAATCTCAACCAGTCCGCCGAGCCGCGCTCGATCTGCAGTCGCCCTCCGGGCACGCCCTCAAGGGGGATGCGCCGGACCTCGGCGTCTCCACTGAACAAGACCAACGTACTGCATCGCAAGCCCCATTCGTCCAGGCCCTCGATTACGATGGCGATGGTCTCGGTGGGAGTCTCGGTCTCCACCGGCACTGCTTCGACTGTGGTCTGGGGGCGCGTATTCGTCGGAATCACCGTGGCCGTGGGACGTCTGACTTGCCTGGTGGCGACAGAGGCTTGCGCTGCTTCAGTGGCCGACCTGGCCGCGCTCTCCGTGGCCACGAGGTCGGCCTGGGCTGTTCTGGTGGCTATGGCGGCCTCGGTCTGCCTGGCGTCAGTACGTGCATGGGTGGCAACCGCGACAGATGTCGCTTCTGGCCCGCCGAGATCGCTCGTTGGGGCCGGTGTCGCCTCCTCGGTCGCCGGGCCAGCCCACAAGCTCTCCACATAGCTTCGAGCCCCTGGGACGAGCGCAAATACCAAAACTATGCCTACTCCCGCGACCAGCAGGGGAATCCATGCTGGAAAGGCTCCGCGCCGCGGGCGTCTGGCGCGAGCCTGGCGCTTTCTACGGCTGGCGCGCTCCAGGGCGCTGACCAACTCGGTGGCGGTCTGAAACCTGTCGCCACGCTCCTTGGCCAGGGCCCGCGCCAGGACAGCCTCCATCTGCGGCGAAAGGGAAGGATTCAGCGAACGCGCTGGAGGAGGAGGCTCGTGAATGTGCTTGTATCTCATCGAATCCGGGGTATCGCTGGCCCCGACAAAGGGATTCCGACCGGTCAGCATCTCGTAGAGCACGACTCCCAGCGAATAGAGGTCCGAGCGAGAATCGATGGCCGTTCCCCGGTATTGCTCGGGCGACATGTAGGCGGGTGTGCCCGGCGTGTCCAGGCCCTACGCGGTCGCGTTGAGCTTCTCACCTATCGCCATACGAGCAAGGCCAAAATCACCCAACACAGCGCGCCCGGTGCGGTCTTCCAGGAGGATATTGCTCGGCTTGATGTCTCGATGAATGATGTTCTGCCCATGGGCGAACTGCAGCGCAGCGCCAAGCTGACGGGCATAGCCCAGCACCTGGTCCACCGGCATGGGCCCAGGTTTGTCTTCGAGCAACCTCTTCAGGTCGGTGCCTTCGACGAACTCACTGACGATGTAGTAGATCTCCCTCGCAGTGTCGTAGGCATAGTCGAGAACTCGAACGATGTTAGAGTGTCGTAGAGTGGCCGCTCGTTGCGCCTCGCGGGTGAACCGGGTGCGCATGGCTCGGTCTCGAGCTGACGCGGCGCGGAGAACCTTGATGGCCACAGGGACGCTCAGAGTGAGGTGCGTTCCTTTGTATACTGCCCCTTGTCCGCCGCCACCAAGCCGGCTATCGATGCGGTACCGTCCATCGCCCAGTGTGGCACCTAATCAGTTCCGCCACAAACAAACCCTCCTCGGCCGGGGCGTCATGGTGGCAGCCGATGGCTCGTGGATGGTGCTCCTCTATTTCGCCCTGACGAACTTGAGGATGATCTCGTCGCCGATGATGTCGATGTGATTGGGATCGTAGTTGCTGAGACGCCACCTGGTCCAGGGACACCTGCCATCCAGGCTACCCTCCAGCCTGAACCAGTCCACCGAACGACGTGGGATTCGGAACTCTCTTCTGCCCTCCAAGGGGATGCGTCGAACTGCCCTCCCTCCCTTGAAAAGGACCAGCGTGCTGCAATGCAGTTCCAGCTCAAACAGCCCCTCGATCCTGATGACGACCTCGCCAGAGACGGGCTGCGAGGTGCTCGTTGGGCTGGCCCGGGTGGGCGTTCGGGTGGGAGGGGCCTTGGTGGCACTGGCCGCGACACCTGTGGGGGTAGAGGCAGCGGCCAGAGCGGTCTTGGTCTGCGACACTGCGCCTGGCCCCGCCTGGGTCGGCGTGGGCTGTCGCATCTCGACCGTCGCGGTCGGTTCCCGTGAGGCCTCGCCAAAGAGAAGGTCCCACAGATCCTCAAAGTACTTGCTCGAACCCGCCAGAGTTGCGATGTCGTCCGAGACTTGACTCCACAACCCCTCTGCGTAGTCGCGTGGCCCTGGCACCAAGACTACCACCAGAGCGACGGCGCCCGCGACCATCAACAGGCGTAACCCCACCCGAGAGCGCTTGCGTCGGCGTCGCTTGCGCGGTCGCGCTTTCGGTGGCGCCGGCAGTGCTGCAGGCTCTGGGGGCAAGGGCGTTGCCTCTGGCGGCAATACGGTGAGATCCAGGTCTGCCGGCGTAGGCCCTGCTGCCAACTCTGCCTCACCCGAGGCTTCCAAGGCGCTGACGAAACCAGACGCCGACTCAAACCGCCAGTCGGGGGCCTTGGCCAGCGCCCTGAGCAATGCCGCCTCGGCCGATCGGCTCAAATCTGGGTTCAGGTCACGAGGTGGAGGCGGGGGTTCGTTCACATGCTTGTACTTTATCGATTCAGAGGTATCGTGGGCGCCTCGAAAGGCGTTCCGGCCCACCAGCATCTCGTAGGCCACCATGCCCAGCGAATAGATGTCTGATCGATGGTCCAGCTCCTGTCCCAGGCACTGCTCGGGAGACATGTAGGCCGGAGTCCCCGGCATGCCGCCCCGGGCCGAGGTCACCTCCATATCCTCGCCTTCGATCATCCGGGCTAGGCCAAAGTCGCATAACACAGCCCGATCATCTCGCTCGTCGATGAGGATGTTTGCTGGCTTGATGTCACGATGGACGATGTTCCGGTCGTGGGCATGTTGCAGCGCCGAGGCGACCTGGCTGAGGTAGTGGAGCGCTTGCTCCATGGGCAAGGGACCATCCGTGGCCTTGAGCAGCTTCTTCAGGTCGGTGCCCTGGATGAACTCGCTGACGATATAGTACAGGCCCCTTTCGTCGTCGTAGTCGTAGTCCAGGGTCGCGACGATGTTGGAATGCCTCAGACCGGCTGCGCGCTGGGCTTCGCGAGCAAAGCGGGTTCGCATGGCGTCGTCACGCGCAAAATACGAGGGCAGGACCTTGATGGCCACAGGGATGTTCAAGGTGAGGTGCGTCCCTCTGTAGACAGTCCCCTGGCCGCCACTGCCAACCGTGCTATCGATGCGGTAGTGACCATCACCCAGTACAGTACCGACTAGTTCTTCCGTCATGCGACCGCTCCACTCTGCACGCGACTTGAAGGCGAAGCGCCTGGCCTCAGCATGAGTCATTGTAGACAGAATGCTGGCGAAATGCAAGATAGACGGTATCAGACCGGCCAGCGTCGTCTCTCTTCAGTGGGATCATGCCACTGAGGTGCCCCAACCCGATCTGGTGACCAGCCGTCTTGGTCTGCTCCGGCGATCAAAGGCAACTCGGGACGTGAACGCCTTTGTCTTCACTCTTCCTCGCCCCTGTTCCGACCTCCTCGGGCCGACATGGATCGTCCCACTCGCACTTGGGAGTTTCGTGGCACAAAATGACAGCTTTTGACAGCTCTGCAATGATATAATCATGGTTGGCGAACGTCGCCAGGTGGAACGGTCAAGGCAGTGGCAGCGATCAAGGGGACAAGGAGGACCAGTTGGGGGACGGCTCGCGTCTACCGGGGTTCTTCAAACTGTCGCCGCGCGAGCGCGCTCAACGCGTTGGTGCTTTCTCGGGGCTGAGCGACGAGGAGATCGGTGTTCTTTCCGCCGAGAGTGGGCTGACCCTGGATGTGGCCAACCGCATGATCGAGAACGTGGTGGGCGTGCATGGGCTTCCCCTCGGTATTGCCACCAATCTTCGCGTCAATGGCCGCGACTACCTGATACCTATGGCCGTGGAGGAGCCCTCGGTCGTTGCTGGCCTGAGCTACGCAGCCAGGCTGGTGCGGCAATCAGGAGGGTTCCAGGCCAGCGCCGACGAGCCGCTCATGATCGGTCAGATTCAGGTGCTTGGTGTCGCCGATCCTGCGGCGGCCAGGCGGCGACTCCTGGCCGCGAGGGATGAACTGGTGGCCTTGGCCAACGAGCAGGACCCCGTCATCCTGCGACTCGGCGGTGGAGCCAGGGACATCGACGTGCGCCTATTCCGGCAGAGCCCGGTGGGGCCGATGCTGGTGGTGCATCTGCTATATGATACTCGTGACGCGATGGGAGCCAATGCGGTCAACACTGCCGTCGAGGCCCTTTCCCCTCTGGTGCAAAGGTTGACCGGTGGGCGGGTGGCCCTGAGAATCCTGTCCAATCTGGCCGATCGGAGGCTGGCAAGAGCCTGGGGCGTGGTACCCAAGGAGGCTTTGGCCCTTGGGGGGCTGACCGCGCAACAGGGCGTGGAGCGGCTGATCGAGGCGTACGCGTTTGCCCTGGTGGACCCGTATCGCGCTGCCACTCACAACAAGGGGATCATGAACGGTATCGACGCCGTGGCCATCGCAACGGGGAATGATTGGCGGGCCATCGAGGCCGGCGCCCACTCCTACGCTGCCAGGTCTGGTCGCTACTTGCCTTTGTCAACCTGGGAGCGTAACGCGGACGGCGACCTGGCCGGCTCGATCGAGCTGCCCATCGCCGTGGGAACCGTTGGCGGAGCCACGCGGGCGCACCCGCAGGCGCGCGTTGCTCTCAAGGTGCTGGGTGTGGCCAGTGGTCGCGAACTGGCCCAGGTCATGGCGGCTGTGGGGTTGGCCCAGAACCTGGCCGCGCTGCGTGCACTGGCGATGGAGGGTATTCAGCGGGGCCATATGAAGCTTCATGCGCGCCAGGTGGCTATGGCAGCAGGTGCTTCGAAAGACCTGGTTTCGCAGGTGGCCGAGCGGATGGTTGCCGAGGGCGTGGTGAGACTCGATCGCGCAGAGGCGATTCTGCTCGAGTTGCAGGCCCACGGTTAGCAACCTGCCAGCGCCTGTCAAGCAAGTGACTCGGGGTGGAGGTCAGGACATTGGCGGTCACCAGACCGATACGTGAAGTCGGGATTGTGGGCTACGGCGCCTACCTCCCACGCTATCGTCTGCCGGCACAGGAGGTGAGCAGAATCTGGCACGGCGGCCAAGGGCATCTGCCCATCGTCGAGAAGGCTGTGGCCGGCCAGGACGAGGACACCGTGACCATGACCATTGAGGCTGCGCGCAATGCCCTGATGCGTGCTCGCATCGATCCGCAGGAGATCGGCGCTGTCTGGGTGGGAAGCGAGTCGCATCCCTACGCGGTGAAACCGACATCGACCATCGTCGCCGAGGCCATTGGTGCCGGGCCATCGGTGCTGGCAGCCGACTGGGAGTTTGCCTGCAAGGCGGGCACCGAGGCGATGCAAGCCGCCATTGCCCTGGTGGGAGCGGGCATGGCACGATATGCTATGGCAGTCGGAATGGACACTGCCCAAGGCCGACCAGGCGATGCGCTCGAGTACACTGCGGCCTCTGGTGGAGCTGCCTACATCGTTGGTCCCGGCGAGGAGAGCCTGGCCGTCCTCGAGGGGTCTTGCTCGTTTGTGAGCGACACGCCTGATTTCTGGCGACGGCCCCTCCAGCGCTATCCCCGACACGGGGGCCGATTCACAGGGCGGCCAGCCTACTTCCGCCACTCCATCGGAGCTGCTAGAGACCTGATGCAGGGCCTTGGCCTCATGCCCAAGGACTTTAACGCGGCAGTGTTCCATCAGCCGAATCTGAGGTTTCCGGTGCGCCTGGCTCGCGAGCTAGGCTTCAGTCGCAAGCAGATCGAGGATGGTCTGCTGGTGGAGAGCATCGGCAATACTTACGCGGGATCTTCGATGATCGGGCTCAGCGCCGTGTTAGATGTGGCCAGCCCGGGGCAGCGCGTGCTGCAGGTCTCGTTCGGCTCAGGCGCGGGGAGCGATGCCTTTTGCTGGACCGTCACCGACAAGATAGAGGCGCGCCGTGACCTAGCGCCCACCGCGCGAGACTATATGTCTCGGCGCCACGAGATCGACTATGCTACCTACGTGCGCTACCGCGGCGAACTGCAGATGCACTAGTGAGGAGGTGGTTCTGCACCGTGAGGGACGTGAGCATCATTGGCATCGGACAGACCCCAGTGGGCGAGCGCTGGGGAGAATCGCTCCGAGTTCTCGGCGCCGAGCCAGTAGTTCAGGCTCTCCAGGATGCGCATCTGGGG